>CEOS01040814.1_pt1 | contig 51792 bp, 48 predicted proteins | sample 530601 | NCBI WGS metagenome assembly CEOS01 (sample SAMEA2620666, study PRJEB7988) | marine metagenome | biome: marine biome (ENVO:00000447); feature: mesopelagic zone (ENVO:00000213); material: "saline water (ENVO:00002010), including plankton (ENVO:xxxxxxxx)" | depth 1000 m
CAATCTGGGCGACCCCCGCGCCGAAGTCGAAGCCGCGCACGAATGGGGCGGCATCGTTTTCCACGATGTGACCACCATGAAGTTCGCGGAAAAGGCAATCGCATCGGGCGTCGATGGGTTGATGCTGGTCAGCGGCGGTGCGGGCGGCCATGCCGGCACGCTCAACCCCTTTTCCTTCCTGCCGCAGGTGCGGCGCATGTTCGACGGCACGATCATGCTGGCGGGCGGCATCGCTGACGGCAACGGGATCGCGGCAGCGCTGGCGCTGGGCGCGGACCTGGTGGTGATGGGCACGCGATTCATCGCAACGAAGGAATCAGGGACGTTCGACGCGCACAAGACTATGCTGGTCGAGTCGCGCGCTGAGGACGTGCTGTTCACCGACGCCATCGCCGGGATGCCGGCGAGCTTTCTGCGCCCGTCGATGATCGCCAACGGGCTGGACCCGGACAAGCTGCCGCCGCCCAAGGGGATGCACAAGCCCGACCTGCCCGAAGGACTGCGCGCATGGAAGCATATCTGGTCAGGCGGACATTCCACAGGACTGATCGACGACGTGCCGAGCGTTGCGGACCTGGTCGGGCGGCTGGGGCAGGAATTTGCGGCGGCGCGCCACCCTGGCGACTGGCGCGCGGCGCTGGCGCGGAGCCTGACATGACCATCGAGGAGATGCTGGACCGCGAGGCGATCCGCCTGCTGATGGCGACCTATACGATCAACGGCGATCGGGGCCGCATCGACGGGCTGGTCGATGCCTTCGCCGATGATGGCATATTGGAGTTTTCGGGCGAACAGAGCCGCGGACGGAGCGCGATTGCGCAACGGTTGGGGACGCCGGACCGACCGCGTGACCCGCAGCACAGCTTCACCCGGCACAATCTGACCAGCTCGCTTGTGGAACTGGCGGGCGAAACCGCGACAGGCCGAACCTATTTCCAGGTCATGACCGACATCGGCCTCGATCATCACGGCCATTATGCCGATCGTTTCGAGCGGACGGGCGCGGGTTGGAGGATCGCACATCGCCAAGTGCGGATCGACTGGCAATCGCCCGACTCGCTCTACCCGCCCTTCCCGAAACGCTAAGGAGACGAACCATGGAGTTCATCACCGTCGACAAGGCCGATCGCGTGACCACAGTGACCCTGAACCGCCCAGAGGTAATGAATGCCATCAACGGTCGGATGCATCATGAATTGCAGGCTGCGTTCGATGATTTCGCCAGCGACTGCGAACAGTTCGTTTGCATCGTAACAGGCGCGGGCGAGCGCGCCTTTTGCGCTGGATCGGACCTGAAGGCCGTGGCCGAGCGCGGCGAGCATCCGGTCTATCCGGCCAGCGGCTATGCCGGGCTGATCGAACGGTTCGACTGCGACAAGCCGATCATCGCGGCGGTCAACGGGCTGGCGCTGGGCGGCGGGTTCGAGGTGGCGCTGGCCTGCGACATCATCATCGCGGCGGACCATGCGAGCTTCGGCCTGCCCGAACCGCTCGTCGGCGCGATCGCCTTTGGCGGCGGGCTGCACCGACTGGCACGCGAGATCGGCACGAAGCAGGCGCTGGGCATGATCCTGACATCGCGGCGGGTGAGCGCGCAGGACGGACTAAGGATGGGCTTCGTGAACGAGGTCGCGCCGCCAGAGGCGTTGATGGCAACGACACATCGCTGGGTCGCGGAGATTTTGCGTGCCTCCCCCATGGCGGTGCGCGCGTCCAAGCAGGTCGTCCATCGCGGGCTGGATGAAGCGAGCCTGGCCGCCGCGCTGGCCAACCAGGCCGATTATCCTGCCTATGTCGCCTGGCGCGAGGCGGAGGACACGAAGGAAGGGCCGCTCGCCTTCGCACAGAAGCGCGCACCACACTGGAAGGGATGCTGATGAGCCGGGCGGTCGTCATCCGGGCGTTCGGGCCGCCCTCGGGCTTTTCGCTGGAGGAGCATGATCCCGGCGTACCGGGACCCGGAAGGGTCCGCATCGCCATCCGCGCGGCGGGCATCAGTTATGTCGACGTCCTGGTCGCGGCGGGGCTGTACCAGTTGAAGCCCACCCTTCCCTTCGTCCCTGGCAGCGAGTTTTCCGGGGTGATCGAGGCCGTCGGCGAGGGCGTCGATCCCGCACGTATCGGCGAGCGGGTGCTGGGCAGCGCCTTCGGCGCGGCCATCGGTGAAGCTTGCGTCATTCCAGCCAAGCTCGCCCTGCCGCTCCCCGACGCGATGGATTTCGTGACTGCGTCGGTGTTTCGGGTCAGCTACGCCACCGCCTATCATGCGCTGGTGCAACGCGCGCGGCTGCAACCAGAAGAAACGGTCTGCGTGCTAGGTGCAGGCGGCGCGGTCGGCTATGCCGCGATCGAAGTCGCCAAGGCGCTGGGCGCCAGGGTGATCGGATCGGCTTCGACCGCAGACAAACGCGCGTTGGCGACGCGGGGCGGGGCTGACGCGGTGATCGATGCGGCGTCGCCCAGCTGGCGCGACGACCTGAAGGCAGCCAATGCGGGCAAGCCGGTGGACGTGATCGTCGATCCGGTGGGGGGTGAAGCGACCGAACCGGCCTTCCGCTCCCTGGCCTGGAACGGGCGGCATCTGGTCATTGGCTTTGCCGGCGGCTCGATCCCAAGGCTGCCGGTCAATCTCGCGCTGCTGAAGGGCGCTTCGCTGATCGGCGTCGATGTGCGCCAGTTCGGGGATTATGAGCACGCGCTGGCGGAGGCCAATGTGCAGGCGCTGCTCGCCCTTTTCGCACAGGGCAAGCTGTACCCACCCATCGCCCGCACCTATCCGATCGACGATTTCGTCGCTGCAATGGAGGAAGCCCAGCGCGGCGTCACCGCCGGGCGCATCGTCATCACCATGGCCGCGCCACAATGATCCGCACGATCGCGGTCGAGGGCGCGAGGCTGGTCTATGAAGATGTGGGTAGCGGCGATCCGCTTCTGTGCGTTCATGGCTTTGGCGGCAGCCGGGCAAGCTGGGAGCCGATATGGCGGACCATCACTGCCGGTCGGCGGGGACTGAGGCTCGACCAGCGCGGCTTCGGCGAGTCGATAGCGAGCGCTGCTGTGGACTATAGCCACGCCGACGATCTGCTGGCGCTGATGGACGATGCCGGTGTTGCGCGATGCGACCTGATCGGATTTTCGCTGGGGGGTGCGGTATCTCTGCAATTTGCTCTCGATCATCCCGAACGGGTGCGCCGACTGGTGCTGATCGCGCCTGCGCTGTTCGGCTGGGACTGGTCGGAGGCGTGGCGATCCGAATGGCGGGCGGTCACGACTCACGCGCGGGCCGGCGATATGGAGAGCGCGCGCCGTCGATGGCTCGCGCACCCGATGTTCACCGCGGCAATGCGCAATCCTGGACACGCTGCAATCATGCGCGAAGAAATCGCCCTGTTCCCCGGCCAGCAATGGGTCGAGGCAGATGGGCAGCGGCCAACGGGTTCCGACCTTGAACGGATAGACATACTTGCCATGCCCTGTCTGTTGCTCACAGGCGAGCAGGACGTGACCGACCTGCGCGAGATCGCCGACCTGCTGCCTGTGCTGTCGGACCAAGTCCAGCGGCTCGACTATCCCGGCTGCGGCCATATGCTGATGCTGGAGGCCTCCAATCGCGTTGCGGCCGATATCAACAGGTTCCTGGCCACGGGCTGATCATTTCAGCCTTCCACGGGATCGGGCAGATGGCTCGCCAGCGTCGGCACTTCGGCCAACGCGCGCAGCATGTCGTTGAGATGTGTGCAGCCCGCGGTCTTGCGCAGCGTAAGCAACACTTCATTGCGCAGATCAACGAGCGGCACGCCTACAAGTGCGTCGACATTGACCGGCGCGGCGCGACACTCCTTGTACGGCAGGGTGCCCGGTCGCGCGACGACGCTGCGCAAGCACTGGGTTGCGGCGTCGGCCGTCGCAGTGAGTCGATATTCGTGAATCGCGATCCGGTCCCCGCCATCGGGCGCGCTGGCGCTGTCCTGAAAGCCGGATTCGACGTGAATGACATCGCCTTCACGCCAGACGTCGATGCGCCGGGCACGGCGAAAGTTCACCCCACCCCGATCGATCAGCGGATGCCAGCCATCGGGATCTTCAGGGTTGACCAGCGATGGAACGCGCGAGGCATTCTGGTCCGGCACGGGCCTGCCGCCGATGGACAGGGCGTCCGAACCCGGCCGGAAGCCGATGCAGATGCCTTCCATGCGCGCCGCATGGTCTGCTCGTTCCTGCACCGAAAGGCGCGACATCCAGTCCTGGGTCCAGCGCGACCAGGCCCAGCCGCCCACCAGCGACGCGCCCGCCAGATCGTCGAGCAGCAGGTAGAGCGGTGTGCCGCCCCGCTTTTCGCCAGGTAGCGCCTTGTCGATTTCCGCGCGCAGATAGCCACCCGCTCGTGCGCCGGACAATTGGGCAAGTTCGGGACGCGGCGGCGTGCTGGTCACCGAAAGCATCACCCGGTGTTCGGCGACCACGTCGATGTGGGCCGTCGCGACGATGGCCGGCTTTGGGACAGGCCCGCCTCCCTGCCATTCCGTAACGATATCGCGCGCATCACCGGCAAAAATCACGTCGCCATCCTGGCCATCCGGCCAGGTCGCGTCGAGCGTCATCGTGCGGCGCACCGACCCCGGCCGGCGCAGGGGAGACGGCCCCCAGGGCTGGCTGACTGGAACGTCGAACAGCGGCAACGGCGCGCCCGAGAGCGCCACGCCGTGGGCCCCCGGTTCAATGGCAATGTCGCTCACCAGCCCGCCAGATCGGCCGCTCGCGCGCGATGCACGGTGGGACTGCCCAGATAAGCGCGATCGAAGAGCGAGCGGCGGAACCAAGTGTTGAGGCTATATTCCCACGTATAGCCGATGCCGCCATGCGCCGCCACCGCGGCGCGGGCCACGGACACGTAGCGATCGGCGATATGCGCCTTGGCCATCGCCGCCGCGCGTGCGGCATCGTCCTGCTGGCTATCCCAGGCATAAGCGGCATACCACATCAGGGCGCGGGCAGGCTCGACCTCCAGCGCCATCTGCGCCAACTGGTGCTTGAGCGCCTGAAAGCGGCCGATCGCGACACCGAACTGTTCACGTTCCTTTGCATAGGCAACGGACAGGTCGAGGCAATATTGCGCGCCGCCGAGCGCGTCGGCCGAGGCCAGCACCAGGGCCGCATCGAAAATGCGCGCAACGCGCGCATCTCCGGGTTCGAACAGGACGGAAGCAGGCGCGCCGTCGAACGTCACGGCGGACAGGCGGCGCGTGCGATCAGCGGACTGCACGGCCTCCACGACGACTCCGGCACCCTTTTCGATCAGCGCCAGCCCGCCGCCCTGCGTGCCAACCAGGATCAGATCCGCCGCTTCCGCGCCGGGCACGAAACCGATAACGCCGCTCGCCTTGCCGCCCGCCACTGTCACGGCCCAGCTGTCGGGCAGCCAATTGCCGCCGAACGCCACGGTCGCTACGGTTTCGCCACTGGCGATCTTACCGAGCCAGGCCTCCCTGGCGTCCGCGTCATCGGCCAGATTGAGCGCCAGCCCCGCGAGGCAATGCTGAAGAACGGGGCCTACCACACCGTCCTGGCCCAAAACTTCGATGCCCATGGCGAGATCGACCAGGCCCAGCCCCGCGCCGCCCACGCTTTCGGGCAAAGCGAGGCCTCCAAGGCCCAGCGCCATCAATGCGTTCCAGCTCTCGCGATCGAAATCGCCGCCGTCATTGACGATCTTTTCAAGTCGTTCGCGCGGCATCGCATCCTCCAGCGTGCCCTTGAGCGCGTCCTGGATCGCCAGTTGCTCTTCGGTCGGATGGAACCTCACTTGTCCGCCTCCATGGCCAGGTCGCGCGGCAGGCCAAGGCCACGCTCCGCGATGATGTTGCGTTGAATATTGGTTGTGCCGCCGGCAATGGAATTGCCAAGCGTGCCCATGATCTGGTCCAGCCATTTTTCCGGGCCACGGCCACGGGTGCCCGCAGAAGCGGGTTCGATCAGCGCATGATCACCGATCAGTTCCTGCGCCAGCAGCGCCATCTCATGCCCGGTTTCAGTCAGCAGCAACTTCATCATGAGGCCGACGAGGCCGGGTTGTTCCTGCGCGGCGGCAAGACTGAACAGACGAAAGCTGGAATAGCGGTGCGCCATCACCCAGCCTTCGATCTTCGTCAGCGCATCACGCACCTTCGCGTCCTTGATCGCAGGCTGGCCGTCAATCTCCATCTCCTGCGCCAGCTCGACCAGCTTGCGGAAGGTGCCACCCAGCGCATCAGCCGAGCCGATGGACGCGCGCTCATGTTTGAGCGTGGTGCGCGAGACATTCCAACCATCGCCCCGCTCGCCAACGATCCAACTCGCCGGGGTCCGGGCATTGTCGAAGAAAAATTCGTAGAAGCCCGCCTCGCCCGTCATCTGGCGGATCGGCCGGCGGGTGACGCCGGGCTGATTCAAGTCCAGCATCAGATAGGAAATGCCGCCATGCTTGGACGCGTTGGGCTCCGTGCGAAACAGGCCGAACATGTGAGTCGCGCGGTCGCCCTGGCTCGTCCAGATCTTCTGCCCGTTGATGACCCACTCGTCACCGACCAGTTCGGCCCGCGTGCGGACCGACGCCAGGTCGGACCCGGTGCCGGGCTCGGAATAGCCCTGCCCCCACATCATGTCGCCGGCCATCGTCTGACGGATGAACATGTCCTTCTGCTCGGGCGTGCCCTTTTCCAGCAAAGTTGGGACCAGCATCGACATGCCGTTGCCGCCAATCTCCATCGGAGCACGGGCGCGGGCGAACTCTTCGCGGATGACCTGCGCCTTAACCACGTCGGCCGGCTGCTCCGACCCGCCATATTGTTTTGGAATCGCGCGATAGAGATAGCCCGCATCCGTCGCCTTGGTCCGGAAATCGCGGATGAAGGCCTTCAACTCATCCTTGCGCCGTTCGCCTGGCTGCCATGCGCCTTTCAGGAAGCTGCGCACCTCCCGGCGAAAGGTCTCGGCGCCTTCCCCATAGCTCAAATCCATCTGACCCATTCTCCCAGGGCTGTCGTTCAATCGCGTTGCCACGTCTGCCATGACACTTCTTATACAACTTAGTCAAACAACTCTGCACGAGCCGGCAGGAAAGTCGGCGATGCAGGGCTACCACGCCACGCATGGCTGACCTGATTGCGGTCTCCGGCGGTCAGGCGCCCTTTGCCTCCTGCATCGCCTTGTAGATCTGCGCCGTGGCGGTGGTAGACAGCCCCATGTTCAGCGCCTCATGATCAAGCGCGGTTTCGAACGCACTGTCCTCGGCGATATTGAGGTTCGACTTCATGTACCGATACCCCATGCGCGGACCGTTGGCGAGACGGTGCGCCGCCTTGAGCGTTTCCGCACGCAGCACGGCATCGTCGAAGAGACGGGTGTAGATGCCCTTGGCCAGCGCGGATTCGGCGTCATATTTCTCGCCCAGGAAAAAGATTTCACGCGCGACGCCCGAACCCACTATCTTGGTCCAGAAATAGCTGGAGCCGAAATCGCCACCGGCGCCGATCCGGTCGAATGCAGACAGGAAGGTGGCCGATCGGCCGGCGAACCGCAAATCGCAAGCCCCGGCGATGCCGATCCCCGCGCCTGCCACCGGGCCGTTCACCATCGCGATCGTCGGTTTGGGCATTTCATGCAGCAGGCGGGAGGTTTCCATGTAACCGCGCAGGCGGGCGAACCCCTGCTCCACGCGGCCGCCCACATCATTGTTCGCGGGAAGCGGCTTGTGCCCGCCCCCCTTGAGATCGCCTCCTGCGCAGAAGCCGCGCCCCGCGCCCGTTACGACCACACAGCCCACCGTGGGATCGCGCGCCGCATCGGCGGTCGCGTCGGCCAGCAAGGTCATGATGCCGTCGGCCAGCGCATTGAGTTTGTCGGGCCGGTTCAACGTGATGATGCGAACGCCGCCCTCATTATCCACCAGCACCTCGGGGGCCTGTGCTTCGTCCATCTCTGCCACGCGTCCGGTCTCCATATGATTTGACGGCCCATGCCTATCATGGTTCACTAGGTGATACAGCATAAAGCGCAAGATACTTGGTTCGCGGGAGGGGAATTTGACGGCGATGACGCACAAACCATCGTGCACGATGGTCCTGCTTGGCGACGGGATTTGCGACGAACTGCTTTTGGCGCAAATGGGGCGGGCGCGCGATGACCGATAAGATCCTCCGTCCGCTGCCCGCGACCGATCGCGACACCCTGCCCTTCTGGACCGGCGGGAAGGATGGCAGGCTGCTGATCGAACGATGTAATGATTGCCATTATCTCATTCATCCGCCGACCGGCTTCTGCCCCCAATGCGAAGGGCGCGATACGGCGCCCCATGCGGTGTCCGGGCGCGCCACGATCGAGAGCTTCACGGTCAATCACAAGCAATGGATGCCCGGCCTCACCGTGCCCTATGTGCTGGCGCTCGTCGCGCTGGAGGAAAGTCCCGAGGTGCGACTCGCCACCAATATCGTCGGTTGCGCGCCGCACGAGGTGGAGATCAACATGCCGGTCACGGTGCGCTTCGAGCAGGTGGATGATCTTTGGGTGCCGCTATTTGCGCCCATATCCGCAGCGGTGGAGCATGACGCATGACCGCCTATGCCGAAAAACAGACTGCGATTACAGGAATCGGGCAGTCGAAAATATCGCGCGGGGCGGACAAGTCTGCGCTTGGCCTGACGATCGACGCGGCTTTGGGGGCGATCGCGGACGCAGGCCTGACCCGCGCCCACATAGACGGCATGGCGACCTGGCCAGGGGACCGGGCGGATGGATCGGGCTTTTCCGATGTCGGCATTCCAGCCTTGCAGGATGCGCTGCGGCTCAAGCTCGGCTGGTATTCCAACGCTGCCGAAACGTCGGGGCAGTTCGGCGCGCTGTTCAACGCGATCGGCGCGATCGCATCCGGACTATGCCGCCACATACTCATATTCCGCACCATGTATGAAGCGACCGCGCGCAAGGCGGGTTTTGCCAACGCGCTGAATAGGCCTGGCGATCGAGTGCGCGGCCCCTTCGCCTGGTATGCGCCCTATCACACCTATGCCGCCGCGACCCAGCAGGCGCTCATGTTTCAGCGTTACGTCCATGAATCGGGTATCAAGCCCGCGCAGGTCGCACAGATCGCGATCAACGGCCGGCGCAATGCGAGCCGCAATCCTGCGGCCATCTATCGTACGCCGATCGACATGGATGATTATTTCGCCTCTCCGATCATCTCCACGCCGTTGCGCTTGTTCGATTGCGACGTCCCGATCGACGGTTCGACGGCCATAATCCTGAGTCACATCGACGCGGCGCGCGACGGGCCACATCCCGTTACCCATATAGAAGCGATCGGCAGTTCCATGCAGTATCGCAACAGCTGGACCCAACTCGACGCACTCGCCACCCAGGCCCAGCCCAAAGTGGCGCAAATGATGTGGAACCGCACCGACCTCAAGCCCGCCGACGTCGACGTCGCTGAACTTTACGACGGATTCAGCTTCCATACTATCAACTGGTTGGAAAATTTCGGCTTTTGCGGCCGGTATGAAGCGGGTGACCTCATCGGCGACGGCAGCCGCATCGCGCTCGAGGGCGATCTCCCGATCAACACCAACGGCGGCGCGCTGTCCGCCGGACGGATGCACGCCTATGGTCAGGTGCATGAAGCGTGCGTGCAGTTGCGAGGGCTGGGCGGCGACCGGCAGGTCAATGGCACGCCACGCGTCGCAGCCCTATCGACCGCTGGCGGGCCTCTGGCGGCATGTTTCCTGTTGGTGCGTGCCAATTGAGCCGCACCTGCGATCAGCGAAGGCCGGCCTGTTCAAGCAATTTCTGGGCGCGCGACAGAAAGGGCCGGTCGAGCATCCCGCCCCTGTAACCTATGGCGCCGGTGCCCGGACTGGCAGAGAAAAGATCAACGATCGCTTGCGCTTCCGCGATTTCCGCATCTGTTGGGCTGAACGCTGCGTTGATCACATCCACCTGTGCAGGATGGATCGCCAACATGCCTCGATACCCTTCGCGTCGCACCCTTTCCGCCCGCATCTTCAGGCCGTCAAGATCGCGAAAATCGCTCTGTATCGTATCTATCGCCATCACCCCGGCTGCAGCCGCGCCCAAAAGACATAAGGACCGCGCCAGTTCATAGGTAAAACCATAGCTGCCGTCGGAATTTCGATTCGTGGTCGCGCCGAGCGAATCAGCCAGATCCTCACTGCCCCATGTCAGCGCCACGACACGCGGCGCCCCCTTATAGTCGCCGGTATGGAACATCGCTTGGGCAGTTTCGGTCACCAGCGCGATCACCGGGGTCGATCCCGGCGCGATGCCATTCGCCGCCTCAAACGCAGACAGATAATGGTCCAGCCTTTCCACATCCTGCCGTCCGTGAACCTTAGGCAGCATGATCCCGCCGGGCCGTTCGGGCATGATCGCAACCAGATCATCAAGCGTATAAGATCCATCCAGCGGATTGACCCGGACCCACAATCTTTCGTGCCCGTCCGCCCGCGTCTTCAGAACGGCGCAAACAGTTTGACGAGCGATAGCCTTTTTTTCGGTCGCGACAGCATCTTCCAGATCGAACAGGACGATGTCGGCCGCACTGTCCACCGCCTTGGCCATTTTGCGATCATCATCGCCCGGCACGAATAGCCAGGACCGCATCGGCAAAAGGGACGCAGCCATGATCGGCTAATCCAACACGTCGATCAGGCTGTCGGCTTGGTCAGGCTCCAGCCAGGACTTGTTTGCATTGATAACATGCAGACGCCAATGCGCTTCCGCTTTGTCGCCATCGCCCGCTTCGATCAGCGCCACCAGCTTGCGGAAGGACCGAATACCGCCCAGCGATCGCTTGCGCTGGATCTCGTCCGAAACGGCGCGCCTCTCGAGATGCTCGACCTGATATCGGGCCACCACGCCATGCAGGATGGTCGTGAGGAACAGCAGCGTCTGATTGCCCCCCAACTCGACCAGAATACGATGGAACTCAGCCAGACCGATCATGAAATCGACATAGCGGGCTTCCTCGACCATCGCCTGCAACCGATCGATTTCACTCGTCAGTCGGCTGACGACATCCTTGGGCGGCTTTTCCGCCAGGCGCCGTGCAATATAAGGCTCAATCGCGAGCCGCGCCTCGTAGATGTCGCCGACGGTCGTACCCTGGGACTGCAAAACGAATCCTGCGTAACGCGACACGCTTTCGACGCGCGGCGCATGAACCCGGGCACCGGTACGCGACCCGCGACCGACGCTGATGAGCATTTCGGCTTCAAGGATGCGAAACGCCTCTCGCAACGTGGGGCGGGATATCCCCAGCGTCACCATCAATTGGCCTTCGGGCGGTAGAAAATCGCCCTCCTTCAGCTCGCCGCGCACAATGCGCTTGCGAATATGATCAGCAACAACTTCGGATGTCTTGGGCACGCGAATAGGCCCGGCTGTCGGCGGCGCCTGTTCAGTTGTCATCTCGTTACGCACGCGGGACAAATTCATCTCCCCAAAAAGGTAAACCTTGTTTTAAAACCGGCGGCGGGAGCTTGGCAAGCTTGCACATATCGTTACGGCGGAATAAGGCCTATCTAACCTAGTTATAGGGGAATGTCCCGATGGAATATGAAACTATCATCGTTACAAAGGCCGATCATGTGGCCACCATCACGATCAACCGACCCGAAGCGCTGAACTCCTTTACCAAACGGATGCTGGAAGAGTTCGACTATCTGTGGAAGGATATATCGGCCGACGATGATGTTCATTGCGTCGTGCTGCGGGCAGCGAAGGGGCGGGCTTTCTCGACGGGCGTGGACGTCAAGGACAGCCAGACGCCCGAAGGCAAGATCATGCACGACAATATCTGGACCGCTCAGGATCCTGGCGACTTCCTGGGCCCCAAGGCCAATCGCTGCTGGAAGCCAGTGGTCTGCGCCGTGCACGGCATGGCTGCGGGCGGCGCGTTCTACTGGATCAACGAGAGCGACATCATCATCTGCTCGGACGAAGCGACCTTCTTTGACCCCCATGTCACCTATGGCATGACGTCGGCGCTGGAACCCATCGGTGCGACCTATCGGATGCCATTGGGCGACGTACTGCGCATGGCCCTCCTCGGCAATGACGAGCGAATCGGCGCGGAGACCGCCAAGCGGATCGGATTGGTGAGCGAAGTCGTCACGCTGGAGCGGCTTTGGGAGCGGGCTGACGAACTGGGGCGGCAGATCGCGGCCAAGCCGCCCGCTGCCACGCAGGGCACAGTGCGTGCGATCTGGGAGTCGCTGGACCAGACCCGTACCGGCGCGCTCCAGACGGGTCTCAAATATTGTTTTCTCGGCAACCCCATCGGGACCGCGCAGGTCGATCGCTGGGCAATCATGAACAATGCCAAGAAGTGGGAAATTCGCTGAGCGCGTCGACCGACAGATCAGGGCGTGTCGCCAGCAAAAAGGCACTGGTCACCGGCGGCGCGCAAGGCCTGGGCGCGGCGAGCGCCTGGATGCTCGCGCGCCATGGCGCCAAGGTCGCAATCGCTGACCTGAACCTGTCCGGCGCCGCCGCCCTGGCGGACGCGATCAATGCGCAACTGGGCGCCGGCACAGCCTGCGCCTTCTTCCTGGACGTCACGGACGAGGAAGGGTGGCGACCGGTCATCGACGCAGCGGCGGCGGCGATGGGCGGCCTGTCAGTACTGGTCAACAACGCCGGCATCGCGCCCATGGGCACGATCGAGGATATGCCGACCGACCTCTGGGACCGGACCATGGCGATCAATGTCGACAGCGTCTTCTTCGGCAGTCGCGCCGCACTGCGCGTGATGCGTGACCATATGCCCGGATCGATCGTCAATATCTCGTCGATCGCGGGGATGATCGCGAGCGCCAACTTCGTGGGCTACAATACGTCCAAGGCGGCCGTGTGGATGCTCAGCAAATCCATTGCCCTCTACTGTGCACGCGAAGGCCTCGATATACGGTGCAACTCGGTGCACCCTACCTTTGTCAACACGCCGTTGCTGGACGGGATCGGGCGTGGGACGCAGGAAGAGCGGCTCGCCAAACTCGCGCGGCAGATCCCGATCGGTCGTGTCGGGGAACCCGATGATGTCGCCTATGGCGTCCTCTATCTCGCGTCCGACGAAAGCCGGATGATGACGGGCGCCGAACTCAAGCTGGATGGCGGCATTTCGGCGATGTGAGGTCTCCGGCCGGACAGCGCGCTGGGACCAATCGAACGAGTTACCGGAGGGGGCGCCTGTCCCGACGGCGCGGTCGTCATCGCGGACAGACTCGTCTCTTGGTCAAGCGGGCCGGGGGACGGATCAGGCGCTGCTGGAGCGGCCCTACCGACGCTATTACCGGTCGGGCGAAAGGCGTCGCGGTCAGACGAAAGACCCGCCCTATGTTGCCAAACTTGCAGGCTTAACCCGTGAGCAAGCGGCAACCGGACGGATCCCGGCCCAAGGCAACCCCGCGATGCTCGCGCTGCGACGATCCGCGCCATGGTCCAGTTGTCCACGCCTCCCCCCCAAAAAAAATGGGGCGGGGTCATGGCGACAGCTCGCCTTGTCCCCGCGACTTCATCTTTTCGGCCGCTCCTCAGGCCGCAGCGAACATCGCCATGATCTCGCCCGACGTGACCGGACGGCGGGCATCGCCGACTATGTGCATACTGTCCGTCTTCAACCCACCCAGCCCCTGGCGCGGGCTGACATCGACGTCCTTACCCAATTCGCGCAGATGCCCGACGGTGCAGTTCTGGCGGCCGCCCAGCGCCTCAATCGGGTTGAAATTCATCACCCGCATGGCATTTTCGTGCGTGACCTTGTTAATCACCTCGTCGCTAAGACCTTGAACCGACAGCCATAGATGTTCCGGGCAGTTGGGCCACAAAGTGTCGGAATGTGGATAGTCTGCTTCATAGCAAACCATATCCGGGTTCATATATTCCATGCTCTTCAGTCCGAACTGGTCGTCGATGAAGCAGGTGACGATATGGCGTTTGAACACGTCCGACGGGCGTTCGCCATTGGCGAAGTCGGTAAAGGTCCACTCATGATGATGTTCATTGGTGAAGTCGGCCCGTTCCAGGAAATAGGGAATCCAGCCGATGCCCCCTTCCGACAGGGCCATGCGCAAGTCCGGAAAATCCTTCCAGAAGCGGCCGAACAACCAATCCGCCGCGGAATTGGCGATCGCCATCGGCATGGTCGTGATCCAGGCGTCGATCGGCGTCTCGTCCGAGGCATGTTCCGCGCGGCTGCCAGTGCCGATATGGCAGTTGAGCAGCATCTTGAGGTCGCAGCATTCCTTCCAGAACGGCGTCCAATAGTCGTTATGAATGCTGGGCAGTCCGCCGCGCGCGGGATTGTCCGGGAAGGCGATATTGTGGACGCCATATTTTGACATCCGGCGCATTTCGGCGATGGTAAGGTCCATGTCCCAAAGCGGCAGGATAAGCATCGGGATCAGACGATGCTTGCCGATTTCGCACCATTCCAGCACATGCCAGTCGTTCCACGCCCGAATGGCGAGCAAAGCCTCTTCACGGTTCGGGTTGGCGATGAAGGTGCCGCCGGCAAAGCCCGGCATGGTAGGGAAGTTGAGCGACCCCAGCACGCCATTGACGTTCATGTCGTCGACCCGCGCCTTGGGATCGAAGCAGCCGGGGCGCAGTTGCTCGAAGCGCGTCGGCTCCATGCCATATTCGCTGCGCGGACGACCGACGACGGCGTTGAGGCCTATGGTCGGGTAGATCTTCCCATCCCACAGCCATACGTCCTTGCCGTCCTTATCGATAATCTTGGGTGCGCGGGCCTTCTTGTCCGCCGGATAGTGGCGAACGAAGGCTTCCGGGGATTCGACGGCGTGATCGTCAACGCTGACGATGATCATGTCTTCCAGTTGCATCCTCAAAACTCCTCGCGCCATTCTTAAAACTGATGTTTCGTCATTTTTATGCCTGCCCACGTGATTTTGCAAGCGGCGAATTGCGGGTTTCATGGTCATGCTGCATGTGGCGAGCCGCGCAATCGCGCGGTTTTTAGCGAGGCGCTCAACGCCCTGCCGAGAATATTGGCAGCGCGTATCGACGGTGAAGAATTAACCGATTCGATGCACGCGCTACCGGCTCGCGCGTCAGGCCGGTGCGAACACGGGCACGAACAGGCCGCCCTGCTGCTCGAACCGCACCTGCACCGCCATACCGATCGTGACATCCTGCGGATCGCAGTTCACGATGTTGGTGGCGATCCGCAGATCCTCCTGTTCCTCCAACTGCACGATGGCGATCACGTAGGGCGGCTGGACCGCAGGATTATAAGCCTGATGGTTGACGGTGTAGGTAAAGACCGTCCCGCGACCGCTGACGGGCACGCTTTCCAGCAGCGGGTCATTGTCTGCCACTGGCCAGAAGGGGTGGACGAAACGGCCGGTCTGGCGATTGCGCAACAGGTGGAGCACACCGTCCTGCCCGCCAGTCCAGAAGCTGCGATAGGTTTGGGGTAACATGTCCAGCATCCTGGGCGCGGGCTCGGCAGCCTGTAACTGACTCATTGTCATTTCTCCCGTGACAAGGGCGCGACCCTAGCTTTAGGAGAGGCTTTGTCCAGTGATTCAACGACAGACAGGAGATGATGATGCCGAGCAAGAAAGCCGTGATTTCCGGCATCGGTATTTCCGACATCGGTCGCAAGACGGCGATCAGCAATCTCGACCTCACGCTCCAGTCGAGCCGCTTGGCGATCACGGACGCGGGACTGACCGCGGCCGATCTGGACGGTGTCGCGACGCTGGGGGACATCCCGCGCGCCACCGCCTGCGCAGCGCTCGGTATCGACCCGCCTTATGCCGGGCAGGGCTATGACCGCGGTGGCCTGCTATCCTATGTCATGGCGGCTGCCGAAGCGGTCGAGGCGGGCCAGGCGCGCCATGTACTGGTCTATCGCACGGTCAAGATGATGGGCGGCAACCTGCTGGATAATGACAAGACCGGGCTGTTCGGTGCCGGGCCTGCCGTCTCCGCCGCGCAGGTGCAACTGCCCCACGGTATGGCCGATGCACCGCAACTGATCGCCTATCATGCCTATGCCGCCACCAACTGGCTCAGTATGCATTGCCGGCGGCATATGGAATTATATGGCACCACCAAGGAGCAGTTGGGCTGGCTGGCGGTCAATTCTCGCCATAATGCAGCGCGCAATCCCCAGGCGGTATTTCGCGACCCCTTCACGCTCGACGACTACATGAATGCACGCATGATCTCCACGCCGTTCGGCCTGCTCGACTGCGACATTCCGATCGATGGATCGATTGCGGTGGTCGTTTCCCATCCCGATTATGCGGCGGAATGCCCCCAACCGCCGATCCGCATAGAAGCCTTTGGCGGCAGCACGGGCCAGGGCGCCTGGACGATGCGGCCCGATTATCCCAAGATGGCATCGGTCGATGCGGCCGCGGAAATGTGGAGCAAGACGGCGCTTCGCCCATCCGACATCGACATCGCGCAGCTCTATGACGGTTTCACCTTCCTGACCTTCGCCTGGCTGGAAGCGCTGGGTATCTGCAAGGATGGTGAGGCCGGGCCGTTCGTGGAGGGCGCGAGCCGGATCGCGCTGGACGGAAAAATGCCGCTCAACACCTATGGCGGCCAGCTTTCGGCAGGGCGTATGCATGGCTATTGGATATTGCACGAAGCCTGCGTGCAGCTGCGCCGGCAGGGCGGCGCGCGGCAGGTTTCCAAGCCCATGGAGGTGGCCGTGGTCGCCAATGGGGGCGGACCGATCGCCGGGTGCCTGCTCCTGACGGTATGAGGACGGCCGGGCGGGCACCAAGGCCCGCCCCCTCCCAACAACCGCTCAGACCCTGGCTGCCGCCTTCGCCAGCTCGGCTTTGAGCACGCGGCGCAGCAGCTTGCCGGTGTCGTTATAGGGGAGCTCCGCGCGAAAATCCCAGCTTTCCGGCGTCTTGGTGGAACGCAACTGCACCTTCACCCAGTCAGCCAGTTCCTGTATGCTGGGCGCCGGATCATGGGGCACGATGACCGCAGCGACCCGCTCCCCCCACTGGTCGTCGGGTAGGCCCAGCACCGCGACATCAGCGACCCCAGGATGCTGGCGCAGCACGTCCTCAATCTCGCCTGGCGAGATATTCTCGCCGCCGCGCACGATCACATCGTCCAGCCGTCCCTCGACAAAGAGATAGCCATCCTCGTCGAGCCAGCCCGCATCATTGGTGGCGAACCAGCCATCGGCGCTCAGCACGCTCTTGTGGGTATATTCGCCCGCGACCTGCTCGCCGCGGACGTGAATCTCGCCGGACTCGCCGGCTGCCACGCCCCGTCCCTCGGGACAGCGTATCTCCAGTTCCAGCGCTGGCAGTGGCCGACCGACCGATCCCAGGCGCCGACGCACGGCCGGATCATCCGACCCGAGCGCATCGCGATGATCCTGCGGCCCCAGCACCGCGATAGTCGAACTGGTCTCCGTCAGGCCATACGCGTTGACATAATCGACATGGGGCATGTGGGCGAGCGCGCGTTCGATCACCGGTTGCGGCATACGGCCGCCGCCATAGGACAGCGCCCGCAGGTTCGGCAGATGGTCGCCGCGCACATCCAGTATCTCGAGGATGCGGCCGAGCATTGTCGGCACCACCATGGCGTGCGTCACCTTTTCCGCCTGGACACGGTCGACCCAGGCTTCCGGCGTAAAGGCGTCGAGATAGACGAGCCGACGGCCATTGTAGATATTGGTCAGGATCGCCGAAATGCCCGCAATATGGTAGGGTGGCACACTGACCAGCGCGGCCTCCCCATCATCCGCACCCATGAACTCGACGGTCGAGATGACATAAGAGGTCAGATTGGCGTGGCGCAGCACCGCTGCCTTGGGTTCGCCAGTCGTGCCGCTGGTGAACAGAAGCACAGCGATGTCCTCGTCGGCATAGTCCAGGTCGGCCTTGCGCCAGAGAGGATCGACACAAGCGGCGTCGAATGCGGCGCGGGCGATGAAAGTCACGCCCTCCACGCCCCGGACGCGTGGCAGCATATCGGCATCGACCACAGCGATCGACGGCGCGGTGCGGGCCAGCAGCTTGCACAGGTCGGCATCCGAAAGACGGTAGTTGAGCGGAACGAACGGCTTGCCTGCAAGGCCGCTGGCGAACAGGGCGACGGGCAGCGTGGGTCCGTTGAGGCCGACGAACACCAGCCGTTCGCCCGCCTGCGCACTCACCCAGGCGGCGCCGGCGCGTGCGCGCGCCAGCAACTCGCCATAATCCATGGTCGTCCCGGCGCCTGACATGGCGATCCGGTCGGGGAAACTGTCCGCCCCCATTTCGAGCAGAAGATGTGTCTGCATGGCTTTATCGGATCCCGATCAGTCGGACGCAGGAAGCGCCTTGGCTTCCTTGAGTGCGAGCGGCACGCCATTGGCGGAGAGCGACCCTTTGCCGGCCTTGCTGCCCAGCACCTCGATACCGATCGCATCGCTGAAATAGCGCTTGCCGACCGACGTGCCCCCGGCCAGATCGGCGGACAGTTCCAGCCCCTCCGGCACGGGCGCGTCCTTCGCGACCATCGGTGCCCCGCCGCATTCCAGCACCACATCGCCCTTGGGAGGGCGCACCACGACGACTTCGGTATCGCATACCGCACTTTTCCAGCGCGATCCCGGCTTCAACTGCATGTCTTTTCCTCCTGGAAAGGGCGATCAGGCGATCGCGCCCTTGTTCTTCAGTTCCTCGATCCTGTCCCAGTCCAGGCCCAGTTCCATCAGCACCAGTTCGGTATGTTCGCTGGGTTCGGGCGCGCGGGTGGTCTGGACGCCCGCCTTGTTGAACTGGACCGGATTGGCGACGAGCCGGATGGGCGCGCCGCCATCGGCGGATTCCACTTCGAAGATCAGGTCGTTGGCCAGCACCTGTTCGTCGGTCGCGACATCGAGCACCGTCTGGTAGGCAGCCCACTGGCCCTTCATCGTCTTCAGGCGCTCCAGCCAATATTTGAACGGATGCTGCTTGAAAGCTTCGCGCACCAGCGCCTGCGCATCGGCTGCATGGGCCATCAGTTCGACACCGGTCGCGAAGCGGGGATCGCTTGCATGTTCGGCGATATTCAGATGCTCGAAGACATCCTGGATGAACGGACCCGGCTTAAGAACGGTGAGATTGATATGTCCGCCATCGGCGGTTTCGAATACACCGACAAAGGGGTTGGTGCCCGCGTCCTCTTGGCCGGGCAAGGCCGACCGGAACGGAACCGTGTCCAGCTCCATCGCGACATCGATGCTGCACGCCGTGGCCCAAATGCCGGATGAAAGCAGCGACACATCGACCTCCGTCGCCTCGCCGGTCCGTTCACGATGGAACAGCGCGGCAGCGATCCCGCCCGCCAGGTTCATGCCACCAATCGTGTCGCCATAGGCCGGGCCGGGCTGGAGTAGCGGACCACCCAGTTCGGGCGGACTGACCAGCTTGGCCGAACCACCCCGCGCCCAGAAAGCCGTGGAATCGAAACCACCCTTCTCCCGCTCCGGCCCCTTTTCGCCAAAGGCCGATCCGCGCACATAGATGATATCCGGATTGGCCGCCCGGATATGCTCCAGGTCGATCTGCAGCTTCTGCCGCTGCTGGGGCAGGTAGTTGGTCAGGAACACATCGCAGTTCCTGGCGAGTTCGTAGATCAGCTCCTGTCCTTCGGGCGTGGACACATCGATCCCGACGGAGCGCTTGCCGCGATTGGGATGCTGCATCAGGCTGCTGCGCTGCGGGTTGACTGCGAGCCGCGCCAGCATCTGGATGCCGCGCTGGGCGTCTCCGCGCACCGGATGCTCGATCTTGATCACGTCGGCGCCCCAATCGGCCAGCACCGCGCCGGCTGCCGGCACATAAGTGAATTGCGCTACTTCCAGAACACGCACACCCTCCATGACCCTGGTCATTGCGCGCTTCCAATCAGCCGGTCCGGCATCGTCCATCTCCCTATCGCGCCACGCCTCCATCCAATGCGGAGATCAATAGCTGACATTGTGTCAGTCTTTTATCGTGCGATGGGACGCATGTAAACCGTCATCCGATATCTGCCCAAACGGGCGCGTGGGGCGCAAAATTCGAGGACATGGTTCAAGGTCGCCCGGCGCGATGCGGCCGGGCGGGTCCAGACAAGCCCTGCCTCTATGCTATTCCAGCGGCGCGAAGTGGGTTGTTGCCAGGCTGCCCATGGCGTCGGCCATCAGGGCATTCTCCCGAACGACGCGGGCATGGACCAGCGAGATCGCAACCGCCCTGTCGATCGTCCCGGCCAGCACCGCGTCGCGCAGCGCCTCACGACCTTCGGTCCGAGTTGCGAAGAATCGCCCCAGCGCCCGCGCCAGTTCGTTGCGCTCGGCCGCGTCATAGCCAGGGCCGTAGCGGGCATGGGCCTGCCACCATTTGACGAGCCGGGCGAGTCCCTTGGCCTTGACCGACGCCTGCTGGTCGGCAATGCGCGGCACGATGATATCGCGCAGATCGTCAAGGGCGATGTTGAACGACCGATCGAGCGCGCCGGGCGCGGCATCGGGCATCTCGACTTCGGGCAGGTCGATGCCGCTCGCTTCCGCCAGCGCTTGCGCCAGCACGCGACGATGGACCATCGAATAGACCATGTTCATGCCAAGGTTTGGCGGCGGCGGCGCGTCCGGATCCTCATGGCGGGCGCGACTGGCGAAACCGGTCTGGAACAAGAGACGCCAGTACCGCACCCGATCGAGATCGACCGTCTCGCCGCCGGCAGCTTCATAGGCGGCAAAGGCTTCGGGCAGCGGCACCAGCGGCTGGAACAGCCCGCGCAGGCACAGCATCGCCATGTCCGCCATCGGATCGCCGAAATGGACCAGCTCCCAGTCGAGCAGCGCCGTCACCCGGTCGCCCTCAAACATGAAATTGCCTGCCCCCCAGTCGCCATGAACGACGACAACGCGGGCGGGTTCGGGTGGCACGTTGTTGTCCAGCCAGTCAAGCGCAAGATGGATCAGCGGGTCGTCGCCATGAGCGCGCACATGCGCGCGGATCGCCTGCGTCCGCGTCAATATCTCGTCACGCACAGTCCGCACGGCGCCCAGCCCCTCCACGCTCGTGGCATCGATGCGATGAAGCGCCGCCAGTTGGCCCATCAGGTCGGCCGCGATGGCAGAGCGCAGCGCGGGATCACGAACGGTATGAAAATTGGCTTCGCCTGCCACCTTTTCCGTCACAAGCGCGCGCAGTTCGGGCACGCTGGTGATGTAAGGGGCCGTTCGGACGCAAGCATGGCGGAGAGGTCCAGACAAGGCCCGCAATATGCCGGCCTCGCGCAGGAAAGCGGCATCGTCGCCCGCTCCCGCCCGATCGACATCGTAATTCATATAGGCGTGACGGACTGTCCCGTCGGACCATTGCAGGGATAGCTCGGCGCCGGAGCGCGACGCCCCGCCGCCGCCGCGCGGGCCCACCTGCGTGATGATGGCGCTGGCGGCCCGCTCCACCGCATCGCCCAGACCTTGGGGGAGAAGCGCCTTGGGATCGCTCACCGCGTCGTCCTCAGCGCATTCAGCATTCGCGCGAAATGGTCGCCCACCCATACGTCCTGATCCTCACCCCAGCCGATCTTGCCGTCCAGCTCCCACCGCATCAACTGGTTGAGACCGTAGCCGCCCTCGCTCATCCGGCTGACCGACTGGCCTTCGGCTTCAAGCGTGCGACCGGTGGTATCGGCGAGATCGACCAGCATATGGCTGTTCCAGCCCGCGACGGGATCGCGGAAGTTGAGCATCCGCGATTTCGTCTTGTCGATCTCTCCGAACACGCCGTCCTTGAGCAACCAGCCGACATTCATCGGCGCCCACCCTTTCGCGTCGCCATCCTGCATCCGCACGAAGCCGAGAAAGCCGGTCTGGAAGTCGAGGCTGTGGCCATAAATATAGTCGATCCGTCCCCGCCCGCGCTCGCGCTCGATCTGGCGCCAGAGCGGCCCACCGGGATGCTTCACCCGCTGGCTGTCGTCGGCATGTCTCTTCTGACTGGTCTGATACGGGCCGCCGCGCGGTCCCCAGGTCCGATCCCGCACGCCCACGCCGTCGATCGCGATCTTCTCGCCGCGCAAGGTCATAGTGCCCATGACATGGCCCAGCTGGTCGAAATGCGGCGTCTGCATGAATGGCGGCTCGCCCGGCTGGAAGCGGTGCGGCGGATGGACGCCGCTATGTATGAAATCGAGCGCGAAGCCGCGCTCCTTGTCCTCATAGGCCAGATGATATTTCATCCCGGGCTCCAGCATCTTGAGGCTGTAGCCGCCCTTGGGGAAACTGATGTCGCGCAGGTCCGGGTCGTCCGGCATCGGCGCTTCCTCGACCTTCTTGTAATAGGCCAGCCGTCCCGGCTCGATCCCCTGATCGTCCCAGACGAAGATGCGCCAGGTCACCGTCTTGCGGTTGGGATAATAGGGCGTGTGGATCCAGCAGCCGATCTTGCGCTCGGGTATATTGAACGACCACCAGTTGGTTTCCGTCTCATAGGGATCGTCCGACAGTTGGTGATAGCAATCATCTTCCGGCATGAAGGCCAGATGCGGGTCGGCGGTCATGTCATTCTGCCTTGAACCGGGGAGCGCGTTTTTCGATCAGAGCGCTTACCCCTTCGCGATAGTCGGCGGTGGCATGACTCATCACCTGCGCCGTTGCCGCATCTTCCAGCGCCGCGTCATAGGTGGCGCTCTGCCCCTGACGCAGCAGCGATTTGGTGAGGCGCAGAGAATGGGGCGGCTGCGCGCAAATCCGCCCGGCCAGCGAAAGTGCCTCGTCCATCAGCCTTTCATGCGGGACTACCCGGCTGACCAGCCCCCATGCCATGGCGGTATCCGCGTCGATCAGGTCGCCGGTGAAGAACAATTCCGCCGCGCGGCTCATTCCGATGGTGCGCGGCAGCAGCCAGGCGCCGCCATCGCCCGGTACAAGGCCCAGCTTGAGGAAGGTGACGCCGAATTTCGCCCGGTCAGACGCGATGCGGATGTCGGCCATGCAGGCAACGTCACAGCCCAGGCCGATGGCGGCACCGTTGACAGCTGCGACAAGCGGCAGGTCAAGGCCATGGATCGCCCGCGCCGCGCGATGGATATTGTTACGGTAATGATCGCGGGTGATGAGGCCGCCACGCGAAAAGGCGCTCTCCGGATCTGCCATCGCCTTGACATCGCCGCCAGCGGAAAAGGCCCGCCCCGCGCCGGTCAGGATCGCGCAGCGAAGTGACAAATCGGCGTTGAGATCCTGGCAGATCGCCTCGATCGCCGCGCCGTCGCCCTTGTGTCCGAGCGGGTTCATCGCGTCGGGACGGTCGAGGGTCAGGATCGCGATTTCGCCGTGCCGCTCGACGATCATCGGCGGCCTTGTCGTGCTCTCAGTCAAAATTCAGTCCTTCCGCCAAGGTCCAGTTGCCCCGTGTGCCTCGGTGCCATCCAGACGCCGCCATCGTCCCGCCATCAACCGGCAGGGTAACGCCGGTGATATAGCTCGCACGATCCGAACAGAGGAAGGCGACCGCGTCGCCACACTCCATGTCCACGCCCTCGCGACCCAGTGGTATGGCGCGGCACATCGCGTCCTCCATTTGGGGGCTGGGCTGGACCCAACTGGTCGGATCGACCGGCCCGGACCGATTGCCGCGATTGCCCGGCGTCACCGTGTGATCTGGCGCGATGCAGTTTACCCGGATGCCGTCGGCCGACAGCTCCAGCGCCATCGACTTGGTGAAGCTTTCCATCGCGGCCTTGCATGCGGCATAAACCGCAAAACCGGGGGCGGCGCGTGACCCTTCCATACTGCTGACGCCGACGATCGCGCCGCCCTGCCCGCCGCGCCGCATGATCGGGATGACGGCATGGGTAGCGGCCAACATGCTGGTAAAATTGATATCGATATGGCGCTGCCAGCTTCGCTGAGACTGGTCGGCGAACATTCGGCGCGAGACACCGCCGGCATTGTTCACCAATATGTCGACCCTGCCGAATTGCGCATCGGCGGTGGCTACCAGCGCTCGCACCTGATCGCCGTCCATCACGTCCAGGGGAAAGGCCAGCGCCTCCCGGCCTGATTCGCGAATACGTGCAGCGGTTTCCTCGCAGCGTTCAGTGACGATGTCGCCGATCGCTACATGCGCACCGGCTTCCGCCAGGCGTATGGCGATCGCCCGTCCGATACCGCCGCCACCGCCTGTGACCACAGCTGTTCTGCCCCTCAGGTCGATCAATAGGGTCATGCCACCTCTCCGGCTAAGGATGCCTTGTCGGCTTTCATTAACTGACGCAATGTCATCTTGGCACCGGAGTGTCAAACCTAGGCGCGATGATAGAGTATTCTGCCATCTCGCATGGTCATTTTGACGCAGGTCGATGACGGCGCGGCAAGCGCCCGGTCCAATGGCCGGTCGAGCAGGCACAGGTCGGCCGGCTCGCCGATCGCGATATGGCGCGGCGCCCCGCCCGGATCATCGAGCGGCGACAAATAGCGATCCAGCGCGGCTATCGGCGTCAGCGTCTCCTTTGCCCCGACCACCGCCCCCGACGGCGCCCTGCGATCGATACTGGTCGCCATGCTAATCCATGGATCAAGCGGTCCATAAGGCGCGTCGCTACTGCCCGCTACCCTGACGCCAGCGCGTAGCAAAGACGCAGCCCGATAGAGATCCGGCTGATCCTGCGTTGCCACGTCGCGCAGATATCGGTCGCCCCGCGCGGCGATGAAACCCGCCTGGGTCACGACCCGGAGGCCCGCATCGCGGATCGCGCCAATTGCATCAGGCGGAATGACGCTGCCATGCTCGATCCGGTCGCCATCTCGACATCCCGCCTCGGCAAAGGCGGCCAGAGTGAAGGCCAGTTCGGTCGCGGTGACGCAATGAACCGCTACCATCCGGCCATTTTCATGGGCATCGGCGATCTTTGCCACCATGATGTCGAAGGGCGGCAACGCACTCGCATCGATCAATATCTTGACCGGCCCGACCGTAAAGGCGAGGTCCGCCGGCGCCTCCAACGGCCCACCACTCATCAGCATCAGCTTTTGAGGCAATGCGCCGGTCCGCACCGCATGGGCCAGCAGCATGGCAGACTGCGGATCATTGGAAACGCTCGCATCGGCCAGCGCCGTGACGCCATAGCGCGCCAGTTCGCGCCCCAGCGGCGCCAGGTCGGGCGGTTCAGCCACTAGGCGGCCGCGCAGCCAATCATCGCCGCGCCAGATACGCCCGGTCGGTCGTCCCGCGCCATCGCGCTCGACGCTGGCAGGCCAGCCGTCGGCGTCGATGCCACCCAGCACCCGATCAAGCGCCACGCCGTTCAACAGCCACAGCGCGCCGGTCTGGTCCTGCATCCGCAACGGCCGATCGGGAAGTATCGCGTCCAGATCGTCGCACGTCATCGTGTCGGCCAGCGTTGCCGGACAATCGACCGCGCGAATCCATCCTTTCCCCTCGACCTTCGCGAGTCGCACCGCGATATCGTCCATCCCGACAACATCGTCGATGACGACCGATGATCGCCGCGCTGCGGTCGCGAGAATATGAAGATGATGATCGGCCAGACCGGGGATCAGCGCCCCGCCGTCCCCGTCGACGATCACCTCGTGCGCGCTCAATCCCCGTCCAATTTGCGCGATGCGGCCATCTGCGATCCGCACATCGACGAGATCGCCGTCAAGCGCGACCGACCGTAGCAGCATTCTCATGCCACCATGTCCACGGCACCGGCCGCGACCTGCGCCATGGCTGCATCCACCAAAACGCCACCGCCCGCTTGCATCGCCTTGATCGTCGCCAATGCCGCGGCCATGCCGGTCAGCGGATCGGCCAACGCATCGCCCATAAAGTGCGGCCCGCCCTCGACCCAGTCGACCAGTCCCCCGGCTGCAGCGGCATCGTCGCCGAAGGCGACCCTGCCCGCCTCTTTGCCGGTCCAGCCATGGCCGGTTATAGCCACCCAAATAAGCGCCGGGTTTGCGGCGAACAGCCGCGCCGGTGCCAGACCAAGGCTTTCAAAGGCGCGGGGCCGGGCATTGGTGATGAGGACATCGGCGACACTGGCCAATGCAAAAAGTCGGGCGCGTCCGGCCTCTGTGCCAAAGGAGAAGCGCCGTTCCGCTTTCCCACGGCTCAGCCGCGCGAAATGATGCGGCGTCGTGACGCGGGTAGGATCGGCCCGCGCCGGATCCTCGACGCGCATCACCTGTGCGCCCATCTCCGCCAGGATGGCTCCGCACAGGGGCCCGGCCCAGAGACTCGACAGGTCGAGAATGACCGGCGCCGCCTTCGGGCTGCCGCCAGCGCCCATGGTGACAAGAGCGGGCGACAAACTGCCCTTCCCAACTTCGCCGACACGCGCCACGGGCAGACCGAGCAGGAGGCCCGTTTCGATCAAATGCGCGGCGGCCGTCACTGCGGCATGATTGCGGGCCCCCTGCCATGGGTCATCGTCGATTTCTGCGCCGATCCAGGCCGGCATCAGTTCCAGGTCGCTGGGCCGCGCGAGATTGAGCGCGACCCACCCGTCCGCTGCCGCCAGTATCCGGCAATGGCCGTTGGGCGATGTCGCCCCCGGTTCACCCAGCACTATGTCGCCGCTACGATCCAGCACGGCCTGCGGGTCGAGCGACACGCGCCTGCCAAAAGCTGCCGTCGCAGTCTCGATCCGTTCCGCCAGCAGGACGGCGGCACGCCGGGCCGCATTCATGCCGCCGCCTCCACCAAACCCCATTGCACCGCCTCGGCCAGGGCGACCCGCCGACCGCTGAACAGCATGTAGCTGGCGCGATGTCGCCCTATGGCGCGGGCGAGGGAGACCGTACCCCCCGCGCCGGGGATAAGCCCCATGTCCAGTTCCGGCAGCTGAAAGAAGGTGCCCCGCCGGGCGGTGCGGTGCGGTGCGGCGGCCGCGATTTCAATGCCGGACCCGATGCAGGCGCCATGCAGGTCGATGCGCGCGCGTTCTCCCAATGCGTGGAGACGCCCCGCGCAGGATCGCAGCGTCCGGATCGCGTGGGCCTGCGCCATGTCGTCCGCGCTGCCGAGCTCGGCGAGGTCGCCACCGGTCGAGAAGCAGTCGCCCTCACCGCGCAGCGTCATGCCGGGGCGGCTCGGGTCGTCCAGCACCGCGCACAGCGCCTCGTGCAGCGCATCCCGCATCGACGCGCGCATCGCGTTGCGCGTATCGGGCCGGGCCAGCGTAATCGTGACATGGTCGCCATCGCGCTCGACCCGGACCTGCGGCCGATCGACCTCATCGACAATCGTGCTTGGCCTCAAGCGGCCTTGCCGCCACTTGCGAAATTCACCCCCGGCCAGAAGGGTGGAGTAGCCAAGCGATTCCATCGCTATCCCAAGGTCGAAAGGCAGATGATCGCAGGCGCGAAAGACATCCACCGCGATCCCGGCCGCCATCGGCGCATTGGCGACGCGCGCCTCGATCGCCTTCCGCCGATCGTCCATCCGCCTCGCCGCCACGCCGACCCATGGCGATGACGGCGCCACGACGGTGGTCAGCAGCATGTCGAAAAAAGCCGGGTCAAGCGATGGGCACGCCCCAGCCAGATCGACCCCGACGACGATTGCCCGCGTATCTTGCCGATATCGGCGCGCCATCCCTTCCGCGCTGGCCGCTGCGCAATCGACCCACATGATCGGCCGGTCGCCAAGCGGGCCGAAAGCCTCTGCGGCCAGATGATCAGTCATAGCATCTTCCATGACCACGATCCTACCCATCGCCTTGCGCAGGCGCCAGCATGATGGGTGGCACCCACGCTGCGACGGAAATGCCTTGTGCATTTGCAAGAATCCGATGCTTCTGCAAAGACGGACGAATGTCAGGGACGGACTTCGAACCGCCAGTACCGACGCCGCAGGAATGAATATGAAAACCGCGCTCGCGCAACCGAAAGAGAATCAAAGCGGACAACGCATGGGCGCCAAAGGTCTGAAGACCCGCCGCCGCCTGATCGACGCAACCGTAGATCTGCTGAACAGCATTCCGATCCGCGACATCAAGGTCGTGGATATCGCTGCGCGCGCCAAAACCGCATCGGCCACCTTCTATCTTTATTTCGACAGCGTGATCGAAGTGGTTTGCGCCGCAAGCGCGGAACTGGTGCAGAGCACCCCGGAGATCATGGCACTGTTCGACAGCGAATGGACCCAGGACAACAGCATGGAAAAGGCCATCAGCCTCGTCAGGCTGTACATCGCCTTCTGGGACGGACATCGGGCACTGCTGCGCACCCGCAATCTTGCCGCCGAGGAAGGCGACGTGCGATTCGTCCATGTGCGCGAGGATTCTGTCAGGCCCCTGCTTGTTGCGCTCGCCGACCGTATCGTTGCGGCGCAGCAGGCGGGGCGCACGCCCTCTTTCGCTCCTGCCGCCGCAATGTCGGGCACGATCATGATGATGCTGGAGCGACTGGGCGCCTTGATGGATGTCCATCGCGCGCGCAGTGATGTGACCCTGGAAGGCATGATCGCCGCTTGCGCCCAACAGATTGCGACCAGCGTCGGCTTTCCGCCGGCCTGAAGAACGCTGGCAGAAAGCTAGGCAGCCCTGTTCCAGAGCGCGTCGTACACCGCGCCGGCGGCCGCATCCGCACCGCCGAGTTCTGCCTGGAGCGCGCGCAGGCGATAGGTGAAGAAATGCAGCTTATGCTCGGCCGTCACGCCCATGCCGCCGTTGAACTGGTGCAGATCGAAGGCGAGCTTGCCGACATGATCCTGCGCATAGGTCGCCGCAACGTCCGCCGCGACCGCCTCGACCGACCAGGCGGCGTACAGGGCCAGCATCCGCATCGCGCAGGCGATCTGGTGACATCGGGCGAGCCGGTGCTGCACCGCCTGGAACGATCCGACCGGCCGGCCAAACACCATACGGTCCTTCACATGCTGAACGGTCAGGGTTATCGCAGCCTTCGCCGCGCCAGCACATTCGACAGCGATGGCGACGCGATGCCATTGACGCAGCCGGGCGGCATCCCCGACGGGCCGTGCCACGGACATATCCGGTACGGTGACGAAGCGGCCATAGGGATAGGCGAAGATGGACTCGACCGGCTCCACGACCATCCCTGAAAGATCGAGCAGAACCGCCTGCCCTTTTCGCTCGGCCAGGCCATGGCGCGCCACCGGCAGCAGCCGCTGCGCCTTGCCAAGGTCGCCTGACAGCAACGCTATCGGATCGTCGAGCGTCCCGCCCAGCAATGCAGGTGCCACCAGCGCGGACGCGCCGGCGCTTGTCACGACCGGCAACTGCGATATTTCCAGCACCACCAGCGCCGCCTCCAGCATTCCCCAATCCACCCCGGCGCGCATAAAACCATGCACATCGAGCGCATCCTGAAGGTCAGCGGCAAAATGGCTATAGTCGCGCTCATGCCCCATCGGCATGTCGCGCCATTTCGCCCCCAGAGTACGGACCGCATCCACCAGCATCTGCTGGTCGCCGTTCAGTTCCATGTCCATGGTCTACCCCTTCGGCAGGTCAAGCGCGCCGCGCGCTATCAGGTTGAGTTGCAACTCGTAGGTGCCTGCCGCGATGGTCGCAGCGATGTTGCCCCGATGGAATTCGCGCAGGATCGCGTCGCCGCCGGCCAATATGTCGGGCAGATACTCCATCAGGAAATGGGTGAGATCCGTGCAGGCCTCAGACGCGGCGATGCGGCTGATATTGCCGTTGACGCTGGGCGGCGCCTGCCTGGCGCGTTCGTCGACGACGACATAGGTCAACAGGCGGGCTGCCTCGAACTTGGCATGGATACGGCCGACCCTCGCCTTGATGATCTGATCATCGCCGCGCCCCTCCGCTGCCAATCGTGCGATGGCGCGGTCGAGCAGCTTTCTGCCTACATGATAGCGCGGAATGCCGACCCGCTCGAAGCTGAGCGCATAAGTGATGATGTCCCAGGCCTTGCCCTCTTCCCCCACCCGGGCGCTGTCGGGCACGAACAGGTCGGTAAAGAACATCTCGTTGAGATGCCCTTCGCTCACGAGCCCCGGAAAAGGCTTCACCTCTATCCCGGCTGAATCCATCGGTACCAGGAAGATGGAAATCGCCTTGCGATCCGCGCCTGTGCGCGCGAGCAGGAAACAGAAATCGGCCTTCCCCGCATAACTGGTCCAGATTTTCTGGCCGTTGACGACATAGCCGCCCTCCACCTTCTGCGCGCGGGTCTGGAGCGCGGCCAGATCGGTGCCCGCCCCCGGCTCTGAATAGCCCTGGCACCAGATTACCTCACCCCGCGCGATCCGGCCCAGATGCTCGGCCTGCTGCCGGGGCGTGCCATATTTCATGAGCGTCGGCCCAAGCCAGTTGACGTTCATATATTGGGGGCCGCGCGGTTCCCCGCGCCATTTCATCTCTTCGGCCAGTATGAACTGTTCCCATGGATCGGCGCTTCGGCCGCCCCATTGTTCGGGCCAGTGACGCACCAGCAGGTCGCGTTCGGCCAGTTGCGGGCAGAATGTCCGGCTGAAGGCGATCTGGTCGGCCGATCCATAGCCCTGGGGCACATAATGGCTGTCCCAGTCCGCCGGGAGCAATTCTTCGAGCGCACCCCGCACCCGCTCGCGATACGCCCGCTGGTCGTCGGTCCAGGCGAACTCCATGGCCATCTTCTCCTGCCGTGGCCGATTCATGCCGACCCTGAACCCATCTGATATTGACAGGGTTTCCATGTCAATATCAGATGGGTTCCTTGATAAGTGGCACGGAGAGAGGGATGATGTTCGACCTGACGGGCAAGACCGTGGTGGTGACGGGTGGTGGCCGGGGTATCGGACGCGGGATCGCCCGCGCCATGGCAATGGCGGGTGCCGATATCGTGATCAGCGGCCGCAGCCTGCGTCCGCTGGAGGAGACAGCCACAGAATTACGCGCATTAGGTGTCCATGTCGTTGTCGCTCCCGGCGACATCATGAGCCATCGGGGCATAGCCGACCTGGTCACCGCAGCGCTGGCGCTCAAGGGGCGCGGGCGCATCGACTGCTGGGTCAACAATGCCGGCAGCGCGACGCCCGCCGATGTCGGCCCGCTGATCGACATGGACGAAGGGCAATGGGACCGGGTCGTCGACCTCAACCTCAAATGGACCTTCTTCGCCGCGCAGGCTGCCGCGCGCGCGATGCGGGACATCGGGGGATCGATCGTCAATATCTCCTCGCGCTCCGGCTCTCAGCCTTGCCCAATGACCGGCAATTACGGCGCGGCAAAGGCGGGCGTGGAAAGCCTCACCGCGACCATGGCGGTCGAATGGGGGCATCTCAATATCCGCGTGAATGCCATTGCGCCCGGTGTTGTTCTGACCGAAAGCTCCTCGGCGATGGATAGCGAGAATCGCCGCCGCCGCCAGATCGAGACCGTACCCCTGCTGCGGCTGGGCGTGGTCGACGATGTCGGCCCGCTCGCCGTATATTTCGCCGCCGACGAAAGCAGTTGGACGTCGGGCACGGTGGTACAGGTGACGGGGGGCAGCCGCATTCCGGTGGGGGCATTGACCTATCTCCACAAGCGCAGCCAGGAAGCGTTCGCACGCAGCGCCGACAGGGGCGCGCCGTGACTGACCACGCCCCGATCCGCCAACGCGCGTCCGACGCGATCGCCGATCAGTTGCGGCGCGAAATCGCGGCCGGCGCTTTTGCCGACGGCCTGCTTGATCCTACGCCGCAACTGATGCAGCGCTTCGGCGTGTCGCGCCCCACCTTGCGGGAAGCATTCCGCATGTTGGAAAGCGAGCGGCTGATCGAGGTGCGCCACGGCAGCCGCACGGGTGTCCGCGTCCGGCAACCCAGTGGCGAAGGCGCGGTGCGGATGACAGGCCAGACGTTGCAAGCGGCCGGCACGACGATCGAACAGCTTTACGAGGCCCGCCTAGCCTTCGAGCCCTTTGCCGCGCGGCTGGTCGCGCAGCGCTGCGACCGGCGCGATATCGGTCGCCTGCGCGGCGCCCATGCCGATCTCGACGGACTGCTGGAGGCCAGGGCCTGGCCTGCGCTCGGCGCAGCGATGGCCCGTTTCCATCATCTGCTGGTCGAACTAACCGGCAACCAGATGCTCACCCTGACTGCCGATACCATCGCGACCCTGCTCGAACGGCACCAGCGAAACCGCAATGCCGCCCTGCACGAGCCGGCCGATCCAGATGCGTCCTGGCTGGCCTTCCGCGGCCTTGGCGTCCGATCGGTCGCGCGCCTGATCGCGCTGGTAGAGGCAGGCGACGCCGATGCGGCTGAAGTCCATTGGCGCTTGCACGTCGAAGGCGCCAATGACTATTGGCTCAAGGGTGAGGATCGCCATGCCGTCATCGACGTGATCGGCGATCGCGGCGCACGCTGAAATATTGGCGCATAAGGAGAGAAAAGCCCCATGTTCGAAACGATCCGCTATGACGTGGCCGACGGAATCGCCACCATTACGCTCAACCGGCCCGATCGGCTCAACGCCTTCAATCCGACCATGGCGCAGGAACTGATCGCCGCGTTCGACCGCAGCGATGCGGATGATCTGGTGCGTGTGGTCATTGTTACCGGCGAGGGCCGGGGCTTTTGTGCCGGCGCAGATCTGGAGGCGGGAGCCGACACCTTCAACTATGCCGTGCGCGACGGCGGGCCCATCAGCGCGGACGGCAGTATAGACTGGTCCCACGCAGAAGTGCGTGACACCGGCGGCCGGGTAACGCTGCGCATCTTCAACAGCCTCAAGCCCGTCATCGCGGCGATTAATGGTCCCGCGGTGGGCGTGGGCATTACCATGACATTGCCGATGGACATCCGCATCGCGGCCGATGGCGCCAAGATCGGTTTCGTCTTCGCCCGGCGCGGCATCGTGCCGGAAGCGGCGTCGAGCTGGTTCCTCCCCCGGCTCGTCGGCATCAGCAAGGCAATGGAATGGTGCGCGACCGGTCGCGTCATGCTGGCGGACGAGGCACTGGCCGGCGGCTTGTTGCGATCGGTCCATGCGCCCGACGCACTGCTGGACACTGCGCGAGAGATCGCCCGCGAGATCGCCGAGAATACTGCTGCCGTTTCGGTGTCGCTCACGCGCCAGATGCTGTGGCGCGGTCTGGGCATGAGCCACCCGATGGAGGCCCATCGCATCGACAGCCGCGCCGTCTACGCGCGCGGGCGCAGCGCTGATGCGGGCGAAGGCGTCACAAGCTTCCTGGAAAAGCGCGCGCCAATCTATCCTGACAAGGTCAGCCAGGACATGCCGGGCTTCTATCCCTGGTGGGAGGAACCCGCCTGGCGCTGAACGGCAGAAGTGCCAGCGGCGGCGCCTATTTTTTTCCGGCGCCGCCCTGAAAGGTCAGTGCCTGTTAGCCCCCGACCTGCTGAGCGAGTCGGGCGTTGCGGGTTTGGCCGAGCGAGCCTCCACAAGATCAAGATTTACGTCGGGAGGCAGCGAAACCATCGCCACCAGTGTTAGGGCCATAGTCGTCGGCTCAGCAAAGTCACCGGTGAAACTGGCATGTCCGGTTTCCTGGATCTTGGCGAAGAAGCGCTGGGCCACCTCGCCATCCCAATGCTGGCCTCCGGTACCGCCTGCCACCGACCCCGAGCGCAGCACCGACACGCGGATGCCGTCACTGCGCAATTCGTCGCGCAACCCTTGCGACAGGGCTTCGACCGCCGCCTTCGTCGCGGCATAGACGGTGAGATAGGGAAAGGGCATTCGCACCGATTCCGAACTGATCGTCACGATCTGCCCCTGGGATTTGCGCAGGTGCGGGATCGCCGCCCGGATGCACCAGATCGGTCCCATCAGGTTGACCGCAACATGCTGTTCCACCTGATGGACGGTCGCATCTTCGACCAGGAACGGATGAAAGATGGCGGCATTGTTGACCAGCAGGTCGATGCGGCCGAAACGATCCGCCGCGGCAGCGATTGCCGCATCGACGGCCCCCGCATTGCCGACATCGCAAGCAAATCCCGCTGCCATGCCGCCATGTCGCGCGACCACCGCATCGAGTTCGACCGACGCGCGGGCCAGACACGCCACGCGCGCACCTGCCGCCACCAGCGCATCCACGAAGTGACTGCCCATCCCCTTGGATGCTCCAGTCACGACTGCAACTCTCCCCTCTAACGTCATGCATCATCTCCTATGTTCAGTCTGCTGGACTGCACCGCATCCCGAAAACGACAGCCGGCGTCTGCGATTTTTGTCGCAATATCGCGCCGATGACCCGACCCCGCCCGGTCCATACGCCTGATGAGCAGGCTGCGCGGCAGCACATTCCGCAAGGCATTTTCCCAAAATCCGATCGTCGTCCGGCTACTAATCAATATCGACTTGAAACAAGTATATTTCATTGTATCATAATTCGCAACATAATGATGAGAAAGTTCCGCCGGCAGGATCGGCGGTACGTCTACGGGAGAATGTTTGTGGTCAGCGTTCGAGCCGTTCTTCGTGGTGGCGATGTGCATCAACTGGATGCGCAGCCGGGAACGAACCTGATGGAAGCGCTGTGCGACTCGGGCGTCGATGAGATGCCGGCCCTGTGTGGCGGGTCCCTGAGCAGCGCGACCTGTCACATAGTCGTCGATGATGACTGGATCGACCGTGTCGGTCGGGCAAATGCCGACGAGAACCACCTGCTTGACAGCAGCGACCATTGCACCGTCCCATCTCGCCTGTCGTGCCAGATCAGGCTGGACGACGCGCTCGACGCCCTGCGCGTGACAATCGCGCCGGAAGACTGATCCCCAAAAATATCGCCCTTCGAGAGGACATCGGATGACAATCCTGAGGAACAAGAACGCGCTTTACATCAACGGCGAATGGGTGACGACCACCCAGACGGAAGCGGTTATCAATCCTGCGACCGAGGGCAATATCGGCGATGCGCCGGTCGGCACGTCTGCCCATGTGGAAGCGGCGATAGCAGCGGCCCATGAAGCCTTCCACAAAGGACCGTGGCCGCGCCTTTCGCAGCGGGAACGCCAAGCCAAGATGAGCGAATTTCTCGACGCCATCGACCGACGCGCCCAGGAAATCATCGCCCTGATCGTCGCGGAAGCCGGTTCGACCCAGATGCTCGCGCAATTCCTGCAATATGGCATCCCGATGCAACATGCACGGGCCGCGATCGAATTGTCGGGCCGCCCTGCGATCACGCCCCTGCCGGTTGAGACCACGCCCAATGCGCAAGGCACAACCACACTTGGCGCAGGCGTCAAGGTGCGCGACCCTGTTGGCGTCGTGTCCGCGATCACCCCTTATAATTTCCCTTTCTTCCTGAATGTCGGCAAGGTCGTACCTGCCCTTCTGATGGGCAACACGGTCATCCTCAAACCGTCACCCTACACCCCGTTCGAAGCGTTGATCCTGGGCGAGATCGCCGACGAGGTCGGCCTGCCCAGGGGCGTTTTCAACATCGTCACCGGCGATGTCGCGGCGGGTGAGGCGCTGACGACCGACAAGCGGATCGATCTGGTCAGTTTCACTGGGTCGGACAGGGTAGGGTCGCTGATCCAAGCGCAGGCAGCGCCGACGTTGAAACGGCTGGTGATGGAACTGGGAGGGAAGTCCGCACTGATCGTCCGCCCCGATGCCGATCTTCAGGGCGCGGCGATGAACGGCTTGATGGGCTTTACCGTCCATTGCGGCCAGGGCTGCGCATTGCTGACCCGCCATCTGGTCCATAATTCGGTCAAGGCGCAATATATCGAGACATTGAAGGCGATGGTCGCCCATGTCAAAGTCGGCGATCCGGCTGATCCGACCAGCACCATGGGTCCGCTGATCCGTGAAGTCGCGCGGACGCGCACTCAGAATTATGTCGACATCGCGCTGTCTCAGGGCGCCAGGTTGGTCACGGGGGGCAAACGCCCCGCAGGCCTGGACAAGGGCTTCTTCTACGAACCGACCCTATTCACCGACGTGGAAAACCACCATCGCATCGCGCAGGAAGAGGTGTTCGGCCCGATCGGCGTGGTCATCGGCTACGATACGGACGAGGAAGCGATCACCATCGCCAACGACAGCGATTTCGGCCTGTCTGGTGCGGTCTTTTCCGCCGACGTCGGCAAGGCCTATGAGATCGCGCTGCAACTGCGCACCGGCGGAGTCGCCGTCAATGGCGGCGGTGGCAAGATGTCCAGCTACGCCCCGTTCGGCGGCATCAAGCGGTCGGGTTACGGCCGCGAATATGGCTATGAGGGCATCAACGAATTCACGAACATCAAGACAATCAGCTTCAAGGGAGGATGAGCGATGCAACCGCGCATCAACATGATCATGACCGCCGCAGAAAATGTACCTGCGCTACGTCGATTCTATGAACAGGGACTGGGATGGACCGCCTGGGGACCGGCTTCCGACATGTCGGTGCTCTACAAGGTCGGGACGTCCATTCTGGTCTTCCTGAACGCTGACTATCAGGCGCAGGAAAGCGGCCTGCCCAAGGCCGACGGCGTCAAGTCGATCTGGGCGATCTTCGTCGAATCCAAGGAGGCGGTCGATCGCGTCTTCCAGAAGGCGATCGATGCCGGCGCTACCGTCGCCAGTCCGGTGCGCGACCGCGATATGGGCCTCTATTCTGGCTATTTCGCCGACCCGGAAGGTAATGGCTGGGAAGTCGTATGGAGCCCGCACATGCCGATCGGTTCCGATGGCGGCCTGACGCTACCGGGACAATGAACACAATCTGAAAGGAACCGCAAAATGGCTGACCTGATGGAAATCATGATGAGCCCGCCGCCGGCCGAGCCAGTGGTGCTGAATGTCCCGGTGCCCGATCATGTGCCCAAGGAACTGGTCCGCGATCTGCGCGCATATCTGGGGCTGGCACCTAATGATTTCGACGACCCCTATCTGCCGAACGAGAGACTGCGTGCAGCGGATATGCCGCCGGTCATGTGGTCCCCTTTCCCCGCGACCTGGATAACAACCGGGATGTGGGTCGTCACCAGCTACAAGGATTGCGCCAAGGTCTATCAGGACACGGAGCATTTCATCAGCGGCGGATCGTCGGATTTCCAGCGTCTTATCGGCGAAACCTTCCGCAACCTGCCCTTGTCCTATGACGACAAGGCACACATGATGTATCGTCGTTTCCTCAATCCCTTCTTCACGCCGAAGGCCGTGGGCGAGCTTGACGGCTATATCCGCAATCTGTGCGACGAGATGATCGACGGGTTCCTGGCGAACAGCGGCGGCGACTTCGCCTATGATTTCGCCCGCGTCTTCCCGGTGAAGGTATTCCTGACATTGATGGGCTTCCCACACGCCATGCTGGACCAGTTCCTCGCCTGGGAAGACCAGATCCTGCACAGCCGCAACTTCGACATCATGCGCGGCGCACTGACCGAGGTGCTGGCCTATCTGCGCGCGATCATGGCCGATCGTGAGGCAGCGCCACAGGACGACCTTCTGTCCAAAATCCTGCACGGCGAAGTCGATGGCCGCCCTCTCAACGAAGAGGAGAAGATGGGCGCGGTCTTCCTACTGTGGCTCGGAGGTCTGGACACGGTCGCCTCGACGCTGGGCAAGATGTTCCGACGCCTGGCGCTCGACCATGAACTTCAGAAGCGACTGCGTGATCATCCGGAACTCATCACCGGTGCAGTGGAGGAATTTCTTCGGACGCAACCCCTGATCGCGGGAATGCGTCAGCTGCGCAAGGATCTGACGCTGCATGGCATCGAGATGAAGGCGGGCGACTGGGTACAGGCGCTGGTGATGACGGCCAATTTCGATCCGGAGGCTTTCCCCTGCCCCCGTCATTTTGATCCGGAACGCAAGGCCAACCGGCACTTTACCCTGGCGAGCGGTCCGCATATCTGCCTGGGCGCACATCTTGCGCGGCAGGAATTGCGGATCGCGCTGGAGCACTGGCTGCGGCGGGTACCAACCTTCAGCCTGGCGAGCGACGCCGACAGGACAGCCTTCCCTGGATTGCACGCCACGAGGAACATGCACATCCGCTGGTAATAGAGAGCGATCGCTTGACCGTAAGCGGCGAACGAAGACAATGGAGAGAGATTGATGCGTTTTGAAAACAAGGTCGCTGTCATCACCGGCGCGGGACAGGGCATCGGCGAAACCTATGCCAAGCGGATCGCCTCCGAAGGGGCAAAAGTCGTCATCGCCGAACTGAACGAGGAACAGGGCCGGCGGGTCGCCAGCGAGATCGGAGAGGCGGCGATCTTCGTGAAGACCGACGTATCCGATCCCGCATCCTGCCAGGCGCTCGCGGACGCCGCCATGGCCGCGTTTGGCGGGGTTGACTATCTAATCAACAACGCTGCGATCTTTGCCGGAATGCGTTACGAACCGCTGATGAGCGTCGACATCGACTATTATATGAAATTCATGGCGGTGAACTTGCACGGCGCGCTGTTCGTCACCCGCGCGATCGTGCCGTTGATGGAGGCCCGCGGCGGCGGCGCGATCGTCAACCAGTCCTCCACCGCCGCCTATCTGTCAGGCAGCGTCGGTGCCTATTACGGTATATCCAAGCTCGGCACCAATGGCCTCACGATGAGTCTGGCAGCGGAACTTGGGCCCAAAAATATCCGCGTCAACGGCGTCGCGCCCGGACCAACGATGACCGGTGCAATGCAGCAGGTCGACGAAAAGGTGATCGCAGGCATCGTCGGTCAGATGCCGCTCGGGCGCATTGGCGAAACCGACGAACAGGCCAACGCCGTATTGTTCCTGTTGTCTGACGAAGCATCCTTCATCACCGGCCAAACGCTCTGTGTCGACGGTGGCATGATCCGCAAGCCATAGCCACGCGAGGACGGCCGTTGATAACCGTGCATCAGAGCGTTGCTGAAAAGCGAGAACCGGTTTTCGCGGAAAGCGTTGAGAAAACAAAAAACTAGAGCACGCGACCTACGTCCTATTAAACGCAGCGTGCTCTAGGCACAATGCCAATGGCCGCCCCCTAACGGATCGCATCGGGATTGCTGACGAACACCGATCGGGCGTGCGACAGCTCTCGAAAACCGTGAACGCCCTTGTAGCGCCCGATGCCGCTGCCGTTGACGCCGCCGAAAGGCAGGCGGGTTTCAAGATAATGCATGACGACATGATTGACGGTAACGCCGCCCGATGTCGTCCGCATCAGCAGATCGTCGACAAAGCTTGCCTCGTTGCTGAAGATATAGGTCGCCAGCGGCTTTCCGGTCTTATCGATCTGCGCGACGATCTGGTCCGGGTCGTCATAGCCGATGACCGGCAGCAACGGGCCGAAAATTTCATCCTGCATGATGCGCGCATCCATGGGAACATCCACCAATAGGGTGGGATGGATGGTCAGTTCATCGCGATCACCGTTTCCCCCCCTGGCAATATGCGCGCCGCGTGCCGTCGCATCGTCGATATAGGCCATGACCCGGTCGAAATTGCGCGCATCGACCAGACGAGACAGTCGGTCGCGCTGGAGCGCTCCATCGACATAGAATATCTTGTCGATAATGGCGGACGCGATCGCAACGAAATGTGGCACCTGCGCACGGGGCACCCAGACATGATCGACCGCCAGGCACAATTGGCCGGCATTGGTGAACCGGGCGCCAACGCATTTGCCCGCCGCGTCGGTCAGATCATAGCCCGGCCCGATGACGGCAGGACATTTTCCGCCCAGTTCCAGCGTTACCGACGACAAATGCCGGGCAGCCGCAGCCATGACCCGCTTGCCCACGGCGGGACTGCCAGTGAAGAAGATGTGGTCAAAGGGCAGTTCCTGCAGCGCCTCGGCCATTGAGACACCGCCTTGGAAGACTGCTACTTCGCGCACATCGAAACAGTCTGAGACGATCTTCGCGACAATCTCGGAGGTCGCGGGCTGCAATTCATTGGGCTTGATGATGCAGCTGTTGCCCGCCGCGATGATGGGTACGAGGGGGGAGAAGACCAGCGCGAAGGGGAAATTCCAGGGGCCCAGCAACAGCACGCTTCCTCTGGGCTCATAACGGATGAAGGTGCGGTTGCCCGCGAATTTCGGCGAGGGCTCGATCACTTCATCCGCCATCCAGCCCTGCAATTGCTCGATAGCCTCGTCGATGTCGTGCAGCACCGACTGGATTTCGGAATTGGTGATGCCGGCCAGCGCCTTGCGCAGATCGTCGTACAGGGCGCGATCAATCGCGTCGGCATGGACGATGATGCTCGCGCGCAACCGCGCGAGCCGATCGACTCGATCTGCCGCAGACGATCGCTTGAGTACGGGAAGATGCGCGCGTTGCGCTTCAAACACGCCCTTCATCGCCGCCTGGCCATCATCCAACTCGGTCATTTCACCTTCTGCTCCAGCATTTTTACCGACTTCGCCGGCTATGATTGATACGGTATTGAATTATGTATCACTTACCTGATATGATGAGCAAGACCGTTTCTCGATCATGAGGCATATATGAACATTGGCGACGTCGATCTCACCAACCCCGATTCCTTCATCGAGGCGGTTCCCTTCGATTATTTCCGGTTCCTGCGCGAACAGGCTCCGCTCACCTTCTCGCCGCGAGCGAGCGATGGCGGCTTCTGGAATGTCGTGCGCTACGCCGACATCACCGCTATCGAAAAGGATGTCGAGGGCTTCACCTCGCGCACCAATGTCAGTCCGATGGACACGTCCGAAGCGCAACTGGCCAATACGATCGACAATTCGATCATCCTGACCGACCCGCCCCAGCATGGCTTCCTGCGCGGCTCGATCCGCGACGCTTTCGTGCCCAAGGCGGTGAAGCGGCTTGAGGAGTCGATGAAGGTTTACGCCCGCAACGCGATCGATGCGGTGATCGAGACAGGCGCCTGCGACCTGCATGACGTCGCCGCCTATACCCCGATCGAGGTCGTCGCCGACATATTGGGTGTGCCCGCGCATGACCGGCCCAAGTTGTTCGAATGGGCCAATGCGATGTTCGGCCAGCTCGATCCCGAACTGTCGGACCATCAGCGCGCGACGCTGGGCGGCTTCCAGATGATGTCCTATGCCCGTCGAGTGACCCGGCGGCGGCGAGCGAAGCCGACCGACGATGTCTTTTCGATGATCGCCAATGCCGTGCGCGACGGGCGCCAGCTTACCGATATGGAAATGGGTGCCACCTTCATCGTGCTGGCTACGGCGGGCAACGAAACCACCCGCACGCAATATCTGCACGGCATGGCGGAGCTGATCGCCCGGCCCGATGTGATGGCGGAACTGCGCGCCGATCCCGCCCTGATTCCCAATGCCGTGGAGGAAATGCTGCGCTGGACCACCCCGGCCCTCGGCTTTGCACGCAAGGCCACGCGCGATCACGAGCTGCATGGCCAGACCATCCGGCAGGGCGAACGCGTGATGCTATGGTATGTCTCGGGCAACCGGGATGAAACAGTATTCCCCGACCCTGACAGTTTCGACATCCGCCGCGCGAACGCCGCCGCCAAACATCTCGCCTTCGGCGCGAGCGGTGGCATCCATCGATGCCTCGGCAGTATGCTGGCCAAGGCCGAGCTGAACGCCATGTTCACGGAATCGATCATGCGCCTGAACGACCTGCAACTCGATGGGCCAGTACGCCGTCTACGATCCAACTTCACCAATGGTATCAAACATATGCCGGTCCGCTTTACCCCTGGACCGCGCTTGGGCGACAGCGCCGATATAGCCATGTATGCATCCCAGAATAATAGCGCCTCGATCGCGGCCGCAGCTTCGGCGGCGGCGGCGGCCGTCCAGCCGACCGTTGTCGAGAATCGCGACGACGGCATCCAGCTCGTGCCGATCGCGCGCGCCACTCTGAAGCTGGGCATCCCGGCCGTCATGCCGGGAACGCCCCGCGGGATGCGGATGATCGTCGATGTGGAGGATGCGCGGTGGGAAGGCGAGCGCCTGCAGGCAAGCCAGTTGTCGCAGCCATCCGGCGACTGGGCCGTCGTTTCGCCCGACGGCACGTTACAGGTCGATGTCCGCACGACGCTGGAGACCGACGACGGCGCCCTGATCTATGTGCGGTACGAAGGACGGTCGGATTATGGAAGGGCTGGAAATTCGCCCATTATCGTTGCGCCTCTGTTTGAGACGGCCGATCCTCGCTATGCTTGGTTGAACAAGGTGCAGGCGATTGCGAAGGGCCGCGCAGCAAATATGGGCGTGTTGGTTTATGACATCTACGAGGTTCGCTGATCAGACCAGCGTGAACACCGGGTCGGACGGAGAAGCGGGCGGCACCATCGGCGGCATCGAGACCATTCTCGATGCCGCCGAGGCGGTCATACTTGACCTAGGCGTCGACAAGGTCACGATCGACGACATCGCGCGCGCGGCGGATATCTCGCGGGCGACATTGTACCGCCGCGTGGGTGGTCGAGAGGCGATTATAGGCACGATCCTGCGCCGCCATGCCGCCCCTTTTGTCGCGGAGACCGAAGCTGCGGTCGCGAGCGAGAAGAGCTTTCCCGCGCGGATCAAGGCAGGCATGATCCATGCGATCGAGGCTCTGCCGCGCTATCCGCTGCTTGCCCGCACATTTGGTGGCGGCCTGTCACCTTATAATCTGCGGATCGTGCGGCCTGTCTATCAGGAACTGGTCGATGCCTCTTTTCAGGCGCTGTTCGAAAATGCGCGGGCGGCAAAAGTCATTCCCGCCACGATGAAACTGGCCGAACTTTCGGAATGGCAGATGCGCAATTTCCTGTATCTCGCCGCCGACGGGCCGCGCGGGCGGGATGCGCTCGAGCGGTATATCGATCAGTTCATTCTGCCCGTTCTGATATCCCAGGCCCGCAATGATACCAGCGCCGAGCCAACGGACATTACTGAGCGCCCAGAACTGACCTGCACCTATCTGGTCGACCTGCAAGCCGCACTGGACCGGACCGATATGGAAATTCAAGCGCTTGTAGCGTTGCTCGCATCAATGTGCGATAGTTCCAGCGCCTAACGGGCGACTATAAAGCAGTCGGCCCCAAATCGCGGCCAAGGCAAACCAGCCATTTTGGTTGATGGACTAACTTTGCTGCAGCGCATCATTTTCTTACGCCTTTCAACATGCGCGCCGCAGCATTTGCGGAGGGCGCAAGTTTGCGACCATAACGGAGCGCGGTCGCAGTGGAGGTCCAGCGCAGCGCCTGCGCAATCGGTCCCGCATCCTCACCGCTGGCGACCAGGTCTTGGGTCAGACCTACCCGCAGCGAATGTGTGCTGACCGCAGCGACCGCCCCGGCCAGATCGACGCCAGTGAGGTCGACCAGGCCCTGATCGGCCGCAGCCAGCGCGGGACGCTTGATGATCAGCCGCACGGCGGCTGGGGTCAGCGCCCGCTCCCCGATCTTGTAGATCGCGCTCGCCGCGCGCGCCGGTCTGGCCGCCATGCGGTCGCGGTCGACCTGGGCATGCCAGGCCAAATCACCGATGAAGCGCTCGCGCTGTGCGTCGCGTGCTTTGGTTCGGGTCACCGCGACCCGGCGAAACAGCACGCCAGCGCGGATTGCGACGGCCTCCACCCAAAGCGCCGCGCGCCGCATGGTATCGGGCGAAAGCCAAACAAAGGCCCCCTGCCCTTCCTGGTCGGTCTTCGAGCGCGCCAGCTCGAGCACGCCCGAGCCGTCCTCTTGGGGCTCGATTCGGTCGAGGTCCACCGCCGCCAGCTCCGACACGCGCAGACCCGCATCATAGCCCAGCGACAACAGCGCCGCATCGCGCAGCCCCACGACATCACCGCCGCAGGCATCGAGCAGGACCGACAATGTGAATCCTTTGGCTGCGTCGCGTCCGATGCCCTCGCCGAAACGCAACGGGCCAGCTTGACGCTGCCGCACCCCCACCCGCCGCCGGTGCCCGCGCAGCGCGTCACGCACGACCGATCCACCAAGCAGGCTGGTAAGCCCGAGCAGCTGATGCGCCACCGCGAGCGAGGACAGACGGCTCGACACGGTCGCGGGCTTGAGCCGCCGCGCCTCGCAATAGTCAATATAGGCGACGAGCCGCGCTTCGCTGGCGGGCAGGCCGATCCCGCCATGGCGCGCTACGAAGTGGGCATAGCAGTCACGATCAACCGCCAGCGCCTTGATGCTGGCGTGGGCCCGCGCCTCCAAGCCCTTGCGGAAGGCGAGCGCGTCCAGAACGGTGCCTCCCCTGTCAATTCCTCGAACAAGGCAACAAGCTGGCCGGCGCGATCCTGCGCAGAGCCGGAGCGCCGGCGAGGCAGCTTAGCCTCGCCTGGCGCGAGGACGGTCACGATCTCCCTGGAGACCGCGGCTTTTGGCGCAGGAAAGCGCTGTGCCTGCGCCGACGTTCGCAGGGCTGATTTCAAGCTCATAGCCGTGAATATAGCGGTGAAAAACCCTTTGTCACTATCGATAAGACCCCATTATCGATAGTAAATTACCGATCATGATCGTTCCCGCGAAAGTGGAGTCAGAGTCGCAAAAGGGCGCGACATTTCCTTAAGACGCACTTCCAGAGCGGTACTCGCGCCGGGACGAACCGCCGTTATCGAACACATCGGCCCCAAACCGCTTTCGCAGATGGACCGCGACCAAGGCCGCATAGCGGCGTTGGCGTTTACCGTTCGGGCTATGGTAAATGCACACCGCCTTCCAGTAGCTGCCGCTCGTCTTCAAGGCATTGAGAAAAATCCAGCGTGCCACCTCGGCGTTGAAACAAGGATCAAATTGCAGCCAGCGCCGGACCTCATTCTCGCGCTGCGACAGCAGCGCGGCGATCCTGGGCACCCACCAACTGTTGATCTGAAGCGGTCCCAAGTCATGGCTCCCGTTTTTGTTCAGGATTTCAGCACCGATCCAGCCAGCTTCCTGATCACGCAATCCCCAAAGCGTCTTTTCAAGCCAGGACTGACCGCGTGCCGCCTGCCGGATGCATCGGGCCACCGCCTGCTCCGGCGGCCTCGCCGCTATTGCGTTTTCGCACGTTAGCGCCGCCGTCAGCGCCAGCGGGACAACACAGATCCAAGCTCGATCAGCGATCCAGGCCACGGCCGCCCTCCCTTTCATTTCTGCGGGTCTGCTGCTCGCGCGCAGGAGCAGACGTGTCACGATTGCTGCGACGGTCGCTCAGCAAAGAATGAAGATGGTGATCGAGCGCCTCAAACACCTGTTGAGCCCGACCAGCGAGTTTGTCCGCCACGCCTTTGGGATTTGCATTGCGGGTCCAAAGCTCGCGTTCAAGCCGGCGATCGCTGCGCAAGAGTCGCTCCCTATCCTGATCTTCCTTCAGTTGCCGGAGATGCGATCCTTGCCTGGCGGCCATTTGGTCCCGATGATCACGCTCCAGGCGCCCAAGGCCTTCAAGGCCTGACGTCTTCTCGCCCGATCGTTCTTCGAGCCTCTCGACCAGTTTTTTCGGGTCCTGGGTCCAGAGCTTTACCCCAAATCGGGCGCGGGTAATGGCCGTGTAAAAATTCTGGGCGTTCACCAGCGGCGACCCGACAGGCGCCAGGACATAGACCCTGTCATAGGTCCTGGACTGTGCCGAATAGATGGTCTCGGCATAGCCATGATCCCAGGTCCTGTGAAGGGAGAGGTCGATCGTCTGAACCCGCTTGCCGCGATCCCAGCGGATCGTTGCCAGCGAGCCATCGACCTTCTCGACCGTCCCCCTCTCCGCATTTTTGAGCTGAAGTTCCTTCGAGACCAAGCGCCACTGGATGCGGTCGCCTTCGCTGAGGTCTCTCTTCTCTTCTATGAAGACGTTGACCTGCGAGGCTTTGGTCGAGCGCGGATCCCACAGATGGACGCCGCCCTGCCCATCGACCAACCGGACCAGTTGCCGACCTCGACCGTCCCGGACCATCCCAGCGACGCGGTATTCGCTCGTCCGCCCCAATCCCGCTCGTGGCTGATCGCGGACGAACGTCACCACCTGTCCCCCTGTATAAAAGCGCGCCATGCGCTTTTCCTGATCGCTCAAGCCACCAGGTGTCAGGACCGAAAGCCGGGTCTCTTCCGCCGCAACGAGGCCCTCGCGCTGCAGGACCTCCCTGATTTTGCTGTTCACGATCAGGCGCGACGCATTGTCGAGAACGAGAATGTTGGTCGCAGAGCGGCTCCTGGGGCTAAGCCGGGTCCATTCCGCGACCATTCCTGCAGCCAGCGTAGCGGCATCCTCACCTTCCATCACCTTGTCGAGCCGTCCAATCGAGGCTGCGTAATCCCCTCCCCGCGCATGCGAGACAGCCTGTCGCATCGCCTCGGTTTCCTGCCGGCGAGACTCGGTCAGTTCGGCCGTTTCCATACCCAGTTTCTGCATGAGCCAGAAGGCCTTGCCCTGCTCGATCGCGCCGGTCTGCTTGTTGTCGCCCAGAAGAATGAGGCGAGCTCCAGTAGACCGGCTGATTTCCAGCACCCGCAAAGCCTGGCGGCTTCCCAACTGGCCCGCTTCGTCGAGAACCAGCACATGGTTGCCGCTGATCCCATAGCCACCGGCCGCAAGCAGGCTCGCGACCGTGCGCGACTCGATCTGCGCCTTCTCCCCCAGTTCGGCAGCGGCGGAAGATGTCGGCGCCAAGGCGATGAATGTCTTACCCGGCAGCGCCGCATCTTTTAGTGAGCGAACGAGCGTCGACTTTCCTGCCCCTGCTACGCCGTGAAGGCCGGTAACCCGGTCATGCGAGGTCGCCATGTCCACCAGCGTCCGTTCCTGCGCCGGAGAAAGCCCCGCCTGCTCCAATATGGGAAGCAGGCGATCGGCGCTTGCCACGGGCCGACCGTCCCCGACGGCAAGGGCAAGATGCATGGCAAGCGACTGCTCCAGGCGCGCCGTCCGGCGGCTCGTCCGGCCCCGTATCAGGATCTCATCCCCAGTCTGGCCACGGGTAACGAGGAGCTTGCGCCGTTCTTCATGCGCATCGATCAGGAGCCGCAGATCCTGAAACCGGACCTCCCCGACATGGGAGGCTAGCCCCGTGGTATAGAGACGGCCAAGCGGGTTCACGGCCTCCTTCCCCTCCGATTGTCTTATCCCGAACAGAGCGGCGCGGGCGGCGTCGGCGCGGTCAACCGGGACGGGATGCTCGCCCGATCGGGCGGCGCCCTCTCTCACCGCTTCAAGCGGCTTTTCATATGGCCCCAGCCGCCCGCGCCACTGGATGAGCAGCGTGTCGATCCCGGTTTTCACCTTGGCGCCGCGGGTGGCGTAGAAGGATTGGCGGCGCGACGCCTGACCGACCAGGCCATGCTGCTGGGCATGTTCATTGATCTGCTCGGCCCGCTGCGACATCTCCTCGATGAGGGCCTTGGGAACACCCCTGATTTCGAAAAGACCCCGGCGTGGATCGAAGTCTATCTCATAGCCGAGCTCGCGCAGGCCATGGGCGAGTTCGTTCCGGTAAATCTGCCCGCTGGTCATCTGCTCGGCATACATGGCGCGGGTTTCGAGGCTTGCCATCGGATCGCCCGATTGCCCGTTGGTCATGTTGAGGACGACGACATGGGTGTGGAGGTGGGGATCAAGTTCGCGGCTGGCATGTTCGGTGAACCGCGCCCACAGCAATCGGCCCGTCGTCTCGTGGACAATGTTGCCCGCTTCCCGTTTTCGCAGCTGGGCATGCTCTTCAAGATAAGCGAGCGCGACATCGACCGATCGCTCATGGAGCTGGACGATCCGCTCATCTCCCAAGGCGAGCGCCATTACTGATACGGATTTGGGCGCACTGATCGCAAAATCCCAGCCGGGATGATGCTCGATGCCCTCGGCGCGATGTCGGCCAAGCTGCTGGCCCGCCACCTTGCCGACGAGCAGGGACCGAAAGGTTTCAGGATCGACATCGCCAGAAAGGTCGAGTTCCCTCGCCAGGGCACCACCCCAGGACGATCTCTCCGCCTCACCTTTCGCATAATAATCGCCGATCGCGTAATAGCGTGCGATGTTACCGGGCGAACCCTTCAGGCGGCGGGGGTGCATCATGCCGGCCTCGCATCACTACGGTCGCCAGATGCGCGCCCGTGTTGCCGAAGGCGAAAGCCGCTCGTCCTTCCAAGGAGCCTCGGCAGACCGTTATCCGCATTTCCAATTCCCCCTTCTGCAGAATTGGACGAGGGGCTTTCTGGACGAAGCTCGTCATGCGCGGGCGTGCTGCCCTTGTCCGCTTCCAGGGGAAGTTCGGGCGCTTCCGATTTCCTCGCTCGCCGACGCTTGGATCGCGATCCTGAAGATTTCGGAGGAGACTTGTCTTCCTCTTCCGGATCGAGACAAACGGGCGGCACTTGCCGTTCGACGAACGCGGCCGCCGGGCTCGGCAGAGCATTGTAGCTATCGGTAAAGCGGACGACGGGAAGGTTACGGCCGAACCGGAGGAAGCCGACGAGATTGGGAAGATTGGTGACCTCGGTATGCATCACCAGCGGTCGGGTCACCTGCATCCGCGAGAGGTTGACGCCATCCCGCATATCGTTGACGCCATAGGACATGCCCTCATTGGCCTCGACCTGCTCGACCTGCCCCAGATTTTCCGAAACATGCTTGGCGGTGGGCGTGTCGTTGGCGCGTAGCGCCACCCAGGTCGAGCAATAGCCGGTAATCGCCGCGGCATCCTGAATACCGTAAGTCGCCTCCAATTGCGGGTAGGACTGAAACCCCAAAATGCCGCAGCCGCCATATTTGCGCGCGCGGGCGAGAAAGTCGCTGAGCGATGGCAGTTTCTGCAGCGTCGGGAGCTCGTCGATGACGCAGTAAAGGCGGCGCTTACGATCCGGCGGGAGGCTCATGATGGCGCTGATCGCGATGTCGAGCCAGACGGTCACAAGAGGCCGGAGGGAGGGGAGCTGGTCCGCCTTCACGGTGATGAAGAGCCAGCTGTCATCCTCCTCGTTCGCGACCCAATCCCGGATCGAGAAGCCGTCGGCCGTGTCATCGAGATAGGAGAAGCTGCGCATCACCGAGGCCAGTTCAGCCCGGATACCGGCCGACGTACGGTCGCCTTCCATCGATATGAAGGCTGCGGCATCGGTGCCTTCGGCAAAGCTTGCCAGCGTCTTCAGGGGGCTGCGCAGCACCGTTTCCAGGAGCCCGGAAACCAGCGTCCGCTCATGTCGGGCAAGCTTGCGCAGGACCGCCACCAGCGTGCCGCGGGCGGCCTTCGCCCAGAAGGGATCGCCACCTTTGTCTGGGATCGTGGACTCCGCGATCTGGTCATAATGATAGTCGCGCGGCACATCGACCCAGGGCGACCAGCAGTCGGCACGGTCGTCCAGTGGATTGAGCAGAATGTCGTGCCCCGGCCGATAGAATTTCTCGACGAAGGTGCCGGCGGTATCATAGACGATCGCCCGCTTGCCTTGCTTTCGCATGCCACCCAGCATCTTGACGATGATGTTGGTCTTGCCCGTGCCGGGTGCACCACAGATGAGGATATGCTCAGGCTCGAAGGCGTCGGGAACAGGCACGCCGCCGATCGCAAAGCTGCCCTTCCGGCTGCGCCACAATTGCCGCCGCAGTTGCCGCGCGGTGCCAAAGCGCGCGCCGCGCAGGAACTGATTGGAACCAAGGCCCTTCCCTGTCCGGGTGAAATAGAACCAGGCCCAGGCCAGCATCAGGAGAGCAAAGGCGCCCGCAAGTGCCGCGCCGTACACCAGATGCTGCTCCATCGCCTGCATGGTCTTTCTGGCGACGCGGGAGCCCAGCAAGGCATCGGACGTCGTCCAATATTGGCGACCAGACGGAGTCCGAAAGAGTAGCGGCGCGCCGCCAGGCACGTCGCTTTTGAGCGTCGCCTCGGCGATCTTGACGGCGACAAAGCGCTGATAGTCGGTGGACTTCTCCAGCACATACCAGATGGTGCCGCTGACCCAGATGGCGATCCCCGCCAGCAGGGTCTGGAAGAAGACCTGCGTGGTCATGCGGACATTGTGGACGATGGCCTGACCGCCCCTCGTCCAGGAACCGAGCGTGTCGTTCCTGAAGATGCTCACTGGAGTACCTCCTCGGAATCGAGAAGGCCCCGCTCCAGCAGCAAGGCGCGCGCATCATCCATGCCCTTCTCGAGAATATCGGGCCGGCGCTCGCTAACTGATGCGGCAAGGATGGCGAAGACCTGGATGAGGACAGCCTGCACTTCGTCAAAGCGGCCATGATAGCCCGCAGCGTCCATGCCTTCATAGCGGTTAAGAATGTCCCGGACATAGTCGGGGATGGTCGAGCCGGCCGCCTGAGCGCCGACGACGAGACGCCCGAAGAGGGCGTCCTTGAACCTGATGGTAATTCTGGGCAAGCGCCGAACTCCTGTTCGTCGCCTGGCCAATCGTGATGAAGCGCGGACCTTATAACTGGATTTCAGCCTGATCTCAAATGATTACATGTATTCAGAGTGGCAGCCAAACGGTGCCAAGGCAGATCAAGGACTTACCTACTTGGCGGCCAGAAACGACAGCCAAAGCGTGCCGGGGGCGTCAATCAGTGCCTAGAGCGTAAGACGTGTCTTCGGCCAGAAATCCGCGCAAATGCTGGCGATTCGCACCCGCAGCACCCGTGCGTACGGTGCATTACAAAACGCCTATGGCGTGCGTCCTTTCTTCGCAGCGCTTTCGCGCGCTGCGCTGCCTCGTGCCGGAAGGCGCGGGGCACCCCGAAGGGGTCTCAAATTTTTAGACAGTGAACAGCCTCTCTGATCGGGAAAAGGGGCTTTGCCTCCCCAAATAAGGTCCATCGCCACGCCAGCGATTGCATCCGGGATGCACCGTGGCAATATCGACCTTGGCGGGCAGACCTTCGCAATTGTGAAGGATAACATATGCCCAAAATGAATGATCGCGAACGCCTTGCCGATCTTGAGGCAAGGGAACGAAAGCTCGCGCAAGAGGTGTTGGGCGCCCGCCGCGCTCTGCGCGGCAGATATGCCTCGATGGTCGAAGAACTGGCCGTCGAGCAACTGAGCGAACGCGCCTTTCGCGAAATCGTGGGGCACGCAATTCGCATCGGTGGCGACCGGGCCATGGAAGCCTTGCGCGCGATCGATCGGCTTGAACCCGGCGAAATCTCGACCGGCAAAACAACCCGAAGGGTTGTCACTGCAGCGAGCACGGCGGAGCCGCGCGCAGCTGGCCAGGATCAGCCAGGCTGATCCTGCATCGTTGCGCGACGGGCGCGGACGGAGGACGCTTGCGGCCTCCATCCGGGTCCCCGAGCGCGACGACCTTTCCCCCACTCGACAAAAAAGAGGCGGCGGAGCCGCGCGCTCCACCGCCTCTTTTCCTTTGCTCGACCTCTCCTATCGGGTCGCGCGATTGTGATGCTGATTAGCGAGGGCGAAGAAATGCGCGGGGATCCCGAGCCTGCGCACCTCGCGCGCCAAATGGCTCTGCAACCCGGACCCCTGGCACACGACCGCCTCTACCGGGCGGAGCCTGAGCAGTTGCTCGTTGCGCGCGAACCCTGCCCTGTTTCCGAGTTTCCGGTCGAGGCTGAAGGGGATGAGATGACACGCGTTACGCGCCGCCCAAGCCGCCGCGATCGCGTCGCACCCCTTATCCTGCCCTGTTGTCGCGAGAACCATCGTTGGCACCCGCACCTTGATGCTATCGAGCGCTGCATAGAGAAGGCGGTGATCCTCCCAGACCTGCCCGCCGGAGAAGATCACGACCGGCCCCTTGGGCGCGCGTGCATCGATATGCCGCTTGCGCCGGGCCGCCAGGTAATCGGTCGCCGCCACCACCGATGCGGTCCGCTTGGATGAGACCAGCGAGGCGCGGGGGGCTGACCAGGGCCGTCCGGTCTCGGCATGGTAGGTCGCGGCGGCATAGTCGCGCATGCACGCCAGCGCGTCCTGGGTTTCGTCGAGCGACTGGCAGAGCATCTGTGCCTCTTCCAGTTCGACGCTGCCAATC
>CEOS01143895.1_pt1 | contig 51574 bp, 53 predicted proteins | sample 530601 | NCBI WGS metagenome assembly CEOS01 (sample SAMEA2620666, study PRJEB7988) | marine metagenome | biome: marine biome (ENVO:00000447); feature: mesopelagic zone (ENVO:00000213); material: "saline water (ENVO:00002010), including plankton (ENVO:xxxxxxxx)" | depth 1000 m
CCTATTCCCGCGTATACTAGTGGCACTTTCCAGATCCTGCCATTATAAATCTGCCCCAAACCTGGTAGAATAGCAGAATAAAATGCAGCTTTAGCGGGTGCTAAGGCATTATATGGTTTATAATCCTGTTCCTTTTTTAAGGCTGCTGGCGCTTCTGGACTTGCGATTACCGTTGGTTTTTCTACAGACAGTGAATCATTTTCCTGAGCGGTAAGCTGTAATGTAAGTAGAAGCAGGAACAATAGCGGAAGTAGCTGCTTACTCTTCACCCTGAATTAATTTTTTAATTCGATTAAATTCTTCTTCAGATGAAAAAGGAATAGTTAGTTTCCCTTTCCCGTTTTTCTGAACTTTTACATCAACCTTGGTCCCCAGGTAATCTGTAAATTCTTTAATACTTTTCTTGTAGGTAACCGGTATGGCAGGCTTTGATACCGTTTTTGGTTCAGGTCCGTTTTTAGCTTCTTTTACCAGTTTTTCGGTATCTCTTACAGATAATGAATTCTTTAAGATTTTTTCGTAGATCTCCAGTTGTATCTGCGGATCATCCACGTTAATCAGCGCTCTACCATGGCCCATTCCCAAAAAGCCATCCCGCATTCCCGTTTGGATGATAGGGTCTAGTTTTAAAAGGCGTAAATAGTTGGCGATGGTCGATCGGTTTTTACCTACACGCTCACTAAGCTGTTCCTGGGTAAGGCTAATCTCATCGATTAGTCTTTGGTAGGAGAGTGCAATTTCTATTGGATCAAGATCCTGACGCTGAATATTTTCAACCAAAGCCATTTCAAGGCTTTCCTGGTCGTTAGCAATTCGAATATAAGCCGGGATGGTTTCTAAACCGATTAATTTTGAAGCTCTATAACGACGCTCTCCGGAAACCAACTGGTATTTATCGAAATCCAGTTTTCTAACGGTAATGGGCTGGATTACCCCAAGTTCTTTTATAGAACTACCTAATTCTCGTAAGGCATCTTCATTAAAACTGGTTCTTGGCTGAAATGGATTTACTTCGATTGAAGATAATTCCAACTCAACAATATGCCCCACCAACTTATCTGCATTTTTATCTTCGGCTGAATTTATATCGTTTTGAGGATCTTTCAATAGCGCAGAAAGACCTCTACCAAGTGCCTGTTTTTTTGTAGCCTTCGCCATCCTCTAACTGTTTTTCTTAATAATTTCGTGCGCCAAACTTAAGTAATTTGTAGCCCCTTTACTAGACGCATCGTAATTAATTATACTTTCACCATAACTTGGAGCCTCACTTAAACGCACATTTCGCTGAATGATTGTTTCAAAAACCATTTCATCAAAATGTTTTTGAACTTCTTCCACCACCTGATTGGAAAGTCGAAGACGGCTATCGTACATCGTTAATAATAAGCCTTCAATATCCAGTTTATTATTGTGTATTTTTTGGACGCTTTTTATGGTATTCAGTAATTTACCTAAACCTTCTAAAGCAAAATATTCACATTGAATAGGGATAATTACAGAATCTGAAGCGGTTAAGGCATTTAATGTTAATAATCCCAGAGAAGGAGCACAGTCTATTAAAATATAATCGTATAGTTCTTTAAGCGGAGTAATTACTTTTTTAAGCATCGACTCCCTGTTTTCCTGATCTACGAGTTCAATTTCAATAGCTACCAAATCGATATGGGCAGGTATCAAATCCAGATTTGGAGAACTGGTTTGCATAATCGCTTTTTCTGGAGTAATAGAATGCTCCAGTAGCTGATAGGTTCCCAATTCTATTTCTTCAACATCAATTCCTAATCCTGAAGTGGCGTTGGCCTGGGGATCGGCATCAATAAGAAGGACCTTTTTTTCTAAAACACCAAGGGAAGCAGCAAGATTTACTGAAGTTGTAGTTTTACCTACTCCACCTTTCTGATTGGCAATAGCGATGATTTTACCCATTAATTTGTATCAATTTTTGAAGGTAAAAATACAATTTATTATAGGTTTATAAAATCATTTTGTTAACAGCTTTTTCAAAAACTTTAACAATCGCAAAAAAATTAACCTCTTTTCTTCGCTTTAATCATTGCTTCCAGCTGATCCCACAATTCCTCGGGGATTGCTTCCAGCAAATTAAACTGCCCGGCGCCCTTCAACCATTCTCCGCCATCGATAGTGATTACCTCACCATTTACATAAGCAGAAAAGTCGGATACCAGATAAGCAGCAAGGTTGGCCAGTTCCTGATGATCACCTACACGTTTTAGCGGTACTTTTTTGGCCAGATCGAATTTATCTTTTAGATCTCCGGGCAATAATCGATCCCAGGCTCCTTTGGTTGGGAATGGCCCGGGCGCAATCGCATTACACCTAATCCCGTATTTAGCCCATTCTACCGCCAGAGAGCGCGTCATGGCTAATACTCCCGCTTTTGCCGTTGCACTTGGTACTACATAAGCAGAACCGGTCCAGGCATAAGTGGTGACAATATTTAGAATAGAGGTATTTTTAGTTTTTTTATCGATCCAGTGTTTTCCAAAAGCTAGTGTACAGTTTTTACTTCCTTTAAGCACAATATCAATAATAGTATCAAAGGCATTTGCCGAAAGACGCTCTGTAGGTGATATAAAATTTCCTGCGGCATTATTTAATAACACGTCTACTTCTCCAAATTCATCCAGCACCAATTGAAGCATTTGTTCTACTTCCTCATAGTTTCGCACATCACATTGCACGGGTAAACATTTTCCGCCGGTTTCCTGCTCTAATTCTGATGCTGTATTCTGAAGTTTCTCCAGATTTCTGGAAGAAATAGCTACGTTTGCTCCTAATTCCAGGAAATATTTGGTCATGGATTTACCAAGACCGCTTCCTCCGCCGGTTACAACAATTGTCTTACCCGATAAAGCCTCGTCACGCAGCATTTTTTTTGTAAAGTCCATTATTCTGAATTTGTAAGTTCAGCAATGAATTTACTTATATTTTTTCAGAATTTGAGGTAATCGACACTCAAAATTATGTATTTCGAAATCTGATAGCAGTATTACTCATCAATTAAAATCTCCAGTAGTTGTATGGCGGCTTCGCTTATTTTAGTCCCGGGACCAAAAACAGCTACCGCGCCGGCATCAAATAGATATTGATAATCCTGCGATGGGATGACGCCACCTACGATCACCATAATGTCTTCACGACCTAAGCTTTTAAGTTCCTCTAAGACCTGGGGTACTAAAGTTTTATGCCCGGCAGCTAAAGAAGAAACTCCAAGGATATGCACATCATTTTCTACCGCTTGTTTAGCCGCTTCTTTAGGAGTTTGAAAAAGCGGACCAATATCCACATCAAAACCTACATCAGCATAAGCTGTGGCCACAACTTTTGCACCGCGATCATGCCCATCCTGTCCCATCTTTGCAATCATAATTCTGGGTCGGCGCCCATCCTGCTCGGCAAATTTATCTGCGAGTTCTCTGGCTTTTTTAAAAAATTGATTGTCTTTCATTTCTTTAGAATACACTCCGCTGAATGATTGGATTTTTGCTTTATATCGTCCAAAAACTTCTGCCAGGGCATCGCTTATTTCACCTAAAGTAGCTCTTTTTCGGGCCGCTTCAACAGCTAAAGCTAGTAAGTTTCCTTCATCTGATTTTGCAGCCTTAGTAAGATTTTTAAGCGCTTTTTCAACCTCAGTTTGGTTTCTTTCAGCCTTAATTTTTTCTAAGCGTGCAATTTGCTGACTGCGTACTGTTTGATTATCTACTTCCAGGGTGACCAGTTCATCTTCTTTTTGTAAACGGTATTTATTGGTTCCCACGATGATATCGGTTTCATTATCAATTCTGGCCTGTTTTCTGGCAGCGGCCTCTTCGATACGCATTTTCGGAATTCCGGCTTCAATTGCTTTGGTCATTCCGCCCAGGTCTTCAACTTCTTCAATTAATTTCCAGGCTTTTTCAGCAATAGCATTTGTTAAGCTTTCAACATAATAACTTCCGGCCCATGGATCTACCGTCCTGGTGATGGAGGTTTCCTGCTGAAGATGTAATTGTGTGTTTCTGGCAATTCGGGCTGAAAAATCTGTTGGCAATGCAATGGCTTCATCTAAAGCGTTGGTATGTAAGCTTTGTGTACCTCCAAAAGCTGCCGCTGCCGCTTCTATAGACGTACGCGCCACATTATTAAACGGATCCTGCTCGGTTAAACTCCAACCACTGGTTTGTGAATGTGTTCTTAGCGATAGACTTTTTGGATTTTTAGGATTGAATTGCTTTACCAGCTTTGCCCAAAGCATTCTGGCCGCGCGCATTTTTGCGATTTCCATAAAGTGATTCATCCCAATGGCCCAAAAGAACGAAAGTCGGGGTGCGAAACTATCGATATACATTCCGGCTTCCAGACCTTTTCTAATATATTCCAATCCGTCGGCAAGTGTATACGCCAGTTCAATATCACAGGTAGCACCGGCTTCCTGCATATGATAGCCGGAAATACTAATACTGTTGAATTTTGGCATATGCTGCGAGGTATATTCAAAAATATCAGCAATGATTTTCATGGAAGGAGTAGGAGGGTAGATATATGTATTTCTTACCATAAACTCCTTTAAAATATCATTTTGGATGGTTCCTGATAGCTGTGCAGGTTTTACACCCTGCTCTTCAGCAGCAACAATATAAAATGCGAGGATAGGTAATACGGCACCGTTCATGGTCATGGAAACCGATATTTTATCGAGCGGAATCTGATCGAAAAGTATTTTCATGTCCTCAACCGAATCGATGGCGACCCCGGCCTTTCCCACATCGCCCACCACGCGTTCATGATTACTATCGTAACCGCGATGCGTTGGCAGATCGAAAGCTACTGAAAGTCCTTTTTGCCCTGCGGCTAAATTTCTTCGATAAAAGGCATTACTTTCTTCAGCGGTAGAGAAACCTGCGTATTGTCTAATCGTCCAGGGACGTTGTACATACATGGTACTATAAGGGCCGCGAAGAAAGGGAGAGGTTCCCGCAATAAAATTAAGATGTTCAAAATTTTCTATATCTTCTTTAAAATACGAAGATTTGATATTGATTTCTTCGGGAGTTTCATAAGTCGAAATTGTAGATTTTGAACTTATTTTTTTATCGATTAACTGTAAATCTTTAAGGTTTTTTCTTCCCATAACTTATGCGTTTACAGTTTTTTCGGTCTCCAATCGTTGCTCTTCCAGTTTTTCACTTAATCGCCGCTCTAAAATCGGTTCGATCAAAGTTTTACGCGGATTCTTTTTTAGAAAGGGATACAACTGAATTTCCTGCTGCATTTTATCGGCTGTATTTTGGTATTTATTGGTGCCGATTAAAACCAATTCACCATTATCGAATTTCTCCTGTTCTTTTTCAGCCGATTCTTTTATTTTTTTCTGAATAACACTGTCTTTCAGTTGTTTTAAAAATCCGCCTCCGTTTTCAATATCTTTAAAGATGGCCAGTGCTTTTTCGGCAAACTGTTCGGTTAAGTTTTCGATATAATATGCACCTTCCGCAGCGTTTTTTACTTTGTTTAGATGTGCTTCATACTTCATAATTAAAAGCTGATTGCGGGCAATTCGATTTCCAAACTCATTATTTTTATGATATACCGCGTCATAGGGCATATTAAAAATAGCATCTGCACCGCCCAAAACCGCACTCATACTTTCAGTGGTGGTGCGTAAAAGGTTGACGTTATAATCGTACAGTGTTTTATTGCGTTTTGAAGGCTGGGCCAGAATAAAAATTTCTTGCTGAAAGCCATAGGTTTCAGCTAAACTTGCAAAAAGCCATCTTAAGGCTCTGATTTTAGCAATTTCAAAAAAGTAGTTTGGGCCAACAGCGACCAGGAATTGAAGTTTTAAGTTTTTCTTTATTGTTGCTGACAGAAAATTAACTTCGTTTATATGATTTAGATATTCATTGGCATGTGCCATAGCATAGGCTAATTGCTGCGGAATGGTTGCGCCAGCATTTTGATACAACATGCTATCTACGGAAATAACCGACTCGAAATTGGGTGAATTTTGAAGTAGTTTATCTAAAATTTTATGATCATTTTCTAAGTTAGAAAACCAGTTTCCTGAAGCGGCCAAATTCCCGATAATATCGATTTGAAGGTATACTTTTGCATTTTTATTTTGGAAAAAATTACGCAAACCTTTTAGGAAATCTTCAGAAAGAAAAGTGAATTTCAGATAAATAGGAGTAGAGCGAAAATCGAAGTTTTTAAATAGTTTGTCAAGATTCGTTTCTTCTGATGAGATTATGAACCAGATACTTTCAGCTCCTTTTTCGATTAATTTTAAAGCGCGATAATTACTTTTTTCTTCAGAAACTACGTAAATCTGGTCACAAATAGACCAGTCTTTACTGGAATTTACCTGTAAACTTTCAATTTGGTCGTCCTGATGATAAAATGGCCTAATGTCGATACCATCCAAGGTATGCGTCACTAAATGTTGATAATCCAGACCGTTCAGTTCAAATTGAATTTGCTGTTTCCATTGTTTTGCAGAAACTTCATCAAAATCCTGAAATAATGATTGCTTCATAATAGGTGTGGTTTTAGGAAAACAAGTGGAAAATGCCCAATCTTAATCTACCGTATCGTATTCGATAATATAGATTTCTTCGTTAGGGCGTTTCATATAATATTTTTGGCGCGCGAATTTTTCTAATTCTATAGAGTCACCCAAGGTGCCGATAATGGCTTTATCCCTAGAAATTTCCTTTTGGTAATATTCCTTGTTTTCTTTAAGCTCGTTAATTTCCTGGTTAAGTTCATGATGTATAAACCAGGAATTACTATCTAAAAAGAACATCCAGATTGCAAATATAAGGCCCAGCAATACATATTTATTGCTAAGGATTTTAAACCATGTTTTACTGCGAAGTTCTTTTAATTTCATTGGTTTAAATATACAAAATTAGAACAAGCGATCTTTGATAATTGTCTGAACGATATCAACAGCTACCGTATTATAGCGATTGGTAGGGATAATAATATCTGCAAATTCTTTGGTAGGTTCTATAAACTGGTTATGCATAGGTTTTAGCGTAGTTTGGTAACGCCAAAGTACTTCTTCTAAATCACGGCCGCGATCTGCGATATCTCTTTTAAGACGACGTATTAAACGCTCATCGCTATCGGCATGCACATAGATCTTGATATCGAACATATCACGAATATCGGCATGGGCAAGAATAAGAATCCCTTCTACGATCACTACTTTACGGGGGTGAACTTCGATAAATTCTCCCGTCCTGTTATGTTCTTTAAAAGAATATACCGGCTGCATCACATTTTTACCGGCTTTTAAGTCTTTTAGGTGAGCGACCAATAGCTCGAAATCTATAGATTTTGGATGGTCAAAATTTATTTTTTTACGTTCTTCGAAGCTAAGATGACTGGTATCCATATAATAGGAATCCTGAGATATCACATCTACTTCTTCATTTTTTAATTCGTCGATTATCTGATTTACAACGGTAGTCTTACCACTACCGGTACCTCCGGCAATTCCAATTATAAGCATCTAAAAAAATTTGGGGCAAATTTAATTATTTGCCCCAAAAAATAAATGTTATTCAGGTTTTTCTACTGCGGCAACTTCTTCTTCGGTTACCATATCATCAATTTTATTGCTCCAGGAGTTCATTACATAATTAAGTGCATCTGCAACTTCCTGATCGCTTAAGCCCATAGGAGTCATGACGTTATCGTATTCTTTACCGTTTACGGTAATAGGCCCCTGCATACCATATTTTACACCACGAATACTTTCTGTACGTTTTTCTTTTAACCAGTTAGACCCGTCTAATGGAGGGTAAGTTCCCGGGATTCCTTGTCCTGTGGGTAGGTGACAGGTCACACAAAGTTGGGAGTATATTTTTTTTCCTCTGGCGATACTTTCGTCTAAAGGTGTTTTTTGAGCTGAACCGTTATCAGCCGGGATGGTATAGGTTTCTTCCTCTTCAGTAGTTTCCTGTTTTTTGTCTGACTTACAGGCCATCGCTCCCAGAATCACGGCAATACTTAATAACTTTTTCATTTTTGATCGTTTGTGTTTAATTCTAATTTATGCTGTTTTTTTTACTAATTTCAATACACCTTTTCCTTCTACGCCAAGATAGATATTTCCATCGGGGCCTTCAACAACTTCTCGTAATCTTCCTACTTTTTCAACCAATTTCTCTCGTTTAGTAATTTTCTTTCCGTCTAAAATCAAAAGTTCCAGATACTGAAATTTAAGGGAGCCTGCTAATAAGTTTCCTTTTAGGTCGGGATATTTTTCAGAAGTAACATAAGCAAATCCGCTTGGAGCGATTGAAGGTAACCAGTAAAAGATAGGATCTTCGAATTCTGGTCTGCTACGTTCTTCGGTAATAGGAGTTCCGTCATAATTTTCACCATAGGTTACTACCGGCCATCCATAATTTGCTCCGGCTTTTACTACATTTATTTCATCTCCGCCTTGTGGGCCATGTTCATGAACCCAAATTTCACCGGTTTCAGGATTTAAGATCATTCCCTGTGGATTGCGATGTCCATAAGAATAAATAGCTTCTTTGGCATTTTCCTTTCCTACAAAGGGATTGTCCTGCGGAATACTTCCGTCATCATTTAAGCGATATACTTTACCATTATCTCTTGTGATATCCTGTGGATTTTCATCACGAGCACCACGTTCTCCGGCTGAGAAGTAAAGGTATCCCTCTTTATCGAAAGCTATCCTGGATCCAAAATGTTGTCCTTTAGTGGTGTTTGGACCGGCTTTATAGAGTACTTCTATGTTGGTAAGTTGGCTACCATTGATTTTTGCTCTGGCTATTGCGGTATTTCCCCCTTCGCCTTCGCCTTCAGAGGAGGCATAGGTAAAATAAATCCATCCATTGTTAGCATAATCTGGATGAACGGCAATATCTAATAGTCCGCCCTGTCCACGCACATAGACTTCAGGAACATTAGAAAGTTTTTGTTTTTTGCCGTCTTTAAAATGGTAAATTTCGCCAGATTTATCAGTAATCAGCATGCTTTGATCTGGTAAGAAATCGATACCCCAGGGGATAGGAATTCCTTCTACGACTACTTCAGTGGTATAAGTATCATTGGTTTCGGCCGGGATAGGTTCTGGTACCTCCTGTTTGGAAAGCTCTGGAGATTCATTGGTATCCTGAGCATCTGCAGTATCCGTTTTTTTATCGTTTTGGCCACAGGAAATCAGCAGCAGCGCCATTCCCAGAGTAGTGAAAAGTTTTTTCATAGTTAGGTGTTATGAGATTGGTTGTAATTTAATGGATTAAAAACTATTTATCGAACTAATATATAAAAAATCTGAACTTTCCATTGTAGTGGTAAAAGAATTATTATATTTGCACCCGCAATCGCAAATAATGATTGTGTAACGGGGTGTAGCGTAGCCCGGTCATCGCGCCTGCTTTGGGAGCAGGAGGTCGCAGGTTCGAATCCTGCCACCCCGACTTTTTAACATATCAATTGTTACTAAAAACCTGTTAATCGTATGATTATCAGGTTTTTTGGTTTTTAGGGAAATCAAATGATTCGATTTAATGCGTCAACAAAAGTCAACAAATCGGATAACAAAACCGTTTTAACATTTGTGTTGACCTAATTGTTAAAGCAGCCTTTTTGGTTCGGTAAATAAATGTATCTTTATAAGTGATTTGGCTTTCGTCTGACAACACCTGTTGTTAACTAAAAGACGAAACAAATGAAAACATCGACCACCTTCAGTATTTTGTTCTGGGCAGACTTCGCAAGGGCAAAAGACAAACAAGCTTCCCTCTATGCCAGAATTACCGTAAACGGAAAACGGGCCACCATTAGCCTAAAACGAAAAACCCTGGTCTCTGATTGGGACATCCACCGAAACAGGGCAAAGGGAAACAACCAAAAATCCAGAATGCTCAACAGCTATCTGGATGAAACCTACACCTTTCTTTTTGAATGCTACCGGGAATTAAAAACGGAACGTAAACTGATTACCGCACAAGCTGTAAAAGCAAGGTATTTTGGTGAGGACGACGATAGCCGTTCCATTATGGAGATCATCAATTACCATAATGAAGATATGGAGGGCAAGCTGAAATGGGGCACCCAAAAAAACTATTTCACTACCCAACGCTATATTTTCAAGTTCCTAAAAAAAGCATATAAGACTACCGATAAGTATTTACAGGAACTAGATTATGATTTTATAATAAAGTTCGAAAAGTATCTGCGGAGCTACGTTCCGGAGGACCACCAGAAACCGATGGGCAACAATACCGTAATGAAGCATATCGAACGGTTCAGAAAGCTGGTGCACCTGTCGCAAAAACTGGGATGGATAGAACGTGACCCATTTATCAACTTTAAATCCAAGTTCATAAAAAAGGAGCGTGGTTTTTTGAGTCTGGACGAACTCCAGGAAATCGAAAATAAGGAACTGAGCATTGCAAGGTTACAAATGGTAAGGGATTTGTTCGTTTTCAGTTGTTATACGAGTTTGAGCTATATAGATGTCATCCATTTGACGGAAGATAACATCTGTATTGGTATTGATGGTGAATTATGGATTCATTACAGACGTGAAAAAACGACCAAACCCATCCGTATACCATTGCTTCCAAAAGCTTTGGCCATTATCGAAAAATACAGGAACAATCACAAAGCCGTTGCCCAAGGCAGGCTCTTTCCCAAAATATCCAACCAAAAGCTGAACTCTTATTTAAAGGAGATTGCCGATGTCTGCGGTATCAAAAAAAACCTGACTTTCCATATTGCCAGGCACACATTTGCCACTACCGTTACATTGAGCAATGGCATGCCCATTGAAACAGTATCGAAGCTGTTGGGCCACTCGAAAATTTCAACCACCCAGATTTATGCCAAGGTCATTGAGCGTAAAGTAAGCGATGATATGCAAAAATTAAGGGTGCAATTTTCTGACCAAAAGAATAATAGTAAAAAAGCTTATCACAATATGTGATAGGCACTTTAATAACCAAAAACTATAAAATGGAACTATCGATAATAAAAGAAAAAATCTTTACGATTAGAGGGTATAAAGTCATGTTGGATTTTGACCTTGCCGAACTTTATGGAGTTGAGACAAGGGTGCTGAAACAGGCTGTGAGACGGAACATTGACCGTTTCCCCGATGATTTTATGTTTGAACTGACCAAAGAGGAGTTGGAGAATTGGAGGTCACAATTTGTGATATCCAATGAATCTAACAAAATGGGATTACGGTATGCTCCCTTTGCATTCTCTGAACAAGGGGTTGCCATGCTCTCCAGTGTGCTGAAGAGTAAAAAAGCCATACAGGTAAACATTTCCATTGTCAGGGCTTTTGTCATGTATAGGAAGCATCTTGCGGACTATGAGGATTTAAAGGAACAAATAGCCAAACTTGAAAAAGAAATGAACGTTAAATTCAAGGACATCCACCAAGCGTTGAACTACCTATTGCAAAAAGATAAAGTACAGATTGACCAACAGAATAGGGAACGAATTGGGTTTAAAACCAATGATAAAAAACCAAGCAGATAAAGCTTGGTTTTTAGTTTTATATAGTACAGTGCTTTTGTTAAAGAGTTGTCTCCAATACCACTTTTCTGCTACCGTTCCGTTCCTTCAGTTCCAGCATCAGTTTTTCGTTATCGCCCAGAACAAATTTCGGAAGCACATACACAAACCGTTGTGATTGCCCATTATTAATGGAATATGACATTTCATATTTGTAAAGAATCTCTTGTTGTAACCGTTGGTAAGAGGCTTTCTGTTTGCTGTTTCCATTGGTTCTATACACATTGAGGTAGTCGATTTCAAAATTGATTCCCGAATTGTTCTTGACCTCTATGACCAGATACACTTCGGAAGCATCATAGGTCATTTTCTGCAACCGTAACCGGATTCCTTTTTTGCGTTTTGTGGCAATGGTTTCAGAACCGGATCTGAGCAAATATTCGCTTGCTCTTTGAAAATAGCCGGTTCTATCCTTATAGGGAACGGTTATACTGTTTCCAGTTTTGGGTATTTGCATTACTGGACTTTCATTGCCGATGCTTTCATCCTCATCGATGAAGTAGTTCAGTTTGGGAAGTTTTTCGGAATATTTCAAAATATAGGAATACACCTTGCCGTCACTGGTAACGGCCAAAAGATTGCTCTCGGTTCCCGGTTTTGCCTGTAACAACCCGAAATACTGTTCCTTCTCACGGTTGTAGGTAAACACAAAATGGGAACCTCCCGTAATACCTTGTCTAATGGGATTGGGGAAAAACAGGGCAACGTTCTTTTGGTCGTTGGCATAAATGGTATCAAGTGGTTTCTGTGCTTGTATGAATATTGTAAAGGTCAATAGCAGTAATGTGATAAAAGTTTTCATAAGATTGATATTTAATAATTACCCATCATGGGCTTTCCTTGAAATTTGGTTTTGGATATTTTTAAAATAAGTTTGTAATTATCGGTTATGGTAACCTTGACATTACGATGGTTTCGTTGGAAAATCTTTTTGAACCCACCGACCTGTGGCACCCCGGCAATGTTGATATCGTCCACCATATCGCCGACAATTTCATTGGTAACTTCCGCCCTAAAGCTGTTTTCTACATAAATCCCCTCGCTACCGTCTTGATAGTCATGAGCCTTTAATTTTACGGGTTGATGATTGATGTTTTCAATATCGATGATTGTCCTATTGGGCTTAAAGCTGACAAATCCATAAATGGGCGTATTCTTGGGAATCCATTTTCCGTAAATAGTCGCACCTTTAAGGAGTCGCATCTGTAGGCGATAATTGGTCTTGACGGTCTGCGTGCCATCCACACGGACATAGATGAAACCGTCCGTATTTTTTGCGTTCAAATCGTCATTCTCAATTGGATGCGAGGCAAAAAAGAGCTGGTGCTCCAAAGCACGTTCCTTGACCTCGACTTCTGTTTCCTGTTCATGAATGAGATCGATAGTGTCCTTTTTCTCCTCAATAGTCGGTTTCGATGGCCTGTACCTCGGATTGATGCTTTCATATGATTGTTCCGAATATTTTATCTGCCCCTGTTGGTAGATACTGTCCACCAATCGCATCTTTTCCTTGTCCAACAAATCCGGGTCATAAACGCCCGTGGAATCCAACAGCCGTTCATCATAGATACTTGGTGCGTTGGTTTCCCTGACTTCTTTTAAATCGTTCACTGCATCCAATTTGGAATCGTACTGCTTTTGGTCGTCCTCCAGTTCCGGCACGGGAACCTGGTTGTTTTCCAAAGTCGGTTCTTCATCCTCTCCCAATACCAACATGGCATAGCTGCCTATAAAAAGTAGGATGCACACCAATACAATGGAAAAGATGATTTTATTTTTTTCAATTTTCATTCTGTAATTTTTTTAGTGTTTTTTCAAAAAAGTCGGTAATAAGCAATCCGTGGGTATTGTTAGGAAAGTTCCTGTCCACCTTAATAAGGCTGCCCGTTGTGATAAGCTCGTAGTTATCGGTTACGGAACCCCGATTGATTTCAAAAACAGTCCTGGTCTCAAACCTGTAGGGTTCATTTTGGATATCCACTTTGGATTCGATGCTCAATACTTTTTGCACCAATGAATACTGCAACAAACGGTTGTAGACCCCATCGGCCTTTTTTTGGCGGTACAATGCATCCACCGAGCTATTGCCCAACCACAATGCCTTTTCCAGGTTCCTTTCGTAATTGCTCGCATCGATGTTGTAGAAATAGGTATGGAACAGTTCCAGATGCGCTAAAGCCTCCACGTTCAGATTTTCCCGTTGGGAGACCAATTTCAAGGGAATCACGCTACCGTCCGAATTGACCACAAAGGCACTGCCCACAGTTTCCTTGTGAAGTTTGATGACCATGAGTACGGAAACAATACAGGTAAGCACAGCTCCAATAACAACCGTCAAAACGATAAAGCGGTTCAGCTTTAGGATGTCGTATATATTTTTATAAGGTGTTTTCATATAGTAATTAATTTTCATTTACCTAATGTGCCTTAGGCACTTATCCACCAGTGAAGAGTTTAAGGGTGAACGAGATGGCCCTACGGTACAGTTTGAACTTCAGGAATACGATAAACCCGATGGAACCCAATTGCAGCAACGGGGCAAAAAAGCTGCTCCCCCAATCCGTTCCGAATAGATTGCTCCAAAAATTGGTATTGATTTCGGTATAAAGATTGTTCACGAATACATTCACCAAAAAGAAGGCCGGCACCAACATATAGACCCCGGCATAGAGCTTAAAGAAATTGTACGACAACGACCTGAACTTTTCAAAAACTGCCAGACTGATGACCAACGGAAAAAACGCCTGCATGATGCCCAAAAGGAAGAACCGTTCCGCTAAAAACAAAGGATAGATGAACAAATCCAACAACCACAGAAAAACCCCAATGATAAAGGCCAGCATCTTCATCCCGTACAACGGTGTAACCAACGCTTCATAAAGGATGGCCATTGCTTTTTTAGCGGCTTCCAAGGCACCCACATCCGGTTCGATGTCAATATCCTGCATCTGCAACGGGAGGAGTGCCGGAGCCGTGTCCCTGTATCGGGTCTCAATGGCTACCAAAATGGCATCGAAAACGCCCAATACCTGTGTAGAGAAAATGACCAAAATGACTACAGCGAAGTTTTTGGCCAGTTCCGCAGGGGTCAACCCCCAGGTATAGCCCTCGTTGTTCGCTACACCCTCGTTGTATTTTTTCAGGATATTGACCAAGAAGAACAGTACCGCAAGGGCCTTCATGCCCCCAATGGTATATTGCGAAAAGTCACTATTTTTTATGGTTTGAAAAATAGTGTCCACATATTCCAGTCCTATGCCCAAAAAAATACCCGACATCAATAATTGGTTTCTCGGTTATTGATTTTATGTTGCATTTCCCGAAAAGCGATAATCTCCCGATACCGTCTGGTCTTGGCCTCGATTTCGGCTACCATTTCCTTGGACTCCAATTCCTTTTCCTTGAGTACCGCCGCACGTTCGGCATCCGTCATTTTCATGTTGTCGCTCGACAGGATTTTGTCGATATATTCCATACTCGCCATTGAGTTTTGGATGATGGCATCGAAAGAATCCGAAATACGGGTAACTTCATCGGGCTTGATAAACGGGGAGTTCAGGATGTCCCTTAAATCGTCCTGCACCACATTGAAAAGTCGTTGGTTGTTCTTTGCCAGTTCCTGAACCGCTTTGAGCTGTTTGATGACATTGTTGACCTTCTCGATATTCTCCTTTTGGGTCTTTAGGAACTTTACCGTTTTCAACAGTTGGGAAGTCTGTTTGCCAGATTCCAACAAGGATTTCATAAAGGAAATAAAGTTGGTGTTGTCATACACGGGCATCCCCTGGGCCGTAGCACGGCCGGGCAATAAAATGGCCAAGGTTAGTGCCAATACTAGAATTTTGATTTTGTGTTTCATTTTTCTGTGTTTTAAAGTGATTATTATTGTGATTCTTGCAAGAAGCGACCAATGGCCGTTTCCATATTGTTTGTTTCGTTATAGATGGCCATTATGGCCTCGTTTTCCTGTCCATCGGTGAGGTAGGCGGCAAAGACTTCCGGTGGTACTTCCAATCGGAAAATGTTGCTTTCCTTTCCTATCTTGATGAACATCTCGGTATATTTCCTATCTCCGGTCAGGTTGTTCCGAATGGATTTCAATTGGTTCAGGTCGTGACTGGATAGGTTAAGCCTGTTCTTTAATTCTTCATATCCTTTTTCATTGCGCAGGCTATAAATGACCTGGGTATTTTCAAGGATGCTTGCCGATGTGGAATTGTTGGGCAGTTGGTTGATGGATTGCAGAATAATCCCGATGGCACCGTTCTGTTTACGGATGGCCTGATAGTAGAATTCCACGCTTTCCAGTACGTTGCCGAATTTGAGTTGCTTGGCAAACTCATCAAATAGTATGATACCTTTTTCGGCCTTGTTCCGCCATATCGTTCTTTGGATGGCCGACTTGATGAGCTTCAACATTACCGAAAGGATTTCCTTATTGTCCTTCACTTCGTCCAGTTCAAACACAATCAATCGTTTGTCCTCGATTTTATAGGTCTGGTCCTCACTGACGTTAAACAGGAAACTGTACAGCCCGTCATCGACATATTCCGAAAGGATGTGCAGAAAATCATAGATATTGAAATGCTGTTCCTGGATGTGCAGGGCTTCCAAAAGGCTGTCCTTCTTCGCATCTACGAATCGGTATAGGTTTTCAAGGGAATGGGTGTTATTCCTATTTTGTAGATAATAGTACCGTAATACTTTTTTAACGGCAACTTCCTCGGCTTTGGTCGTTGCCTTTCCGGAGGCTAACAGTTCCAAAATGAAAATGGCTAAATCCTCTAATCGTTCGGGTGTCAAGTCATTAACATCGGATATGTAAAATGGATTGATGCCCAAGTTTTTTCCCTGCTCATAACGAAGGATGATATGGTCATCTGGGTAGAGCTTGGCAAATTTTGAATAAGAGCCACCTAAATCTATAATGACCAGTCTCACATTTTGCTCGAAATATTGACGTAAGATGTTGTTCGCCAAAAAGGATTTGCCCTCGCCCGTTGGGGCGAAAATGGCAAAGTTCCGGGCCTTGATACGTTTCTTTTTTTCGTCCCACACATCCTTTAGCACGGGAATGTTATGTTGCCTATCGTTAAAGATGACACCTGTGGCATCTGACTGATAGTTGGTATTGTTGATATACAGGCAAAGGGCGTGCTTTAGGTCTGTCACATATAAATCCTCGTTGGAAAAGTTGGAAGCAAAACAGCAATAAGAGTTCAAAAAATAATTTTTCCGTTCCTCGCCCTTTGGGTAGTATGGCACGATGTCCAGTTCCTTGAATTCTGTCTTAATCTTGGATGTAATGGTTTCCAGTTCTCGGGCTTCCCGAGCCCAGAAAACGATATTTAGGTGTCCTCGAATAATCCGGGACGAATCGTCCTGATTAATCTTGGCAACGATGTCCTCGATTTTCTTTAATACGACCTTGTTCTGTGTCCCGAAATTGGAACTCTTCTTCAATTCCTCGATTTTTTTATCGAGCAGCTTTCTCCATTTATGTTTGTCGTCCAGATAGATGATTTGGTTAACGATATGGTTCTCATTGAGGTTCAGTCCCAATCCATCGATATACCCTTGGTGGAACACAAAATCGTCCGAAGTAAATTTTTCATTGGTCTTGCTGCTCTGCACCACATTACCAAAACACAGTTCATTATTGATGGCCAGCACATCAAAATGGTTTTCGCCGATTTCGATATTAGATTTCTTCAATTGAATATCGGTATCGAAGCCCTCGTTGAATCCGTTAAAATAAGTATTGGTCAGTTCAAGGATTTCATTTTCCTTTAATGGAGTAAGGGACACCCTTCGGCTATTGTTGACAAAGGAAACGGCATCGTTTACCGAAGCAATGAACTCCTGTACAGTATGGTCCATCTTTTTATGGATACCCTTTTCGACCTTACGGAACGGGTTGGTAAACTTGGCGACGTTCAATGCCTTGTTGTACGGAAGGACAAAGAACAGGTAGCAACTATGTCGTAGATATTCCCGCCCCTTAACATAATCTTGGGTCGCTTTTTGGAGAAAGGTATCGTTGGGCAAATCGTTCGCCGAATAATGGCTTTTTTGGTAAGTGTCCTGTTTGTGGATGACCGTGGCCACAGGTAATGATTTGAATGCCTGGAACCACGAACCGTGCATGTCCTCAAAATCTTTTTCCGAAAGGGAATAGATTTCAGGATTGCCCACTTGGTAGCCCAAGACCACATTGCCGTTGTTGGCAAAAATGATATGGCCCTGTAGGTCCAAAATGGGATGGTATACCGCTATGTTAATCTTCTTCATAGTACAGGTTGGTTTGCTTCTTGTTGCTGATGGTCTGTGGAAATACCTTTTTGATGTGCATCAAAGCAGGGTTTTTGGTAAGGTGGGTCAGCACTGTAAATAATGCCACGTTCCATAGGAATACCGACACGATGACCACAAAACTGAACGAAAAGATGATGAACAATAAGGAACCGATAACGGATGTCATCATCAAGGCGAACAGGGATATGGGCAACCCCATAATCACTGCCCGCTTGCGTATGTTTTTATAGACCTCGAACCGTTTCATTAAACTACTATGCCTATTAAATAGGTGAAGATGCCCACTACGGCACCTGCAATCAGTACAAAGACCAGTACCCGGGTAATTCCTTTTTTCAAATCGGCGTTTTCACCGAAGAAATGTCCCGCATTGAATAGGAACCCGATAAGGAAGATGACCCCAAGGATAATCGGGAAAATGGCACGGATGGTATCGGAAACATCGTTGACGGAATCTTCGATGCCCCCGATTTGGGCAAAAGTTGTACTTGAAATGAGCAACAAAAGGATGGTTACATACAATGATTTTTTCATAATGAAAGGGATTTGAAATTTGCTTGATTTTGTTATTCGAAAAATACTGTATATTGTAATTCAAATAATTGATAATCAGTTATTTGTGAATAAAATAAATTTTAAATCCGATTGTTTTTGTTTGATGCGAATTGGCATCAAATCGTATGGAAATCTGGAAAGCCTATGTTGATAACTCTAAAATTTTGGAAGAGGTCGAGCTTCAAAAACGTCAAACTTCGACTCCGCTCAGTTCTAGGGTTGTGTATTTTGCTCCTGCAATTCTGCTTTGTTTTTGGTCAGCAAAAAGTGATTGTCATCGACCCCGGACATGGTGGAACCGATTCCGGTGCCATAGGTATAAATGATGTATTGGAAAAAGATGTGGTCTTGAATGTTGCCAAAGAAATTATAGTACTTAACAAAACCCTTTTTGATGATAGGTTTGCCATCTACTCGACCAGATATACCGACACCTTGATTTCCCTAAAGGATAGGGGCCGACTGGCCAGAGCACTTAAAGCGGATGTGTTTGTGTCCCTCCATTGCAATGCTTCTATTAACACATCTCGGGGCATAGAGGTGTATGTCTATACTCCCAAGCCGGAAGAAGGCTATATCAAGGCATCCATTGCCACAGGGCTTTCTATTTTAAAGGAAAGTACCGGGAAGCTAGGTTTTAAGGAACGGGGCGTGAAATTCGCCAATTTTCAGGTGCTCGGGGAAACCGTTGCGTACTGCCCATCGGTACTAGTGGAAATGGGCTTTATGACCCATGCCGATGAAGCGGATTATTATTTGAGGTCAAAGAACATCAGGGCTATGGCACTGGCTATTTTAATGGGAATGTTTAATTATTTTAATGCTGGATTATGAGGGAATTTTTTGTTGAGATTGTGAAGAATATCAAGGAGATTGTATTAGCTTGCCTAAAAGTAATCAAGCTTTTATTTCGATAAATGCCATAATCATTGATTCTTCCATTTCCAACTACAATTTGGTGAGAACAATTCTGGCACAAAATATGCTTTACTAATCAGGTTGAGAAATTCGTTACTTTTCAAAAGCCCTCCACAATGTTTTGGTTCTGTTGCAATTGTAAAACCTACTAATCTATTAAATATCCAATTTATTAAAGGTCTTTCATGATTAAGAATACTCTCAATTTCATTTTTTTTCAGATAGGTAAAATCAAAAGTTCCATTGTGTAATCCACTATCAAGAACAAAAAAATCTAAATCAATATCAAAGAAAACTTTGGTTTCGTTGCATTTCAGAATATACTCTTCTATATCTTCTAGCTTTTTGAACTTCTTTATTAAATGAATATTCCCATATTTATCCAGTAATTCTTCATCCTCCCATGCAGCTTTAAAAGTAGCTTGCCGGCAATGTATGTATACATTGCCAACAAGATTCAAATATGCAGCACTTAAAATTTGTCCGTCATTGTTTCCAGCAAGTTTGGCCCAAGAAAAAACAGAAACATCCCCATCATTGGATAAATTAAGTTCATCCAGCCATTGTTTTTCAGTTTCACAAGGATAGCATAAATCTTGATGCCAATCTAAAGAAACAAGGCAAGGTGGTTTTTCTAACTCTTTTTCCCTAACCCATTTATTCCAAAAGAAAAAAGCATACCTATGCTCTTGAAAAAGAGCTAATTCAACAACACCATTGTCTAGATATGGGTGAGAAAGGATTTGACGCAAAGAACCAGGAGGTTCAATGTGATATGAATTTCTGAATTCAATTAATGTTTTAGCAGTCGTTCTCATTCCTTACTCCATTTCATATTCAAAGCCCATTTCGTATGAATACCAATATCATACTCTTGTTTTTTGGTTCTATTGTCGTGCCCTAAACATTGAATTAGTTCTCTATCTGCCCATTTATAGTATTTTTTATCTCCTTTTTCCTGTAATTTTTTTAGTTCTTGTCTTTGTTCCGGAGTTGGGATAATATCTAAGATGTCGTATTGCAATATCTCATAGCAGTCCCAACCTGGTGTCCTTTTTATTGGGGTTCTCACTCTCCCTTTAAAATTGTAGTTGATATAGGGAAATTTTTCTTTGCTTAGCAACTTTCCTTTGCCCTCAATCAACTCCTCATAAAACTCCCTCCAATGATTAATTTCTCGGTCTTCACCTTTATTAAACCAATCTAAGAACTTAATAGCTTTTCCTGCTGGGATAAACAATGCAAAATCATCCTTCATTAAATCTTTATTTGGAAGTTTTGGATCATCAATTGCATCAAACTCCTTTTGCAAAAATGACCTAGTTCCTTCTAGCACCTTATATTTTCCTCCAACAAGCTGATAATGTGGGAAATTATTGTTTTTGACCAAGAGATATTTATCATCTACTTTGATGCGGTATAAGTATGACATTGAAAAACGAATCCTATGGCCTCGTAAACCTAACCATTTGCTGTAAATGGTCAACCATAGTCTTTTACGGTTGACTATAACCGTTTCTATTAGTAATAGAGTTAAACCGAATAACCCAATTATTCCAGCTCCAATAAATTCAGGTTGTAAATTAGAACCTGATAAAAAGAAGTATCCATAAATGAGGATCCCTGTAAACAAAATTGCTTGAAGTATTTTTCTAATCATTTTATTGCTGGGCTTGGTTTTATCGATTTTATTGTGTCTTTCAAAATAGAAAAAGTAAGTGGGTGGTTGGGATAAGCATTGGCGATTGCTTCCGGTAAAACCTTAAGGCGAATATCTGAAAATGAATACCCCAAACCAGATTCTCCATTAGTAGCCGACATCAAGGCCAACTCATCAAGTTCTTTCTCAGTAAAATTCATTCCATATAGACTTTGAGCGTACAATTCTTTACATTCTTCAAGGGTAGGCCTTTCAAATTCTAAGATAACGGCTGCCCTACGTAGAATAGCTTCATCAATAAAGTGCAGCCTATTAGTTGACATAAAAATTATTGCCCGTCCATTTAACTCCCTAATTTCATCAATTTTCTGTATCAAAGTATTTACAGCGGCCTTTTCTTCCTGATGCATTTGATTTGTTCCACGAGTAGTTGCGATAGCATCAGCTTCATCAATTAATAGGAAAGCAAAACGTCTTTTGCCCGCCTGAGATTTTAATTCTGAAAAGGCATCATTTACTAGTTTTCCCATTTCTCCATGCAATCCTTCACCTCTTACGCGGGTGCTCAATTTTAAGAAAAACCCTTCTTTTTTTAACTCCCTAGTCATCTTATCCGCGATAGAAACAGCGGAAATGGTTTTTCCCGTACCAGCATCTCCTGCGAGAATAATTAATGGGTACTTTTCTTTCAATTGTTTTATAATAGGTAGCTCGGTTTTATGGTGTTTTTTACTCCATTCCGTAAGACTATCTTGGTCTAAAAGCAACTTTAGATTATTGTATATGCGTTTAAACTTATTTTCAAACCCAATAAGAGATTCCGTTTGTGCTTGAACCTCTTTGTTGGGGAGTTCAATTGTATTGTCAAAAATTGCAGCCATTATTTGTAGTTGGTTTTTTGAAGTTCATAGCCTTTGCTAGCATATAACTGTGCGTTGCTAGAGGTTAAATGGGAGAATGTTGTATCATCAGATGTGGTTACCCATCCAATCTTGAAGTCGTTGTTATCATAAAACTCTTTTTGTTGTTGACTAGATAATGTTCGCCATCTGTTGGTGTAAGAAAGATATACGGTCAAATAAGTATCATCAATGTTCTGCCAATCATTATTGCGTCCGGCCCTATCACTATCTGATTTGTTACCATCCTCATTTATTTTAAACTTTGCCGCACGTATTGTATAGTCATCTGACCTTCTTTTAAGTGCAATAGACACCTTATCGAGATATTTGTTCTCTGCCAATTTTATAATATCGTGCATTATCTTGTCAACATAGTCGGTAGACCATTTGCCAGTTCTTCTAGCTATGGTGCGAATATCAGCCTCACAACTTTCAAAAGTTTTTCTGATATCGACTACCGTATAAGTATTTGTATTTGTCTGTGTGTTATACATAATTAATTTAAGCTAAAAGTTGGACCAAAAACACGCTTCCATTCATCTATAGTTGCGCCTTCATTATTTCTTGATTGAGCTAGGTTAAGGGAATCGAAGGCATCCTCGGCTTCCTCAATAATTTCTGCCCATTTATTGTCATCTATTTTTTTCGCGGAGTTATTTTCGTTATTGGTATCGTCCGCTACGTATATGGGTGTATCGTAGTAAGGGATACTGTTAATAGCATGGTCAAATGAAATTTCGGGAAAACTTGATTCGCTTAAGAATTGAAAAAATCTTATAATACCTTCTTCAATACCTGTTTCCACACCTTGAGTGGTATCCAAATACGCTACAATCAATTCAATTGAAAATGAAGAAATGCCTGGTTCATCGTCATAAGGCTTTAGTTCTTTATAGTTCTTCCACCATTTCAAAGCCCTTACAATTGATGTGTAAGAAGGGTTATCCTTGCGGAGCCTGTTTGAAAATTCAAGATGGTTTTCTACACTTGTGATATACTTTCCGCCACCACCTCTTTGTGGTTGCCAAACATAATTTTTAGGGCTTTCAATAGGAACCACAGGCACTATATCTACTTCCAGTCCCGAACCAGAAAATCTTATTTTAATAGATTTTGTATTTCCTTTGGCATCTACATCTCGCATTATATCCTTTTGTGGATATATTTCTTTTAAGTACTCAACAATAAAGTCATGCAATTTCTTTAAGTCATTCTGGATGTTATCGTCACCGGTAACATATAGTACCAAATCAATATCTATTGGATTATCTCCTGTTGGTCGTAGGATTGTATGTTTTTTCCATGAGCCAGCCAAAAGGAACTTTGTAACCCTCAATCCGTTGCTGTCATCATTTTTGATTTTGTCCTCTAATTTTTTTTTCAGGTTATCAATTTGATCCCTGTATTTTCCCATATTGTCTTTATGTAACCTTATTTTGTCAATAAAAGGACGCAGACTATTATTATCTAACTTCATTTTTATTAGCACTTCTTTAACATTTGCTATTCAACTTTTAAGCCAATCATATTTCATGTCAGATTGACCGTTTATTATTTTTGATTGTGGCAATCCTGAATTGCAGGTCCGCCACAATCAAATGCTAGTTGGATTGCTCCAACAATGCAGCTATGCCACTGATAACAACAAGAGTTGCTATACCAAAGACGATGGCTTTGGCTACATCTCCACGTACATTGACACAATTGCCTTTATGACATACACTTAGTTCTCCTTTAGAGAAATTAATATTATTCATGAAATGAACTTTAAGGTTAAACAATCTCCATTCAGAGCTGTGGAGTTCCGCTCATTTTTTTCCTTTACTGTCTTTTCTATTGCTCCTTATGTGTTCCTTAACGGTAATGGTTTTACCGCCTACTTTTCTCTTGTGCTCTGGAATTCTATTGAATTTTTTACCAGTTGAATCTTTTGCCATAATTTTTATATTAACAAGATTATTATTACTTTCGGAAACTCCCTGAACCTTAATAGTCCTTGAAATAATTTAGGTATTGGAACCCTCTCTGTATCCATATACCTGACTCTGTATCCATATACCTGAACAGACATATCCGTTTTGGTATATAAATGAAAAGCAAGTATTGGAAGAACAGATAAATTTTAAACAGCTACCTGGCATTGAGCTATTGGAGTATATTTCTTTTAAAGATGAATTTCTAGAAGAAGCTAAACTGGCGTTCACAGAGTTTTGCTTTCGCTTTGAAAAGGATATAATATCAAAATCTGAAATCTATTGTAATAAATTCAATTATAGTGAAGTAGTGGCTTTAGAAATTGCCCACTGTACTTTTGCACGAGTATGGAAGTATCCAACCTTTAAACCAGAAAAATCAAAATCAAAAGATATTGACAAGGGTATTTTACTATGGATGTACCCCATAATTTATACTCAAATTGTCAAATATGGGGAGCGGAATAGCTGTGCTGAACCTACGGAAGAAGAGGATTTTGTAATCATTGAAGATGCAAAAGGGCTAGTTGAATACTTGAATATTGATGACATAGAAAAAAAGAGAGAACTAATAGCAAAACTTGGTACTATAGAATCTGCATTACAGATGCTGAGTTTTAAGCACAGAATAATTTATTTTACTTACCGTGCATATCAAAGGGATGGAAAAAAAGTACCACGACCTATCACAAATGCCCTAAGAGAAAAATTATCTCTTACGCAGAAATCTATCAATACTTATTATGGTGTTGCGGATAAGCATATAACAAACTATTTAAAAATATTAAATGAGCAAGCCTAAAAACATACAAAAAATAGCTTTGGACCATTTGGATGATTGGTTTGCTTCTATAGGCTTTTTATATCCTGTAAATGAGATTCAATTAAAAAGATTTGATAAGCTTTATGAAGATTATGATTTTAAATTGAAAAGCGAAAGAATCGATGTGGATTCAATAATAAATGGTTCACTAAAAAGGTCTAAAATTGTTTTCCCTTGGAAAGAAGATGAAATTGAAGGAGAAAATTTCGAAACCTTAAGAATGGCGGCTAGAAAAGGACAAGGCGAAGTCCCACAAGAGATAATAGATAAGATGCTTAAGAAGCATAATAATGGAGCCTCTAATGATAATCAATAATGCTTCAATAAAAGAGTTTGCAGAGTCTATTGCAATGGAATACTCAGAAAAGATTACTCCTTTGGAAGAAATTGTTAAGGATGAAAATCTTGAAGTATTTTATGATGATTATGGTGTAAATACATTTGATGGAATGACCATATATGGAAACAATAAGTTTTCCATTCATATAAATACTCGACAAGGTAACTCACAGAACTCTCCAAAGGGTAGATTTACTTTAGCACATGAATTGGGCCATTACTTTATAGATTCCCATAGGATTGGACTTAAAAGAGGACTTCTAAAGCCACATCCCTCTAAAACAAACCAAAAGCAATTCTATAAAATAGAAAGAGAAGCTGATTATTTCGCATCAAATCTTCTTATGCCACAAGAACGTTTTGATAAGGACATTTATCGAAAAAGTTTCAATATAAAACTAATCGATTATCTAAAAGATGAATATAATGTGAGTCGAACAGCTTGTGCATTTCGGTTTGCCGATATAGGGAATCATTCTATAATGATTATTTATGCTGAAGCGAAAAAAATAAGATGGTACTATTGTAGCACTGATTTTAAATACAAGTATCTTCTTTATGAGAAAAATGTACCTCCAAATACAGTAATGGGGGAGTATTTTCAAGATATCAAGGATGATATTTTTAAAACTGAAGAAATTTGGGCAATAGATATTTTCAAGTATGTTAAAGATGAAGATGTTCAAGAAAAATTCTTTGAACACTGTATCACATTTAAAAATAGAGCATTAAGTATATTTTGGGGCGATTAATATTTTACCCTCTCTTATCCCCAGCTCCCTTATGAAAAGCCACCAAATTAAACAACTGCCTCATTCTTGAACGAACCCGATTACCGTAGTGTTCTTCCAGTTCCTGGGCATTAAGGTTGGTGGTGGCGTGGGTCTGGATGTTATGGTTTAAGAATAGCTCGTAACGGGACAACAATATTTCGCCCATAACATTGCAGTCTTTTCCGAAATGTCGTCCAGTGGGTTCTACGCCAAGGTCGTCAAAGCAGTAGAACTTTTTATCTCCGTAAGCCTCAATGATTTTATAGCCTATATTGTTAAAGGCAAAGGCAATGTTCCGGGTAGGGATGACCTCATAAGGTTTACGGTATGGAACGATATGGCGTAACAGTTTCATCAGGCTGGTCTTGCCGCAACCCACAGGACCGGAAAGCAAAATGCCTTTATGGATATCGATGCCGAGCTTTTTACAGTTCGCCTCGTCCTTGATGTAATAATTGCACAGTTTGAAAAGTATGCTACGGTCTTCCTCATAAATTCTGAATTTCTTGCCAAAGAGCAGTTTCCCTTTGGCATTGAGATAAATGAGCATTTTATCAAAATCGTAAATGATTTCATTGTTTCTGAATGTTCCCAAGGTATATTGAACGCTGCCCTCGATGATAATATGTGGTTTGTGGGAACTCATAGGGGCTCGTTATAGTTTTTATTGGAACTTGTCTTTAGGTTGTCCGTATTTTGGCTAACCGCTACCGTTGTTTTTTCCGTTTTTAGTTCGTCCGCCTTTAGCATCCAGTTACGGGCAGTGGCCTGCCAGTCGATAATTTTTGTTTTGCCGCCCACTTTCCAGCCGATACCCTGGTAATGATTGTAAAATTTTTTGGCCTCCAGTTCCGGCCAATTTTCTTTTTGAAAAAAATTGATGACCTCGTTTTCATTTTTGGGCCGGTCAAGTTTATTCCCGTTTGTATTGTTTATTCCTGTTTGTATATGTTTGTTTATAGGTACCACCGCTTGTCCATTGCTTGTCCCAATATTGGTAGGGCTTGGGTACAGTACTTGTCCATCACTTGTCCCAAAATTGAACATCTTGATTTTACTGCCGTGGAAGGGATTATGCGAAGGCTCGTATAACAGATATTTCCAATGGTGCAGCTCTTTTATGCAACGGTGGTAGGTGGTTTTTGAACCGATTTTTGAAAACTGCATCACTTCTTCCCGGTTGATATGGAAATTAGTGGGAAAATGGTAATTGTTCCACAACTGGAACAAGGCCACGTACAGACTGATGTGCGTGGGATTCAAACGGCCGTCTTTCGAGAATTGCAGGAACACGGCGTTCAGGTGCTTGATGTAGTTTACTTCTTCCATAATTATATTTCTGACTTCTATTATGAGATGCTGAAACAAGTTCAGCATGACACGGGTGTCAAAATTTGTTATGGATTTTGTTCTTTTCCATCACGTTCATAATTTCCTCATAATCGTAATAGAGTACACCGCCCACTTTGGTATAGGGCAATGTGCCGTTGATTCTTAAATTCTGTAAGGTGCCGGAAGAGATTCCCAAAAGCTCTTTTACCTCTGGGGATTTAAGCCACTTTTTGAAAGTATGCCCGGACTGGTTGTTAAGAAGTTGCTTGATGTCATCGAGCAATTCCATTTTGAATTCCCGAAGGTCTTCGGTGGTAATGATTGTTGCTGCCATTTGTAAAAACGATTTAAATAAAAGAGACCATCGCCTTACTGTCACCTAATTTGATGGTCTCTCTTCTGATTTGACTTTCGTTTTACAAAATTGATGGGCTTTGGTAAGTTTTATTCACAAGACAGGACATCTTGGGTATTATTTTTACTCATTTTCAATGAGATGAATTAGCTGTATTTGGATTTCTATTGAGCCAATAATAACTACAAAAACATATAAATAAAATGAGATGACCTATAAAAAGCAGAACACCCAAGATGGTCTATCTTGGGTGTTTAATTATCGGTTTCATCCATGCGTTTTATCAATTCTTCCTTTAGGGTGTCCAAGAATTTGGTTCTACCATTTTTACGCATCCTTATTTCAAGAAAAGCCCTGTAATAATCGCCTAAGTCTATTTTGAACACACGTTCTACGAAATATGCAATGTCTTTGATGTCCACCGTTCCATTATTAATCACATCGGTACTGTGCAGCGCATATATAAGCTCAATCAAATAGATTTTATGAGCCGTCCAAGTCAGTTTGGGTTTTTTGAAAAATCTTTCCTCGTTCGAGTGTCCTACTTTGTTTTCCAATTTATCGATTTCTTGTTTTAAATGTACTATAAGAAGGTCGAATGCCAAGATGGTCGCTACGGTACTATCATGGCTAGTAGAAAATTGTTCGTCCACAAAAAAATGAAAGGTATCTGGGAACAATCGGATATCTGCCTTGCCCCTCAAGAAATATTGTTCGTCAAAGATAGTGGCACCTCTTCGGTAATAATGGTAAAAGTCCAGGTTATCGTTAAAGTAAGCTTGAAGCTTATCTATATGGCAATTTAAATATTTTGTTTGTGACCCATTGCTGCCTCTCGGTCTTTTACTTTCAATGTTGAACAGTTTGACATAATAGATTAGTTTACTGTAGATTCTTGGTTTTATGTTTTTAAAGAAGTTGATTTCTTCCTGTTTACTTTCAAACTCATTGCCAACAACCGTATTCCGTATTTCTTTCAGGGTCTGTTTAATCAATCTAATACCCTTTTCTGCTCTTATCAATACGTCTTCTTCCTCGGTTTCTAGGATATCTATGCTGTTTGCTACTTTTTTTGATATGTTTTCGAGGTTCTTCAATATTAAAGATGTTGTGATTTAGACAGCCTTTTATAAAACAAATATACATAATATTTTTTTCGTACGAAAAAAATCGTACCTTTGAATTTTTAATTCACAATCATTAAAAATATTTATCATGGAAAAACTACAAGAATTTAAAAACCGTTCATTAGTTGCAGGGCGCAAAGGGAAGAGTAGCCATGCAAAATCTCATTTCATAACAAAAATTTTCAGCATTCTTTCATTCACATTCCTATTCATTCTACCGTTCAATATGTCCTGCAAAGAGAACAAATATGCTTCTGAAAACGATATTGAAGCCAAGTATAAGTCAACATCCGACACCAGCGCTTCAGGCGAAGTTCAAGGAACAGCACGGGTATCACGGGAAAAAGTTATTGAGTATCTACAAGAGCTTCACTTGATAAGCGACCCAATGAATTATAAAATAAAGCTCACCAATGATGAGCTCTATGTAGATGGTAAAAGGCAACCAGATAAAGTCCATCGTCATATCATGAACAACTTTGTCCAAAATCCTAACGGACACTTGCAGGTTACTTATACCGTTTCAACGGACTGATTTAATCTTCAAACAAAATCTTACGGTATTTATCGTAAAATCAATTTCATCATGAATTATAAAAAAATAGTACTTCTGATTTTGGTCTTTACCTTTATTAGTATAATTAAAACTCAGGCTCAAACCGTTAAGGGAAGAGTAATCGATGAAACTGGCTCACCACTAGAAGGTTATATTTCTCTATCAGTGATTGGAGACTCCGCCAAAATTGAGAAAATTGAATTAACGGACATAAATGGGAAATTCGAGTTTGAAGAAGTAAAGCTTGGAAATTATGAGATATATTTCTCGTCTTATGGGATGATGACAAAATTCCCGGGTTCAATACAGATAACTTCCGTAAACACAAACATCGACATTGATGATTTTATAGTTGAGAATCAAAATCTTGAATTGGAAGAAGTTCTCCTAATTCATAAAAAGCCACTGGTGGAGCAGAAAATAGACCGCACAGTGGTTAATGTTGATGCAGTCATTAGCAATCAAGGTGCGTCCGCATTGGATGTACTGGAGAAATCACCAGGCTTAAGGGTGGACGATAACGGTGGGATAAACCTTAGAGGAAGACCAGGAGTAACGGTTTATATCGACGACAAACCCACATATCTTTCCGGTGCTGATTTGGCTTCATACCTTAGTTCTCTTCCGAGTTCATCCTTGGAAGCTATCGAAATTATGACGAACCCTCCAGCAAAATACGATGCGGCGGGTAATGCAGGCATTATCAATATCAAAACTAAGAGGAACAATATAGTCGGATTCAATTTGGGATTAAACCTTAGTCTTATCCAACACAAATACAGTGAGACCAGAAACGGTCTAAACTTTAATTTTAGAAAGAACAAAATTAATGTTTATGGTAATTTTGGTTACGGCACTAGAAATGGATTTGTCAATTTTTATGTAGATAGGAATTTCAAGGATGAAGTGGGCAACACACTTACCAATTTTGATCAATACTCGTTTATAAGGAGAAAGGGTTACCAATTTACAACTACGGTAGGTGCAGATTTCTATCAGTCAGACAATACGACTTGGGGAATAGTGGTCGGGGGCATATCAAGACATCCTAAAAGTTCAACCAATTCAACTAGTACTTTTACCAATGCCAGCGGCGTATTGGACTCCTTGACTACAACAAAAAACAGCGAGGACGAAAGTTTTAACAATGCTAGTATCAATTTAAACTTAAGGCATAATTTCAAAAAAGATGGACCCAGTCTAGGAGTAGATTTGGACCATATTATTTATGAAACCGGGAATGAGCAAAACTTTGATGACCGAACTTATAACGATCAAGATGAACTGACGTCCCAAGAGGTTCTAATCGGTAATCTAAGGTCTAACCTAAAAATATCATCCGTAAAGGCCGATTATACCCATCCATTCAATAATGCCATAATACTCTTATTAGGGGCTAAAACATCATATACCGAGACAGATAATTCGGCCGATTATTTTTCAAAAGAGGAAGCCGATTTGATTCCCGATTACGATAAAACTAATCAATTTCTATATGACGAACATGTTCATGCCGGATATGTGAATTTGAGCAAAGAATTTAGTAAACTCAGTCTACAATTGGGGCTTAGATATGAAAAGACCATCTCAAAAGGATATCAATTGGGTAACGTTGTTAAGCCTGATTCTGTTTTTAGAAGGTCGTACGACGGACTATTCCCAACTTTTTTCGCCCTTTATAAAATCGATTCATTGAGAAATCATCAATTGAGATTAAATTATGGAAGAAGAATAGACCGCCCATATTATCAAGACCTAAATCCATTTATCACACCTCTCAACAAGTACACATTCTATGTGGGAAACCCACTTCTGCTTCCTTCTTTTTCCAATAAGGTAGAGTTAAGTTATATCCTTAAAAAAAGAACCACGGCAACCATAGGGTACAGCTATTCCAAAAATCAGGTTAATGAGACGATTGAGATAGAGGATGATTTATACTTCAGCCGACCAGGGAATATAGGTAGCACAGAATTAATAAATTTTTCATTGGATGGTAATTACGACATAACGGATTGGTTTCGGTTTCAATTCTATGGCTCTTTGGATTTCGTTAGAATTAGAAGTGATTTTTATGATGGTATATTAGAACATAATGGAACGAACGGTTATTTACAGGGATTGTGCTTCTTTGAACTTCCAAAGGATTGGGTTATCCAATTGGATGGCAATTATCGAACAAAAGTAACAAGTGGACAATTTTTATATAATAGTAAAGGAGCCTTGAACATTGGCATTTCCAAGAAGCTTGGCGAAAGGTCCTTTTTGAGTATTTCGGGAAGTGATTTGCTGTATACAAATATAAATAGAGGAGAAATTAGAAATCTGGACAGTACTGATGCTCGATATGAAAATCTGGGGGACACACGACGGGTTCTTATAAGCTATCGTCTTCGATTGGGCAAGGAGTTTTCAAGCAAACCAAGACATCAATCGAAAGGGGCGGAAGATGAAAAAAACCGTGTTAAGGATTAATTTGATTTAGCCCAATAATACCATAAATAGTTAAGGTATAAAAAACTAATCGGATCCACTTTTAACCGTTGTGGTAAAGTGTAGTCGATACTGGTAGTCCTTTACAAAGTCCTTCAATATTTGCCTGTGAAGTGTTTCGCTCTGTTTCTCACCATTGACATAAATAGCATAATTTGTAATCTTGACCGAAAAATTTCCTGGGTCGGAAATTACATTTGATTCTTTTAACTGTTCGATTATTGCATTGGAATTTACCCTATCAGCGCCCAGAGAGGCTTTCGAACCATTAATAAAGGAACTAAAAAAGTAATGTTTGTTCCCATCGGTGGGTTTCGTACCAACTATACTGGTTAAAAAAATCGCACAGACTAGACATAAGCCAATAAATAGCTTATCAAAAGAGTTTAACGAAGGTTTTTGTATGCTCAAGATACGCTTTACCCTGTTCAAAAGTAAATTCTTGTTCCCGGCAAAGGCTATGCCATAGACAGGTGGTCTGTATTCCATACATTCAACCAACGTGTTGATATATATTGTTTTATTGCCCGTTATGTTTATGGCAATATCATCACAGCAAAGTTCCCTCTCATTTCGAATCAAAGAGGAGATCCAGAGTACGGGCACGTTAAAGAAGAAGATAATCTCCATTACCGATTGGATAAGGTTTACCAAAAAATCCTTTCTCTTGATATGGGCCATTTCGTGAGCTATTATTGCTTCAATTTGTTCAATATTCATCGATGTTGCCAACCCAACAGGAAGAAGAATTATTGGTTTTAATGCGCCTATTACTACAGGTGTTTTTGCTATTGCAGATTCAAAGACTCCGATACTTTCTTTCAGACTCAATCTACCCTTAATGGATAAAAGAATTTTTTCAATTTTGGAATCAACGAGTTTGATTTTTGTTCTTCGAAGCTTGCGAATATTAAAAACATCAATAGACATCAATGCGACCTTAATACATAAAACAACGAACCATATGAATACGAATACCTTATCGTAATGTGCCAAATAATAATCGTACAATGTATATCCTTTATCGGCAACTGTGGCCAATAAATTTGTCTCACCTTTTAAACTGGAATCGGCAGAGGTGTTTGAGGATGGGTATACGTTATCAAAAAGAAATTGATTGGTCGAATTCAATTCACCAAAGAAGGTGTAAATTGTGCCTCCCAAAAAAAGGAAAAGTGAAAAAGTGAGCAGCAAATACTTAATAGATGGCTTAAGATGTTTTCCAAAAAAAATAATCAGACCGCCAACAATTGCCAACAAAACCCCCTGCCATAAAGAGTGAAGAAGGGTTTTGTAAATAGCGTTAAGAATTATATCCGGATTCATTTCTTATTTTAAAATTACCTATCAATTGTTTGTAGAATTGTTGTCTTCTTCCAACTTTGTCAAAATCTCCTTTATTTCCTTAAGTTCCTTTTCAGAGGTTTTTTTATTTCCAGTAAGCTGCATAATTAATTTACTGGCAGACCCACCATAAAAATTCTTGACAAAATCATCAAGCATATGACTTTTGGTTTTCTGCTCTTCCTCAATCGGTTTGTACACATGCTTCATTTGGCTATCATCCCTTTCCAAAATCTCCTTGTCAAGCATTATCTGCATGAGTTTTAAAGTTGAAGTATACTTTACATCCCTTTCTTTATTGATTTCATCGTTCACTTGCCGAACAGTTGAAGGTCCAAGTTTCCACAATACTTGCAATATTTCCAATTCAGATTTTGTTGGCATGTCATTTCAGAATTAATAGTCGAATAAATGCACTCAAAGATACGAAAAAATTCGTAATTATAGGAGTTTATAAGTATAGCTTAATTTGATAATAAATACCAACACAGGAATTGAAAGTGTCAAAATTCTAATATTTAGCAATACCTACTAAATAAATTTCAAGTTGAGTTTAGGCAATTTTATTTTGATTAAAAATCAATTTTATGTCTCTATAAACTCGTTCAAAGTTTAGTCGTATCTCATCATTGACACAACAATTATTAGGTTTAGGTGTCTCCTTTACAATAGGCTGTAGCTTAAATTGCATCCGTTTATCTTTTCCATCGGCAAAGGCAATGAATTCACCTTGCTTCAATCTAAAGAAAACATCCGCCCGCCGTTTTGAAACTTCTTTTTCCCCTTTTGTAATCCGGCTTTCCCAACTCAGTCCACTACTTTTACTGACACTCTTGGTCGGTGTCTTGATAATCTCAAAAAACCGTTCATAGTATTTGGCCGTATCGGGGTCGTTTACCTTCCCGAAGAATTGATAAGACAGATTGCTCAAAATGGCCTTACTGGCCTTTTCCCCATAAAGCAAATCATTCTGGATTTTGTCCTGCATCACATAAATGGTACAAATATCATAGCTTCTAAGCGTAGCTGGAATACGGTGCATATTTGGGAGCTTAAGGGTCGGGGCTTCTTCCATAAGTAAAAAAGAGGAATTACGGTTTCTAATGCTCATCTGTTTGATAATGGTATGCATCACCATTGCTATGACCGGGGAATAGGCAACATCATATTTCGGATGGTTGACCAGGGAAACCACTGCCGGATGCTCCGGATTATTAATGTCCAAGGGCACTTCATCCTTGGACAGCACATAGAAGAGTTTTTGGGAACTAATTTTTTTAAAAGCGTTGGCCAAGGTACTTTTTACCCCGGCGGTCTGCTTTTCCGATTCGATACCGTTGATAAAGGCACTGGCCATACTTTGGGAGGTCAAATCCGATTTCAGGAATGCAACCAGCTTTTTGGTATTGAGCGATTGGAACAGGGCGATGATGTGGGGCAGGGTACAGAAATCGGGATATGCCGTTTTCATTTTCCAAATCATACCGCTCAACAATCCTTCCACGGCATCGGAAAAGAACTTGTTGCTTCCGCTATTTTCGGAAAGGTTTTGTTCCAAAAGATTTTCCATTAAAACCCTAGACACTTCGTTGACACTTTCCTCATTGGGCAGGTACTTTGGAGCGATGGGATTGACCCGATAATGGATTTGGTCAAAGGCAATAGTGTAGAATTTTATATTCTTCTCCCTGAACAACGGATAGGCAATTTCGGTGAGTTCAAAATCCTTATAATCATGGATTACCCCACAGAATCCATTTTGGCTGAAATGCCGTAAAAAATTATAGATGACACTTTCGGTCTTTCCACTTCCCGCCGAACCGATGATGGAAGCCCCTCGGCGGATATTGTCGATTTTGAACCTGCCGTTCTTTAGTTTGAATCGTACCCGATATTTTTTATCCGTTGGATTTTTTCGCTCCGCAAAGAACAGCCCATAGAGTACTGTACCGACAAACAGAATAGGTACGATAATATAAAGGACGATATGTTCCCATTGCCAATTCATATCCCGATGGAGCCTGATTCTATGGCCTTACCAATGCCTTTTTTCAGTTGGTTGATGGCCTTGATGGTAAGCTGGAGCTTGTTCGTAGGGATGCTCAACAAAGTGGTATTGACCCCGGAATTTTGAAGCAGTTTAAAGGCCATGGCCCTTTCGTTGGTCGGTAGCTTGGTAATCATGGAAAAATACAGTTTGGGGTCTTTTAAAAAGGTTTTTCGGGCGGTATAGGTCTCTATGTAGTTACGCCGGTATTTGAACAGGGTATCAAAAGTCTTTTCCGAATTTTTAAAAAAAGTGTCCCTATCAAAGCCCCGTTTTACGGACTTGCCGTGCATTTCCACTTCGGAGGCTCTGTGCTTGCTCCCCGGGGAAAGACTGTAACGGTTGCTTGCATCCTTACGGCTAACGATGATGTGTACATGGCTCTGTGGTCCGGGTTTTGCCATCCCCCGAATAATACGTTTGCCGTTCAATTGGTGTGGAGCCGTTGCTTCTAATCTTTGGATTTCCTTGTTCAGCTTACGGATATTGTCCGATTGTTGTCCAGCCTCGATGCTACGGATATCTTTCCGTAATTCCAATATCCGTGTGGCATAGGGTTGGTTCTCCCGAATTTCCTTGTCCGTCCCTTTGAACGTGCGCTGCCGCTCCACCTTGGCATAGTACTTAATATCGTTAACGCTTATTGGCTTTCCATCAATTTCCCGGTTAAAAGCTTTAGCATACTCCTTCATGGCTTCCCTTGTATAGCGTTTGAGTGCTTCAGGGGAATCCTGTATGGCTTTTAGTTCCCGCCCGCTAGGGTTCAGGGTAATGGAATAGAACTTGGGTTCGGTCTTTTTGAGCTTGGCCGTGTTCCCATCGATTTCCCTGATGACCTCTTCCGCGGATATTTCTTCCCCATATTGATTGAAGAAGTGTTCCTGTTCTTTCACGGTCTTGCCCTCGTTCTCCTTTTCGAGATAGGAAACGAAGTCTGCGGCGCTTTGGGCATAGTTTCCATCAGTTTTTTGTGCTGTGATAGTGATGTACATCCTTTAATTCTTTTTTAAGTTTTTCAAATTCATCCTTGCCCATATCCAGTTTAAAATGCCCCTTGCCGAACGTTCCCTTTACATAGGTCAATTGTTCCATTACATTCTGCATACGGTTTTTATACTGACCGAGTTTTTGCCGCATCTCTTCATAGCGGTTTTGGTAATGCTCCAGTTCCCTGTCCCTGCTGAAAGGTTCGGGCGTTCCAAAATCAAAGTCTTCTTCCGCTTCTTGTTCCTCTACTTGAGACATTTCTTGAAAAAGCGTATCCAACATGACCTTGGTGGGCAGGGTCTGTTGTTTTTCGATGTTCTTGAGGATGGCAATCATGGCATTGATACGTTTGTTGGTACGATTGTTCTTGATGCCCAGATCATCGTTGGGCGAAAGGTCGTTCCGTTCAAAGAAGTCCATGACGGCCACCAAAGTCGAGGTATGCGAATCCGACACCAGACGGGAAAATGCTCGAAAGCGTACCGCTACTTCCTTTTTGATACTGATAGCGGAAAAACGATATTTTTGGTATCCATCTTCCATTTTTACTGTAAAAAATTCCCTGTTTATGGGTTGTCTGACAACATTTACTGTAAAAGCCCTTAGCAATCAATCACTTATAAGTTTTTAAATGATTGTATTTCAGCATCTTACGAATAATCAAATAACTGTAACACCGCTCTGCGTGTTACCCTCTTGCTTCTCCAAATTTCGTCCCGCAGGGACCAAAATTTTCCGAACAACTTGACTAAAAAGTCAGTTGCTTTTTATGTTACATTTCTATGGATTTGGTCATTCAAGGAAAGTCAAATCATCCGATAATCAGGATTGGTAATGACCAAAAAAATGTTGCTGTCCAACGCTTTAAAGATACGATTTTCAAATTGTTGGGCATAAAAAAAGCCCATCATAATAAATGGGCTTTTTTGTTGTTATTTGACATTTTAGATATTAAAAATATACCTGTAATTGTTTAGATTTCGTATCGCTTCTTCTTCCAACAGGGTTTGGTAATTTGCAAAGTGTTCCCTAGCGTAGTTTCTTAATTGTTCCCCAAAACGCTTTTCAATGTCTTTTTTTGACATCGATAGCAACCGTTGTTGGGTTTCGTCGTCGAGGTTGTTATAATTTAAATGAACCATGGCTTCTTTTTAAGGGTTATAACAATCCGTTATCGGCAAAACTGTAATACTCCCCACTGGGCGTGATAATCAAATGGTCGAGTACCCTTACGTCAAAAAGTTGCGCTGCCTGTTTAATTTTATCGGTCAGCCTTTTGTCCGCTTCACTGGGTTCGGTCTTATAGCTCGGGTGGTTATGGGCAAGTAAAATCCCAACGGAAAGGGTCTTTAGTACTATGGCGAACAAGATGCGAACATCTACCAAAGTACCCGTAATGCCCCCGGTCGATAATGGATAAACCCCTTTGACCTTGTTGGAGTTGTTTAACAGCAGGATTTTAAAGGTTTCCTGTAGCCCTATGGTATTTTTGTCCCAATTCTCATAAAGTAATTTTGCTGCATGCTCTGAACTTTTGATAGGCTCTGATTTTAAAGTTGCCATCTTTTCTCGGTAACTTATCTGTATTTCGTTAACTTTACTCTTCATTGTTCTAATTTTTAAATTGAATAGTGAAAAAGAGGGCACACACTAATTGAAAACTGGTTTTAGTGCCCTCTTTACTTTTTTACTTGTTGCCCATTAATAGGATTTCATCGGCTACCACTTCGGTAACATAGCGTTGGTTGCCATCGTCCATAGTGTAGGTACGTGTCTTTAATTTGCCCACCACACCCATTTCTTTGCCTTTTTCGGCATATTTTTCGATGATGTCGGCAACCTTGCCCCAAGCGACAACGGTGTGCCAATTGGTATCGGTCTGTTTTTCGCCCTTACCGTCCTTGTAATACTCATTGGTCGCCAATGACAGACGGGCTACTTTTTTGCCACTTTCAAGGTTCGTAACGGTCGGTACCTGCCCAACGTTCCCGATCAACTGTACATGATTTTTAATACTGCTCATAACTAAATATTTAAAAGATTAATAAATCCCCTTTGGATTTCATTTCAATTGAATTTTAAGGGGTGTTTGTTTGATTTCTTGCGTGCATGGCACTAATGGATAAAGTGGGTTTTGTCAAGACTTTTAGGGAACAAATCAGGAGTGTCTGCGACGTAGCAATCCGCCTTTTCGGCGGATTCAAGGAAGTAGAAACCTTATTTTTCGCTGAAACCAGCTATGGTCTTGACAAGCTCCATAAGAGTATTAGCAATTCTTCCAAAGCCGTCCACAAGGGAGCGTACCGGTAGTTAAGCGAGTGAAGTGAATGGGGTTTGGAATAGAATTGGTTATACTGTGCCCGTTTTTCGATGACCCGAAAAACGACAAAGGCTTTATCTATTATAAACCCCTTAAAATGTGTAAGACAGCGGCTCGGTTTTTAGGGATTTTCAAGCAAGGGCTAAAGAAGAACTTGCCGAAAATCACGTTGAAAAAACCGAGGCGATGGCTTTCCGTTGACAAGCGGACTCCATCCTCTTTTTGGCTCTGGAATGCAGTGTCCCTGTCCAGCAAATCGGACAGGGTTAACGGAATGGAAAGCCAAAAACGGGGATGGTGTCCAAGAATGTTTTTAGTGAAGCTCTTTACCCATAATGCAGTGCAACGGAATGGAGGGGAATGTGCTGAGTGGGTTATGCTTTAATAATTTGATGAACGTTTTTCACAAATTGCATTTATTCATAATTCAAATTCTCATTCCAATAAAATAATTCAGCTACTAAATTGTATCATATTTATGGGATATTTGAGCAAGTACATCGGTAGGATACAAAGTTTCTTTTTTCCAATTCTTTCTTCCTTTTTCAGAAATCAAATGAAGATTTTTACGGGCTCTAGACCCGATAACATAAAGAAGTCTGTTAGCTGTTTCGATTCCGTTCTCATCATTAGAATGCGGAACATATCCCTCTAGTAAACCAAAGGCTATAACAGTATCAAATTCTGCCCCCTTTACACCGTGAATTGTGGAAATGGTAGTACCATCTTTTTGTTGAAATACTTTTTTAAAGCTATCTATATGTTCAATGAAATCATTGCCATCTTTCTTAATTCTCTCGATACGTTTTCTTGAACTATCAAAAAAAGAATTGAAACTCTCTGTTAATGAAACATTTGTGTCTATGTCAACCCCCAATTCTTCAAGAAATATTTCAAAGAATAATTGTAGATATGTTATGCCGTGAGTTTCCGTAACAGTAATTCCATTACAAATTTTCAAAATTGACTTGTGATTAATTCCATCGACATTATATCCTGAATCTTCCAAGTCTCTGAGGACTTCATTTGCCCACCTCAATCGTCTCAAATACATTCTCGGAGATGCTTCCGTTAGGACAATTCGAGAAAGTTTATACCAAAAATTATCTAAATCCCTTGAAAAAGGAGCCATACCTGGTCCATTAAAATTATACTCAGGCATTTCTATCATCAAGCTTCTTGATATTGGAGCCAAATGAACCCATTGAGGTCCAAGAATACAGATTTCATTTGGGTCAATACCTAACTCTTCCACATTATACCTGAGTAATCTAGACATTTCATTTACCAAATTATCAACGTGAACTTCATTGTTATATGAGATGATACTACAATAGCCCTTTTCTTTTCCAGAAGCCACAACATTATTCTCAATGGTCTTATACATATCGAAGTAATTGACAATGGATAGAGAACTCCGATAGTTTTGTTCAAGTTCTAATCTCTTAAACCTAAGACCAGAAAGTGCTTCAAGTTCTTCTTTTTCTATAGGATAACCACCGAGACCGCCATAAATGGTTTGATTCGGGTCACCTACTATCAATGCTCTAGTGGCACCCTGTCCAGAATTCCATATTTTCGAGATAATATGGTACTGTATTTCTTTGGTGTCTTGGTATTCATCAACCAGAATGATTTCAAACAGTTTGGACAGCGTATTTGAAATGACAGGGTTTTCTTCAAGTAGTTGATGTGCATATAACAGCATATGCTCATAACTAATGAAATTATGCTTGTCTAGAAATGCAAAATATTCTTGCAATACTGCACTGACACCATCATACTTATAACCAGAATTGGTTACTTGAACGATACCATCGATGCTGGCATAATGCTTACAGTCCCAAAATGTGATTTTTGGTTTATCGTATCCTTTACAGATTTCATTTATTAGATTCTCGGATTCGTTGGAATCCATAATTCGATATCCGAATTTGAGTTTTTCCAAAAGTGAGGAGTAAGGTTTTAGAATCCATTCATTGCAAAAGGAATGGATGGTTCCTATCCATAATTGGTCGGTGGGAACACCTAATAATTCGATGCGTTCCTTTATTTCGTTTGCTGCACGATTTGTATAGGTAATAGCAATAACAAACTTCTTATGGGAATCTAATTTTGACAATTCATTCGCTACTTTGTAAGTAAGTGTTCGTGTTTTACCGCTTCCCGGACAGGCCACCAATAAAATGTTGTCATTGTCTTTTACAACGGCACTCTGTTCTTCATTGAGTTCTTTGTCAGTCCAAACAAACATTTTATAATAGTTTTAAAAATGTTAGTGCAGCATCGTCCAATAATAATGTTTCAAATTCATCTATTAACTCTGACAACTCTAATTCATTTTTGCGATAGCTCTCTAATTGCTGGGTAAAAGCAGTAAAATTTATAGTGTCGTCAGTCTTATGATTTTCGGCAATCCTATACTTAAAAATCCCTGAAATTATTTCACGATTCATTTTGGGTGTTGCAAAAGATATTGCCTCCAAAATATATTTGGGAATGTATGTATCATAAGCAATGCTTTGCCCTAAAAGAACTGAAAACCAGCCTTTACCTTCTTGTTTGGCCATTCTAAGAATTCTTCGACCTGAAACAGAAACATCATTGGATTTTAATTCCTTCTTTGAAGTTTTTATAGTGGCGGGGTCTGAATAGACTTCGTCTAGTATTTCAATTACCTCTCTTGAATTATTGGACGTTAGAAAGTCTACTTCAAAAGTATGATGGGCGTAGAATGCTTGTACCCAAGGATTTTCGCTGATATATGCGGTAATACTCTTTTGCCTTGTTTGTCCTTTGATTTGAGAATTAAGACATTTTTTCTTGTACTTCTTAAGAGTTTTGGAATCCTCGTCCTTTATAGTCGTATCTACTATTGAGGTGTCCAAATCCGTTAGTATAGCACAATTGCGCTGGATTCTGTCATCGTGAAAAATATCCGCGATATTTTCAAAACCTGTACTCCTTATGTTTATGATACTCACACCGATTTCATCTAGACTAAATCCCAAGACTTTTTTGACAAGCGATGGAATTAAAATTTCTTCGGCATCGCCTTCAACCAAAATGACACCTTTAGCAAATAGTAGGTTTGTACGTATGGCGTCTAGATAACGCTCCAGTTTTGTGATTCTTGATTTATCCAAACCATTTGCAGGTTGATATGCTACGGAATAGTTGGCCTTTTTACTTAATACATTAATATTTGATAGATTGCTTACCTCTGAAATTTGGGTTGAATGTGTAGAGTATATTATTTGTGTGTCACCATAGTCAAGTTTGTCAAATAGAGTTTTTTGAATGTGTGTATGAATATGTGCTTCAGGTTCTTCTATAAGCAAGAAATTAGCGAAAGTTTCATTTGCTTTTTGATACTTAAACTCCAACAACTTCAGGGTTAAATAAATCAAGTTGGCACCACCGAGACTCAATTCGTGAATACCACCTTCGTAATCTTCACCAGGTTCACCGATAAATAATTTTAAAGATTGAAGAAGTTTGTTTGCTTCGTCAGATAAACTTGATTTGATACTTAGTGATGAAGGTGAGTACGTTTCTCCAACAGTTTCTTTAATAGTTTGAGAAATATTATCTGTAATATCCAATACATCTTGTAATTGCTCAATGGATTCATTAAGAGTTGAAACCTGTTCTGAGATATTTGCATATTCATCCTCATCAATATCCTCACTTTTGGCTTTCAATAACGTCAAAAGTGGGTTAGTTCTGTTGTTGTGAAAATCTGAAACTACGTCCCTAAGGGCTTTAATAAACGTAAACGATACTTCTCTGGAAATGGATAGTTGATGCGGAATCAAAATACCTATTTTAGACGCATCATCTATATAGCGAAACTTTACGTTTTCAAAATCACCCACAATATCCTTGTAGACATTCTCGTCATTAAAGTCCACCGTACTCTTTCCCGTAAATTTTGTTTCATAATCATCTATGGACAACTCATCTAGGATTGCCTCTAAACCAGCTGTATCACCCTCAGCTAACTCTGAAAGTCTTATTCGAATATCTGGCTTTGGTCTAAATAAAAGGGTATAGGTTGCCTTGGTTAGAGGTTCTTCTGTCACATCACCTGTTCCGTGTACGAACAATGCCTGAATTTCCTCATCGGGCGATAGGTCACTAAACTCAATGCTGATGATTATCCAATGCCCTTGCCAAGGTCCTAAATGCCTATTGAAATCATCCTTATTTAACTTATATGCCATTCTTAATAAGTTATCATCCAAAAGCAAGCGTATGGCTCGAAACAGATTTGTTTTTCCAGACCCATTTTCGCCTATGATGGTATTGATGCCTTCCTTGAACGAAAATTTGGCATTCCTAAAACTTTTGTAATTGACTATGGAAACATTTGATATATACATTGGTTGTTATGTTTGTTCAGTTAATGGTTTCAGCTTTTGCAGGGTGTAATCCATAGGAATTTTCTCTTGTTCCAATCGCCATTTATTGTTAAATAACATTTGGTGCATTTGGCACTCGGCTTCAGTAAGATTTGGGAGTGAAGCGACTTTAGATTTTGTCTCTAAATCATCTTCAAAATACTTATCAAATGTGGCCTTATCCATCATCAAGCTTTTTGTTTGCGGATAATGGCCTCTAAAGCCAGAAAGTATCTCAAAGCCTTGGGCATCCAAATCGCCCCAATACCAAATTTGGCAACTCTTTAACCATTCGATATTCTTTAGCGATAGCACTTTAAAACCCTTGCCAAAAATTGACAAAGTACCTATGATTTTGGGAAGGGTTAATAAGTTCATAAGATTTTCTACAATTAAAACTCTTTTTATTGGTAACTCAATTTTAGAAAAATCACTTATTCTTAAGGAAATATCTTCTAACCCTGAAAAATACTGTTGTGCTATTTGGCTATCAAGTAAGCGGAAACGTACCAAAGGTTCGCTAAATTTCAGGTGGAATCTTATCTCAAAGTGATTGTGTTCATCAGTACATAGAGACTGAGCAAGTATTATATCCAACAATTCCCGAAGTAGTGATTTGTTCAGTTCTATAAATTTGGTGTGAACTTTTATTGGAAGTTCCCGAATGTAAAGGTCTGGTTTGGGATTGGATTTAAAATAGCCGACCACTTTTAGGATATCTTGCCAATGTTCTATATTGGCAACCAATTTCAAAGGGTTGGCACTGAGCCAACTTTTGAGCTCTGGATAAAGGCTTAACGTTTCATCCTTTAATTGTTTGAAGGTTTTGACTTCATTAATTTTATTGAGGTAGCCAACGTAGTCAAGCTCATTCTCAAAGTAAATTCGTTTAGGTAAACTCTGTGAACCGATAAAACGGGTTTTGGTTTTTACACAATCGATAGTGTAGCCGTATTTACTAGTACTTTTTGAAGCGTTTAATAAATCATCCATTTCCTTTCTGTAAATCTCAAGCGACTTTCCTGGCGATTTATTCCCTCTAATTTCCATAGGGAAAAGGTCTTCTTGATTTATTAAAGAGGACAAAAATGAAGCGTATGTTCTGAGCGCTTTTTTCTTTATTTCTGAAGATGATATCAATTGGTCATTAAATATTTTTCGCTTTCCTTTTGAAATTGCTCGATCGGCATATCGTACAACGAACTCTTTTTGCCATTTTCAATTTCAGTAAAATGCACGAAGGAAATATATGGTTCAACTATCTCGATATTATCACTCGGGGTCACTACCAACACTTGTAAGTGAAGTTGTTCACATAACTTCAATAAATACTCTGATTTGTCCTGGTCTTGAGCCTTGAAAGCTTCATCAATTGCCACGAACCTAAATGAATTGGATTCCAACCCCTGAGAAGTTAGATTAAATTGGTAGGCAATCGCCGCACCCAAGATGGTATAGGTAAGTTGTGCTTTTTGACCACCAGACCTGTGACTCATACTTTCAAATGTGGCTATTTTATGGTCGTCTTCCCTAACAAATTCTTCCGCTCGATATTGAAACCAATACCTCACATCAAGGGCTAGTTTACGCCATTTTTCATCATCGAGTTGTTCTATTAAAGGTGCTATATAGTTTTCAAAATGAATTCTTTTAGATTCAGTACTTGTTATTTGAGTAACGTCAGGAAGGGCTTCATGTAGAAGTTTTCTAAAATCCTCAGCTTGCTCGGATAGAGCCATTCTCTCTGACAATTGAATATACGTACTTCTAGGAGCAACTTCAAAATCTATGGCCTGTAAGGATGCATTGAGTGTCTTAATGGTTTTCTTGATTTCTTCAATCCATTTTTCAAAGAAGAAATTAAACGCACCTACTTTATCGATAATGGTGTCTTCTAAATAGGTGTCAAATTTAGCCTGAAAGCTAGGTAAATCGTCGTTTTTTAATTTCTTGTATAGATCCTGATATTGATAAAGATGGTCAAGATTGCTCGTTAGTTCACTGACATCAGAGCCCCAATCAGGAAATCGATCAAGAATTTTTCTGTCTGGACTTTTAAAAGCAGCAATTTTAGGGGTCAATTTCTCTCTGGTTTTATAAATTGACTTCTCAATATCTTCAAGTGCTTTTTTGTTTTCTTCTTGAAATGTTAACCTTTCCTGCTTGAAATTCTGGTAAGATAAATTGCTCAACAATGCATTTTCAGCATCAAAATCGGATATATCTATGTCGTTTTCAGATAGTATTTCGAGTTGGGACTCAAAGGTTTTAAGTTCGCTTTGAATTTCGCCCAATATCCTATTGATATTGAATATTCTTTCAGATTTGGGTTTCTTTTCTACTTTATTTTCTGCAATCTTGTCTTCCAGACTTTTCTTCCGCTTCCTTAAAGTTTTGGCCTTATCGTTCCCTTCTTCTAGTTCTTTGATTGTGTCGTTCAGCTCTTGTATTTCCAACGCATACTTCTTCCAGTTTATAAGGTCATAATCATCAAAATTTGCTAAAAACGCACCGTAATTTTTATTTAATTCCGCAAGTGCTTTTATACAAGAATCAAGCTGTTTCTTGTTTTCCAAAAGTTCATCGCCTTTTTCCCGAAGCTCAGTATAGCTATCCTTTAGCGCATTTACCTTGCTCTTGTTGTCCCATCCAAGTACATAGCTATTTCTAGAATTAATTTTTGCCCTATCATCTTTCTCGTGGTTTCCCTTACCTCTTTTGATAAGCCCATTGATGGTAATTGCTTTTTCAGCTTTTGCGAAAGCGTTCAATCCCTCAACGCACAGGTAATTATAACGTGAAACTATATTGTCCTCGATGAAGTCTGCATAGGATGAATCTTTCTTAAATTCCAACTTACTAATCAATTTGTCATCATCTTGGTATGATGTATTGAAACCGCTTAACAAGGAATCGGTATAGCGCAGATAAGTAATCTTACCTCTTAAGTTAGTATCGTTTACATAGGAATTTACTTTTTTGTAATATTTCTCAGGAACAATTAATTGAAGGGCAAAGGAATGTAGTACCTTTTCAATAGAAGGCTGCCATTTTAACTGCTCATCTTTTACCTTGATGAGTTCACCGACAAAAGGGATTTCCTTTTTTGAAGCACCAGTAACGGTTAAGATGTTCTCTCTTATTGAAGCCACTCGACCAGAAATGTTGTTATCATTTTTACGGAGTGTTTCTATAGTCTCAACAATGTCGGCAATTGCCTCTTTATTTTCTGCTATGTCAATTTCAACGGCCGTTTTTGTTTCGATTTTTTGAGTTCGTTCATTATCTGTTTCTTCAGCCCTTTTAATGGCAGTATTCTTGTTTTCATCAAAAGCACTTTCATTCGGGTTTTCCTCAAGCGCTAATTTTCTACCAAAAGTGTTATAAGAATCCAGTTTGGTTTGCCGTTGCGCCTTTTTGACTTCCAATTCTTTTACATTCTTGGTGAGCTTGTCGATTTGAGTGCTTATCTCATCTTTTTTTATTTGATTGTTTATCTCGTTCAAATCTTCACGAAGTGTCTCTTCTTGGTCATCAAGTTCTTTTAATTGAGTCTCAACTTTTTGTTTTTCGCCTTCTAAATTCACTTTCTCTTCCTCAAAAAGTGCTTTTCCCTTTTTGGAAAACCATAGCACTGCAAGGTCTCTGGAATGAACAAGTTTTTCCTTTTTACCGATTTTATCTTTAAGTTTTTTAGCTAGATTATCAATAGGTTCTAGCTGGTTGAGTTGCTCTTGCGTTTTATCAATTTTGTTTTTGGCACTACTAAGTGTTACGAAACTATTTCTAAGCTCAACGTAAGTCCCTTCAGGCTTCTTGTCTTCAAGCATGTTTATCCTGATAAAACCATCCAAATCCTCTAGAACCTTTATACCAACAGTTTGGTTGAAGAGTTTTAAGGCCTTCAACGATTTCATACCCAATACGGCTACCAAACGTTTTGCATAACGGGTGGGATAATCGTCAAAAAACTCAACTTTGTTTTTCTGGGTATTGCTATTGAACTCTTGCTCTAATCGATGTTTCCAAAGGTTTTTATCGTCAAATTTTGGAAAGTGATTTTCGATGGTTAGAGGTACGTGGGCTATACCATAACTACGTCTCATTTCATTGCCAGAGAACCACCTTAGTTGAAAGAGGGTGACGAATTTTTGGTCTTCGTTGCCAAAGGAAGCCAATAATATAGAATAAGTTTCTTTGTTACGAAGCCGTTGGGCCGTTGCACTACTGGCCCCTTCTTTTAATATTGTTCCATAAGCACCTAGCACATAGCTTTCCTCGGTACGATCGCCTTTCTTTTCCGAGCCCGATGATTGATTATAAAACCTATCCTTTTTCTGTGGTACCAAGAGGGTCAGCAACGCATCTACAAAAGTTGTCTTACCGGAACCATTGGCACCAGTAAGCAAAGAATTATTCCCTTTAGGCTCAATCCTTATTATTTCGTCATCAAATGTTCCCCAATTATAGACCTCAAGATAGTTGAGTCTAAATCCAGAGGTATCTGACCGTGTACTAAATAGACTCAACATATTCGTTTAATTTGTTTTTAAATTCTTCTAGTGCATCAATGTTCACTTTTTCTTTAATGATTTTGTGAATTCGGTATCGGGTATTTAGGTCATCAGAATCCACTCTTTTGATATAACCCAATTTTTCTATTCGTTTGATGTAGTCTTCAAGTTTCTTTAAATAGCCAACCTTATCGTATTTCTCTGGCAGGAACAGTTCAATCTGGTTGATTAATTCCTCATTATCAATAAACTTTTCTGACCCACTGAAATCCAGAGGATTCGTTTCAAAATCTTCCAAAATCTGTCTCAACACCACCAAGAGTACAGAGGTTTCAAAACCAACCTGCTTTCTTGAAACCAATCCAATGGTGTTGTCATCGTCATCAATTAGGAATTGTTTTAAAAAAGCATAACCATCGTTTTCCTTGATAATGAGCTCTAGCCCAATTACATTAACATATTCTTGAATAGGTTTTCTATACAAAAGAACCTCGTCCCAAACCTTGTCGTCGCTGTTTACCGTGCCCTTTAGCAATCGTACAATTGCCACGGAATATTCTTTTAAATTGGAACTCAAACTGTTCATTTTGTAATAATTATTTCTGGAATTCTTATCATTTTGTTTGCTGTTCCATCGAACAGGATTTGCGTTTCTTTTTCACTATTGAAGGTATGCTTGAAGTTTTTCAGAATACTGAAATATCCAAACACTTCTGGCAACCCTTGGGTTACACCCCCATTGTCATCTATTATTTCGGCTAAAGTAGCCTGTCCTTTTTCTTCAAGGGTTCTAAGGATGTTCGAATTCAAAACCTTTTTACTTATTTTTCTTTTTGAAGCTATTTTCTCAAACTGTGAAGATTGTTCGATGTCTTTTGGAACGACTTGCGGTCGTTGACTATAGGTTCTATCTTTCTTCTTTTCTAGTGTGAGCTTCTTGTCAAAATTCAGGTTGATTTCTATATCACTTTCAAGTTCTATCGATATGTCAGGTGATTTTGAAATCCTGCTGGTTTGTATTAACAGGTTCTTGATTTCTGCCAAAAGTCTTTTCAAACTTTCTCTTTGTAAAGAGTCACTCTCCCTAATAATTTGACTAATCTTTTCGGCCATTTTATCATTTGCCCGATAGACGTGCTGACCAGTCTCAAAAAGATTGTTTTTTATACCAATGAGAAAATCATCATCGACCTCAATTTGCTTTTCCTTTAATTTGCTTAACAATTCCTCTATGAGCCTGTTCCATTCGGTTTTTAGGCCTCGGTCTATGAGGAATTGCCAAAACGCATAAAAGCTTTTTCCCTGATGGCTTTTTTTGAGCTTGTCAATGGCATCAAATGTAAATGACAGCACCTCTTTTTTGGACAGATCTGAATTGGTATGCTTAAGATAAATTTCTTTGGAAATTTCCTTGAAGTTGATTTCAACTTCTTTGAAATCTGAAAGTAATTCTTTTGCAGTATCATTGATATTCTGAAATCTTGGAATAATTTCATATTCCTGATAGGTATCTACCTTACCGCTAATTTTTAACTCGTTTATTTCATTCTCAAGTTCACGCTTTTTCCCTTCAAGGATTTCGATACGTTTTTCAACATCGTCATTGGTCCATTCTACCAGCTCTTTTAATTGGTTAAAGACTTCCTTGAATTTTGATTCGGTTCCTATGAACTCTTTTTTCTTAAGGCCTTCCAACCAAATAAGGGTTTTAGTGGTGTGATTGGTAAGTTGATAGTGAGGTGCGCCATTTTCATTTCTAAAACTCGTTAAAAAGCCCAACTGTGTCCATCTTTTAATAAGTTTTTTTGCTTTTACCTCGTAACTATCGGTAAATTGTAGGTCATTCTCGTCATCTTCTTCCAGTTCAATACTTTCAAGGTGGTCTGCAAGTTTGGTATGAATAAAATCGTAAGAATGGCTTTTGCCGGTATCTGGGAAAGTCGATAGTAGAAACAGCAGTATTAATTCCCGATTTCGGGATTTTAAAATCTTGACGCTAGGTGCGTGTTCAAGAATTCTTTTTATTTCTTCTAACTCAAAAGTTCTCAAAATAGGTAAAGCACTTTCAAATTATCCAAAAAATAAAATTAATTGTGCCGAATAATGGTTGTGTTAAAGTTGGCTTAAATATACTTGAATTTTGTTGAATATTAAAGTTTATAAAAATATAAAACCACAAACTAATAGTTTGTATATTTGAAAAAAAATAAACCAAGTAAACTTTTTTGGTTTAAAAAAGAATGAAAATAGAAACTATTAGTTTGGAAAAAGAGCAAAAAATAAACCATCTTCTAAATTCACAGCCTCCAGGGGTCGTGTATTTAAGTTCATGGTTAGCGAAAAATGGGTTCTCCACACAATTGCTTAATCGATATAAAAAGAGTAATTGGATATATTCTGTAGGTTCTGGAGCTTGGATGCGCATGGGGGATAGGCCAACCTATCAAGGAGGGTTGTTTGCATTGCAGCAACAAGCAGATCTGAATATTCATCCAGGAGGTAAAACGGCCTTATCCTTATTGGGGAAGACTCATTATCTGGAGCTATCCACAAAACAAGTAACGTTGTTCGGGGGAAGCGAAGAAAAATTGCCCGCTTGGTTTTCAAAATACGATTGGGAGGTAAAAGTAAACTACTTTAGTTCCTCCTTTCTTCCACCCAATATAGGACTGCAAACTATAGAACAAGGCGCTTTTAATTTGTTGGTGTCCAACCCGACGAGGGCTTTGATGGAATGCCTGTACCTAACGCCAAAAAAACAAGAACTGGTCGAGTGTTACGAAATCATGGAGGGGTTGAACAACCTTAGGCCGAAACAGGTACGGGAACTTTTGGAGGCATGCAAGTCAGTTAAGGTAAAGCGATTATTCCTGTACATGGCAGAAAAAGCCGGACACGATTGGTTTAAATATATGAGCTTGGAAAATATAGACCTTGGAAAAGGAAAACGCTCCTTGGTAAAGGATGGTGTTTATATATCGAAATATCAAATTACTGTCCCTAAAACATTGGAGAATTATGAGTAGCTATAAGCAACAGGTTTCTCTATTGTTACAAGTGTTGCCGGAAGTGGCAAAAGAACCTGTTTTCGCATTGCATGGAGGTACGGCCATCAATCTGTTTGTACGGGATATGCCCAGATTATCTGTCGATATCGATTTGACCTACATTCCCATTGAGGACAGAAAGACATCTTTTAAGAACATTATTGAAAGTCTTGGCCAGATAAAAGCTAAACTCGAAAAAATTCTGCCAGAAGCTACAATTACCCTTAAAGAGGAAACATTGAAACTTCAAATCACGACCGTAAACTCACAGATAAAATTGGAAGTGAACCAAATCAACAGGGGTATCATGGATGATACGGTAACGTTATCACTATGTGAAAAGACCCAAGAGGAATTTGATGCTTTCTGTGCCATCCCGGTGGTTCCTCTAGGGCAGTTGTATGGTGGAAAAATCTGCGCTGCATTGGACCGTCAGCACCCTAGGGATTTGTTCGATGTAAAATACCTGTTGGAGAATGAAGGATTTGCCGAAGAAATCAAAAAAGGTTTCATATTGTTCCTTTTGTGCAGTAATCGTCCCCTTCACGAAATGTTGCATCCCAATTTTATCGACCAAAGAGAAACCTTAGTCAATCAATTTGAGGGTATGAGTGAGGAACCCTTTACATATGAAGATTTTGAAAAGACCAGAGAGGAATTGATAAAAACAATCCATCAAAATCTAACAGAAAAAGACAAAGAGTTCTTATTAAGTTTTAGCGAAGGAACACCCAATTGGGAAATCTATGATTTTGAACGGTTTCCTGCTGTCCAATGGAAACTACAGAACCTTACAAAACTAAAAAATGGCAATCCTGAGAAGCATGAAAGCTTTGTTGCTTCACTGAAGAAAGTATTGTATTGATTATAATATAAAAAGTACATGGTTTATTATAAGATTTGTTACTAAATGGGTTGATTTAATATTTAACAAATTTTATATTTGTAGGGTCAGAAAGTAAAGCAATTTACTTTGAGTTCATTTAAGTATCGTCAACAAATCGGATAACAGTTGTTTTTTGAAGGCTGTAACTGGTTGATATATAAAACATTGTGTGGTAGGGTTCAAACTCTGCCACCCCGACTTTTTAATCTACCAAATTTTGGTTAATTAAGGGTAATTATATGGTTTTTATATAGTTATCCTTTTTTAATGCGTTAAATTCTACCAAACTTCACCAGCTATAATGTGAGTTATTCGTGAGTTTTGGTCT
>CEOS01010418.1_pt1 | contig 51129 bp, 52 predicted proteins | sample 530601 | NCBI WGS metagenome assembly CEOS01 (sample SAMEA2620666, study PRJEB7988) | marine metagenome | biome: marine biome (ENVO:00000447); feature: mesopelagic zone (ENVO:00000213); material: "saline water (ENVO:00002010), including plankton (ENVO:xxxxxxxx)" | depth 1000 m
GATCAGCAGCGCCATGACGATGGTGCCCGCCGCCAGCGTATTGGCCAGCAGGATCCAGACAAGGAACAGCAGCACCGCAAGCGCGGGGTGGGGGAACAGACGGCGGATCATCGCGTGCCCTCCTGCTCTAGCAGCACGGCCGCGGCATAATCGCCGACCGAGAAGATCTGCGCCGCGGTCGCCTCGGCGTTGCGGGTGACGGGGCCTGCGAACAGGGTCAGCGCGGCCAGCAGCGCGCACAGCATCCATGCGGGCGCGGCGGCGATGGCCTTGTCGCGGGGCTGCGGTGTCTCGCCATCGGGAAACGCATATTCGTCCGCGCGCGATTTCCAGAACAGATTGCTGCCCGCACGCGCAAGGCCAAGGATGCACAGGAACGTGCCCAGCAGGATCGCGCCCCAGATCCACGCGGCAAAGCGCGCGTCGGCGCTGGCCGACAGGATCAGCAGCTTGCCGATGAAGCCCGACAGCGGCGGCAGGCCCGCCAGCGCGATGGCGGCCAGCATGAACAGCGCGCCCAGCTGTCCCATGCGCGCGAAGGGGCGGTCGGGCACCAGCGTATCGTCGGTATCGCCGCGCGCCCGCGCGACGAGGTCGGTGACAAGGAACATCAGCGCGCCCGCCAATACCGAATGCGGCAGGTAGTACAGCGCCGCCGCGATCGTGTCGGGCTGGAACAGCGCCACCGCCGACAGCAGCGTGCCGGTCGAACCGATGATCCCGAACGCCGCCATCAGCCGCATGTCCCGCGCCGCCAGCACGCCGACGAAGCCCGCCATGATGGTCAGGAGCGATGCGGGCAGCATCCATGCGGCAGGCGCCCACGCGGCCGCGCCCGCCTCTGCGCCAAAGATCAGCACGGTGGTGCGCAGGATCGCATAGACGCCGACCTTGGTCAGGATCGCGAACAAGGCCGCGACCGGGGCCGATGTGCTGGAATAGGCGCGCGGCAGCCACAATTGCAGCGGCAGCAGCGCGGCCTTGAGCGCGAACACCACGATCAGCACCTGCGCGCCCGTGCGGATCAGCGCCTGGTCGCCCGCGGGTGCGGAGGCCACCCGCACCGCCATGTCCGCCATGTTGAGCGTGCCGGTCATGCCGTACAATATGCCCAGCGCGATCAGGAACAGCGTGGATCCGACCAGGTTCACGACCACATATTGCACGCCCGCCTGCAGCCGCGCCGCGCCCTGTCCATGCAGGATCAGGCCATAGCTGGCGATCAGCAGCACCTCGAAGAACACGAACAGGTTGAACAAATCCCCCGTCAGGAACGCGCCGTTCAGGCCCAGCAGCTGGAACTGGAACATCGGATGGAAATGCCAGCCCCGCCGGTCCAGCTGCGTCAGCACCGCATGGACCAGCACGCACAGCGCCAGCACATTGGTCAAGAGCACCATCATCGTCGACAGCCGGTCGAGCACCAGCACGATGCCGAAGGGCGCGGGCCAGTCGCCCAGCCGGTACACGCGGATGACGCCGTCCGACGCCTCGGCGAACAGGGCGATTGTCACCGCCACCAGCAGCACGCTGGACGTCAGCGAGAAGATCGCCGCCAGCCGCGTGGTGCGCACCGAACGCAGCAGCGTGATCGCGGCCACCACCGCGGGAAGCAGGATCGGGACGATCGTCAGCATCAGTGGTTGGCCTCGGCGTCGGTGAGGTCGCCATCTTCCGCCGTTCCGTCGACGTGGTCGGTCCCGCTTTCGAGGAAACTGCGCAGCGCCAGCACCACCACCAGCGCGGTCATGCCGAACGAGATGACGATGGCCGTCAGCACCAGCGCCTGCGGCAGCGGATCGGTATAGTCCGCGCCCTTGGCGTAGATCGGCGGCCTGTCCACCACCAGCCGTCCCATCGAGAACAGGAAGGCGTTGATCGCATAGGACAGCATCGCGATGCCCAGCACGACCGGGAAGGTGCGGCCGCGCAGGCACAGGTATATGCCTGCCGCCGTCAGCACGCCGATGGCGCTGGCGACCAGGAATTCGACGCTCATCGTGGTGCCTCCGGTCTGGCGTCAAGGCTCTGTTCGCGGACCGCTTCCTCGCGGCTGGGGTCGATGTCCATCGCGTGTTCGGACCGCTTCTCCTGCTCGGCCCGCTGCGTCGCATTGGCCAGCTGCGCCAGCGCCAGCATCACCGCGCCCACCACGGTCAGCGCGACGCCGATGTCGAACAGCATGGCGGTGGCCAGCTCGATCTCGCCCACCAGCGGGATATGGAAATAGCCATAGGAGCTGGTCAGGAACGGCTCTCCGAATGCCAGCGATCCCGCGCCCGTCGCCGCCGCCGTCAGCACCCCGCCCGCGATCAGCGCATGACGCTCGGTCCGGCGGCGTTCCTCGGTCCATTCGAAGCCCGAGGCCATGTACTGGATCAGCATCGCGATGGAGAAGATAAGCCCCGCGATGAAACCGCCGCCCGGCATGTTGTGCCCACGCAGGAAGATATAGAGGCCGACCACGATCGCCATCGGCAGGATCAGCCGGCCCGCGACCACCAGCATCATCGGATGGCGTTCGGGCGAACGGATGATCCCGTCCATCAGCGCCAGCAGACGCCGCCCCGAGACCCCGCGCACCGCGGGCTGCAGCAGCGCAAAGATCGCCAGCGCCGCGATGCCCAGCACGATGATTTCGCCAAACGTGTCGAAACCGCGGAAATCGACCAGGATCACGTTGACGACATTGGTTCCGCCGCCGCCGGGCTTGGCCTGCAGCCAGTGATAGGCCGAGATCGTGTCGCCCTGCGGCCGGGTCATCACCGCCCATGCGGCCCAGCCGACACCCGCGCCGCCGAGGATACCCAGAAGCCCGTCGCGGAGATGGCGCGCGTTCGAACTGCTGGTCGGCGGCTTGCGCGGCAGCAGGTGTAGCGCCAGCAGCAGCAGCAGGATCGTCACCGTCTCGACCGAGATCTGCGTCAATGCAAGGTCGGGCGCGGACAGGAAGACGAAGCCCACCGACACGACCAGCCCGATCACGCTGATATAGACGAGCGAGAGGAACCGCTGGCGATGCGAATAGACCACCGCCGCGGCCCCCGCGACCAGCGCCAGCCACAGCAGCACGGCCACCGGCGGCGCGGGGATCGTCTCGCGCCCGCCCATGGCGAAACCGCCCGCCAGTTCCGATCCGAACCACATGCCTTCGAGGCCCAGAACTAGCACGAAGGCGAACAGCACGAACAAAGTGCGCTGCAGCGATCCGTTGTGGAACCCGTAGGACACGACCCGGCTGGCGCGCACCGCCGCGTCGATGCCGCGGTCGAACAGGCGTTTCGCCACCGGGATCGGCAGCGCGTTCCATACCCGGTCGAACGCGCCGAAGCGCCACAGCACCAACAATCCGCCCGCGACCGCAATGATGCTCATGAACAGGGCAGGGGTCAGCCCGTGCCACAGCGACAAGTGGAAATAGGGCGCTCCCTCGCCGGTGACGGCGGCGGCCACGACCTCTACGAAGCGCTGCGCCATCAATCCGGGCAGCACGCCGATCAGCACGACCAGCACCACCAGAATGGCGGGCGGACCCCACAGCCCGATGCCGGGATCGTGCGGCGGCTTGGGATAATCGCTGCGCTTCGGCCCGAAATAGACGTGCGCGATGAAACGGAACGAATAGGCCGCCGACAACAGCGCCGCGATGGTTGCCACCACCGGCACCAGCCAGCCGATGCCCGCCCAGCCGGTATGCGCGGCTTCCTCCAGCATCATCTCCTTGGACAGGAAGCCGTTGAAGGGCGGAACCCCCGCCATCGACAGCGCCGCGATCGTGCCCAGCGTCGCGGTGATCGGCATCAGCGCCGCCAGCCCGCCCAGCCGCCGCGCATCACGGGTGCCGACCTCATGGTCCACGATGCCCGCGTTCATGAACAGCGCCGCCTTGAACGTCGCATGGTTGATGATGTGGAACACGCCCGCCACCGCCGCCAGCCGCGTGCCGAACCCGAACAGCATGGTCAAAAGGCCCAGATGGCTGACCGTGGAATAGGCGAGCAGCGCCTTGAGATCGTTCTTGAACAGCGCCACGCCCGCGCCGATCAGCATGGTGACCAGACCCGTCGTCGCGACCAGATAGAACCACAGATCCGTCCCCGACAGCACCGGCCACAGCCGCGCGATCAGGAACACGCCCGCTTTCACCATGGTCGCGCTGTGCAGATAGGCGCTGACCGGCGTGGGCGCGGCCATCGCGTGGGGCAGCCAGAAATGGAACGGAAACTGCGCCGACTTGGCGAAACAGCCCAGCAGGATCAGCACCAGCGCCACCGGATACAGCGGCGATGCCTGCACCGCGTCCTTTGCCAGCAGGATCTGTGTCAGATCGTAAGACCCCGCGATCCGGCCCAGCAGCACCAGCCCCGCGATCAGCGCAAGCCCCCCGCCGCCCGTCACCGCCAGCGCCATGCGCGCGCCCTGCCGCCCCTCGGCCAGATGGCCCCAGAAACCGATCAGCAGGAACGACGAAAGGCTCGTCATTTCCCAGAACACCAGCAGCATCAGCACATTGTCGGACAGCACGATGCCCAGCATCGCGCCCTGGAACAACATCAGAAACGTCAGGAAGCGCGCCGAACTATCGGCGGCAGAGAGATAGCTATTGGCATAGACCACGATCAGGAAACCGATCCCCAGGATCAGCCCCGCGAACATGAGCCCCAGCGGGTCCATGAAATAATGCGCGTTCAGCCCGATCGCAGGCACCCAGTCGATCCGCGTGGTGGCGATCTCGCCCGCCAGAACCGCGGGCGCCTTGACCAGCACCAGCGCCAGCGCGGCCAGCGTGAACAGCCCCGCGATGACCGCATGGACCTTGCGCGGTGCCCGGGCCGCCAGCCCGATGGCGATCGCGCCAAGGAACGGCAGGGCGGAAATGAGCAGCAAGTCCAACGGGAACTCCGGCTATCGAACTTCGGACCTAGGGTGGGCCGGCGGAACGACCCCGGTGAGGCATGCATCGCGGCGGATGCACACATGTCCGATACAACATCGACAGCGCATGTCCATGGCCCGATCCGCCCGAAAGGGGCCTTCAGGGCGTCCACGGCCCGGGAAACGCCCGCCGCGCCCGCAAAAAGGGCGATTCGCGGATAAAGACCGCGTTAACCATCCATTCCGGTGTGTCCCGCCGCACGAGGCAAAATTTTTTTCGCCAAAGGTTAACGCGCGAATTAACCGTCTATCACCGCGAATAAAGGCACTTTGCCGTAGTCCGCCTGACATAATCGGGATTTAAACGGATGGTTAACCGGTTCGACACGGGAACCAGCCTGTGACCTTAGGGGTTTCTAGCGACAAGACACAATCTGCATGAGGTAACCCGAGCCATGTATACGCCAAGCTACCGCACGAGTTCGCCCGACCGCTGGACTCTTCCGCGCCCTTATTCCGATGCTTCTCAGCGCTTTATGAAGTTCGGCGCCGTTCAGCCGATGCATGAGCCGACCCTTTGGCAGCGGCTTTTCCGCGTCAACTGACGACTGCCGCGAACGTGCTCGAATGCGCGTTTACGAAGATTAACGGCCAGCTCCCGTGAAGGGCGCTGGCCGTTTTTGCGTTAAGATTTGAACGACGCGCCGCGCCGATTCGGATGGATCCTCATTGGCCGCGGATCGCCGCCAAAAAGGCATCGCCGCGCACCAGCTTGAAGTTCTGGGTCGCATTGCCGTCCGCGTCGGGGCCGTTGTCCCCGTCCTGCGCGATGAAGATGCCGTCCAGAAAATCCGGTCCGAAATCGCCCGCGGCGAATTCGATGCCGTCGGTCTCCACCGTCCCGTCGATCCGCGCGCCGTCGGCGATGCGCACGCGGCCCACATAGGCCATCGTGGGCAGGCTAAAGGCGGCATAGGCATTGTCGCCCTGGCTCGACGCGATCAGATAGCCACCGTCCTCGCCCATCGGCGCGATCGCCAGCCCCTCGACATCGGGCACCAGCGCGGTGCCGTCGGCACTTGCGACCAGTTCGCCCACCGGCGCCGCCTGCGACAGGTCGAAGCGGTGGATGCCGACATTTTCCTCGCCCACGTAAAGCAGGTCGGTGCGCGCATCGACGACGCAGCCTTCGCTCTGGCTGGGAATCGCGAACACGCGGGTGGACAGAACCGATGGCGCATCAGCCGTCCCGCCGATCACCGCCTCGATCACCGGGCCTTCCTTGGTCACCACATAGGCCCGTGCCAACCCGCCATCCGCGCGCGGCGGGGCCATGCAAAAGCCATAGGCCTCACCCGCATGGTCCAGCGGCAGCCGCGCGGCCTTGGTCAACTGGCCATCGGCGGCCAGCGTGAAGAACGAGATCGCTGGCCGCTCCGCTTCGGTCCGGTCGCTTGCCGCCACCAGCACCGTGCCATCCGCCAGCGTGACCAGATCGACATTGTTGAGCAGCCCCGCCGGGACGAAATCTATAACGCTGCCGTCCAGCGCATAGCTGTAGAGCCCCGCCTTCTTGTCGGTACCCAGCACGATGCTTTTCGACGCGTCCACCGGGTTGCGCCAGATCGCCGGATCGTCGGCGGCATCGGCATTGGCGGTGCCCACCGGCATGGTCTCGACCGCCGCCTCTACGCTGCCCGTCGGCCAGGGCGAGGGCGGCCAGACCTTCTCCGAAGCGCAGCCGGCCAGCAGGACGGCCGGGGCGACAAGGGCCCCGACCAGGATCGTATGTCTCATGGGATTTCCCCTGTTCCGCTGGGCCGTCATCAGAAATTCAGACGCGCGCCGAACTTCATCGTCCAGTTGTATTCCTCATACTGGTACAGGTTCCGCTGCCCGGCATAGTTGTTGTAGGCGAAATATTTGGCATTGTTGATGTTCACCCACTCGTAATACAGCTGGACGCCTTCGTTCAGGCGCAGGCGCGCGCTGAAGTCCATCTGGAAGTGATCGTCGACATAGCGGTCCTCTTCCGCATCGCCGCCCGCTTCATCCAGATATTTGTCGCGGTAGGTCCCCGCTAGGCGCAGGCTGACCGGACCCTTCTCGTAACCCAGCACGCCGTTCAGCGTGTGCTTGGACGAGGACGGCAGCATGATTTCGCGATAGCTGTCGACATTGTCCAGATCGGTGAAGTCGCCATCGGGCAGCTCGCCGGTCGCATCGGTGTAGGTATAGTTCGCCTGCACGAGGAAGCCCGACAGGATGCCCGGCAGGAAGTCCAGCGCCTGCGACGCCGACAGCTCTACGCCGAACACTTCCGCGCCGCGCCCGTTGATCGGGATGGTCGCCTCGTCGAAGGCGATGCCGTTGAACACGCCGGATTCGTCGATGTTCACGTCGACGATGTAGTCCTTGATGTCCTTCCAGAACACCGCCGCGCTCAGCGCGCCATTGCTCGACATGTAATATTCGAGGCTGGCGTCGAGGTTCCACGATTCATAGGGGCGCAGGTTGGGATTGCCGAATGTGCCCTCGATCTCGTTCTCGTCGTTCACCTCGATCTCGAAGCGCGGCGCGAGCGAGCTCAGCTTCGGGCGCATCAGGCTCTTGTAGCCCGCCGCGCGGATCAGCAGTCCGGGTGTGATCTCGTATTTCGCGTTCAGGCTGGGCAGCCACTGGTCGTATTCGCGCTCATATTCGACCGGGGCGATGCAGATGATGTCGTCATCGGCCTCGGCGCCCGCATCGGCACCGCAATCCGCGCCCAGAACCGCGCCTTCCTCATAGATCGTGGCGGTGCTGCCATAGAGCTTGTTGCTGGTGTTCTCGTAACGCACGCCGCCGATCACCGACAGCCGGTCGGTCTCGAACTGGCCCAGCAGGTAACCGGCCAGAATGTCCTCGTCCGCGCGGTAATCCTCAAGCGCGGAATCGAACGCGCTGTCGATTTCGTTCAATTCGAACGCATCGCGGTTGGCATTGAAGAAGTCGGTCGCCCCGTCATAGCTGGGCACCGGGTCGATGCTGGTCAGGCGATAGGTGCTGGCACCCAGAACATCCGCCAGCGTCAGGTCCTCGTTCTCCCAGAACTCGACCTGCTTGTCATAGGTCTTCTCGCGCCAGCGGCCCTTGAAGCCCGCCTGCACGGTGAAGGTGCCCGCATCCATGTAGAAATCGCGGCCAAGGTCGAGCTGCGCGGCATATTCCTCGTCCTGCGCATCGGACAAGGCCGTATATTCGATGTCGTTCAATTCGTAGGACGACCCATCGCGGAATGCGAACCCGTTGCCCACCACGTCGAACAGCGGCACGCGCGGGTCGCTGTAATCGATTGCGATGCCGACATTCTCGTTCTCGAACGTCCGCTGGAAGCTGGCGGGATCGATCGAACCGTCTTCCTTCTCGGACGCCTTGGCATAGCTGGCCGAATATTCGGCGAACCAGCCGCTATCCAGCTCGGTCTTGCCGCCGAATACGACGTTCCAGATCCGCTGGCGTTCGAACCGGTCCTTGACGTCGCGCTCGACGGTGATGCCGCCCTCTTCCTCGTCCTCGTCATAGGTGTCGGCATAGGTCACCACGTCGCCGGCTGCCGAGATGTCGGTCGCATCGCCGAAATCGAAGATCAGGCGGCGGCGGTACTCCTGGTCGTCGAACTGGCTAAACACGCCCTTCACGAACAGCTCGGTCGTGTCGCCCACGCGGAAATCGGCACCCAGCGTGGCCGAAAGCCGGTCGCGCTCGACATCATAGTCGCGGTATTCGAGATCTTCGGCATAGGGCGTGCCATCGACATCGTCCCAGCCGTCCGCCTCGATGTTGTCGGTCTCGAACTTGCGCTGATAATAAGATATGCCGCCCGAAATGCCGAAGCTGTCGGTGATGCGCGTGGCAAAGTCGAAGCTGCCCTTGGGCGTGAGCTCGTTCGAATAATCGTTGTAGCTGCCCTCGACGCGGGCGGTGAACAGGTCGGTCTTGCGGTCGAAGGCGCTGGTGGTCTCGATCTCGACCGAACCGCCGATGGTGTCGCCGTCCATGTCGGGGGTCAGCGATTTGTTGACCGTGATCGATTCGATGATGTCGCTGCTGATGACATCCAGCGCAACCGAGCGCGTGTCGCTTTCGGGCGCAGGCAGGCGCACGCCGTTGAGCGAGGTCGAGTTGAGCTGTGGATCGAGGCCGCGGACCGACACGAAGCGGCCTTCGCCCTGATCGTTCAGCACGTTGATACCGGGCAGGCGGCGCAGCGATTCGGCCACGTTCTGATCGGGGAACTGGCCGATCGCGTCGCGCGTCAGCACGTCCGAAACGGTGTCCGCGGCCCTCTTGCGCGACAGTGCGCTGGCCTGGTTCGCCAGCTGTCCGACGACCAGAATCGAATCGTCCGCGCTGCCCAGCGCGACCGTCTCGCGCACCGTGCCGGTTTCGGGAACCGTGACGGTCACCGTCTCGGTCGGCGCGCCGACATATTGCACTTCCAGCGTGTAGGTGCCGGCGGGCACCTCGGGAAAGCGGAAAGATCCGTCGCGCGCGGTCGAAACCGTGCGGCCCAGTTCGATGATCGTGACCTGCGCGGCCTGCAACGCGCGCGTGCCGGTCGCATCAACGACCGAGCCGTCCAGCGTTCCCGCGGCCATGGCCTGCGGCGAAGCGATGATGGCGGAAAGCGCGCTGCCCAGTGCAAGCGCGGTGCGGAGTTTGCGGTTCATTATGCCCCCTGATGAATGGCGTTTCGCAGGGGCGTCGGCGCCCCTGTTGGCGCTGCGGGCTAGGGGCTGTTTGCGACGGTTACGCGACGATTGCGTTTCAATCGCGTTACACGCAGCATTATTTCGGTCACAATGCCGCGATGCGACATTCGCGCCACGGCGGCGGGGCCTATTTCAGACGGAAATCGACATCGGGATAGCCATGGCCCGCAGGCACGCCGGCCCAGCTTTCGCCGCCTTCCTGACGAACCACCGGCATGATCTCGCGCACCGGAAAGGCCAGCGCATTGTCCTTCGCATCCGCGAAAGACCGGCCCGCGGCCAGCCGCATCATGGTCGCGCGCGTGGGGCCGACCATCTTGACCTGCCGTGCTTCGGCCTGTTCCATCAGCGCGCGGGGCGACGCCCAGAAAGCGGAATCGTTCTCGGTAAGATCGGGCGAAACGGGCGCATCGGCGCGCGCCTTGATCAGATAGAAACGCGCGTCGAACCGCCGCGCGATCCGGATGGCGGCAGGCGGGCACCAGCGCGCATAGGGGATCAGCGCGTCGAGTTCGAGCGCCCACCGGCGCTCGGCCAGAAGAGTCCCGAACGGCGCTCCGTCCAGCAGTTCGCGCCGCGCGGCTGCGAGATCGCTCTCCTCGACCTTCTGACGCAACGCGCAAAGCAGGCCGGTTTCCTCGAAGGTTTCGCGCAGCGCCGCGATGCGGGCGGCGGCTTCGGCCGGGGGCAGGTGGGGCGCGATGGAGCGGCCCAGCGCAGCGTCGTCATGCTCGACCCGACCGCCGGGAAAGGCGATCATCCCGCCCGCGAAGGCGAGTTCGCGCGAACGCTCGACCACCAGGACTTCATCCGGCAGAACCTCGTCGGGATGGCCCGATGCCGGGGCAGGGCGAAGCGCGATCAGCGTCGCGGCAGGGATCGCATCCTTCAGCCGTTCGGCAAGATCGGGCCGGCCCTCAAGCTCCATTGCAACCCGCGCCGACGATCACTCGGCCTTGGCGCAGCCCTGTTCGTTCATCAGCTGCTGCAGTTCGCCGGCTTCGAACATTTCCATCATGATGTCGCTGCCGCCGACGAATTCGCCCTTCACGTAAAGCTGGGGAATGGTCGGCCAGTCGGAAAAGGCCTTGATGCCTTGGCGGATCTCCATGTCCTGCAGCACGTCGACCGACCCATAGGCCACGCCGCAATGCTCCAGAATGGCGACCGCGCGGCTGGAAAACCCGCACTGGGGGAACAGCGGCGTGCCTTTCATGAACAGGACGACATCGTCCTTGCTGACGATATCCTTGATGCGGTCATTGGTGTCGGACATTTGCGTTCCCGGTATTTTCAAAAATAGAGGTTGTGACCGTCAATTGGGAACCGCGGTGGTCAGTTGCAAGGCGTGAAGCTCGCCGCCCATGCGTCCGCCCAGCGCATCATAGACCGCCTTGTGCTGCTTGACCCGCGTCATTCCCGCGAAAGAGGGCGACACCACATGCGCCGCATAATGATCGCCGTCGCCCGCCAGATCGCGGATCGTGACCTCCGCATCGGGAATGGCATCGCGGATAAGGCGCTCGATCTCGTCTGCCTGCATCGCCATGATCAGCTCTCGCTCATCAGCTGGCGGCGCGCCTCGATCAGCTTTTCGTCCAGCTTGGCGCGCACCATCGCATCGTCCGCCTCGACTCCGGCGCTGGTCAGGTCGCCCAGCACCTTGCGGATCACGTCCTCATCGCCCGCTTCCTCGAAATCCGCCTGTACGACGGCCTTGCGATAGGCCTCGGTCTCGACATCGGACAGGCCCATCAGCCCGGCGGCCCATTCGCCCACCAGCCGGTTGCGGCGCGCGGTCACGCGGAACAGCATTTCCTCGTCCATGGCGGCCTTGGCTTCCTCGGCGCGGCGGCGGTCGTTGAAATCGGTCATTGTCGTATGTCCCCAAAAAACGTGCTGTCAGGCCGCCACTTCGCGCGGGCCGGAAAGAAAGGAAAGATCGCCCGCGGCCTTCGCCTCGTAAGCGGAAATCGCGTCCTGCCGTTCCATGGTCAGGCCCACCTCGTCCAGCCCTTCCAGCAGGCAGTGGCGGCGGAACGGATCGATCTCGAACGTAAAACGGTCCTGAAACGGGGTGGTGACGGTGCAATGCTCAAGATCGATGGCGATCTCGTCGGTCTCGGCCACGTCCAGCAGGCGTTCGATCTGCGCCTGCGGCAGCGCGACGGTCAGGATCCCGTTCTTGAACGCATTGCCCGAGAATATGTCGGAAAAGCTGGGCGCGATCACCGCGGTGATCCCCATGTCGAGCAGCGCCCACGCGGCATGCTCGCGGCTGGAGCCGCAGCCGAAATTGTCGCCCGCGATCAGGATCGGCGCGCCTTCGAAGCGAGGGTCGTCGAACACGTTCCCGTCCTTCGCGCGCACCGTCTCGAACGCGCCTTCGCCCAGTCCCTCGCGCGTGATGGTCTTCAGCCAGCGCGCGGGGATGATCACGTCGGTGTCGACGTTCTTCGCTCCAAACGGGATGGCCCGTCCTTCGATCCGGTCAATCTTGTCCATGGATCCAGCCTATATGGCCAAGCCGCGGATGGCTCAACGTCCGAATGCGTCCTTTCGCGCCAAATCGGTGCGATCAGTCCGTTTCGACGTTCTCGCCGCTGGGCGTGGTGCCGGTGGCGGTCTTCTTTTTGGCCTTCGCGCGCTCCATCCGGCGCGAGGCATACATGACCGCCGCGGCCAATGCGGCCGATCCGATCGCGGCGCCCGCCATCGCGGCCTTGGATGTCCAACTGTTGTCTTCGCTCATGACGTTATCCGTCTTTCTGTATGCAGTTCAGGTCTCTCGGCCCCCGTCGCCCTATCCGCCCGGCGAAGGGCGAAAGGCAAGGGCATTCGGCGATTTATTCACCCTTCAAGCCATGGACGAAGCACCATCCAGCGCGCCTGTTTTTCCGCTGGCGTGATCGCGCAATAGGCCGGGCTGGACGAAGGCAGGTCGATCAGCGCGATGTCGCCCGCGCCCCGCATCGCCTTGCGTCCCAGCCTTGCCGCCGTGCCGCCGTTGAATGCAATGGCGCGCAGCAGGGGCAGTCGCGCCGCCAGCCCGCGCAAATCGGCCCGCTCCACCTCGCGCAGCGCGGTGTCGAGGCTTCCCTCACGCCGCCCGCTTGCCGCCACGTCCCACAGCCCGATCCCGCGCGCCAGCAGCGCGGCCAGCCGTTCGTCATAGGGCAGGGCAGGCAGGCCCGGCAGATCCGCCGCGCCGCCCAGCAGATGCCAGAACCGGTTCTGCGGATGCGCGTAATAGCGCGCCTCGGCCAGCGAGCGGTCGCCCGGCAGGCTGCCGCAGATCAGCAGCCTTGTATCGGCATTCACGACCGGCGCGAAACCCTGCTTGACCGTCAAAGGATCCGCCCGCCGCCATAGGGGGCGGGCTCATGGACGAAGGCCGGCCCCTCGGCCTCCTTCGCCCAGCCCAGCCCATCGGGAAAGCGCGTCTCGATCCCGCGCAGCGCATCGGGTTCGAACAATCGCATGTTCACCCCCATGCGCGGATACTCGCTGTCGAGCGCGATCCACGCCGCCGCATTGCCGCATGTCGGGCAGAACAGATTGGCCAGATAGGCCTCGTCCAGATCGCTGCGCACGAAACGCCGCGTCTCGCCCCGGATCGTGACCTCGTCCCTCGGGAAATATCCCCAGATCCCGCCGCTGCGCTGGCACAGGCGGCAATTGCAGGCATTGAGATATTCGGGCGCACGCGGCAGTTCGACCGTGACGCCGCCGCAGATGCACCTCCCCTCGATCACCGGACGACAGCCATCACGCCGGTTCCGTCTCCACCGCGTCCAGCGCACGCACATCGGTCAGCCGGCCCGTAACCGCCGCGGCCGCAGCCATGGCGGGGCTGACCAGATGGGTCCGCGCGCCGGGGCCCTGACGGCCGACGAAATTGCGGTTGGAGGTCGATGCACAGCGTTCGCCCGCGGGCACCTTGTCGGGGTTCATGCCAAGACAGGCCGAACAGCCCGGCTCGCGCCATTCGAGGCCTGCGTCGGTGAAGATCTTGTCCAGCCCCTCGGCCTCGGCCTGAAGCTTGACCAGACCCGATCCGGGCACCACGATCGCCCATGTGACATTGGCGGCCTTGCGGCGGCCCTTCAGCACGGCGGCGGCGGCGCGCAGATCCTCAATCCGGCTGTTGGTGCAGCTGCCGATGAAGACGTTCTGCACCTCGATGTCGGTCATCTTCATGCCCGGCTCCAGCCCCATGTAGTCGAGGCTGGCCTGCGCCGCGGCCTGCTTCGACGGATCTGCAAAGCTGGCGGGATCGGGCACGCGGCCGGTGATTGCGACGGTGTCCTCGGGGCTGGTGCCCCATGTCACGGTCGGCTGGATATCGGCGGCGTCGATGACGACGCTTTTGTCGAACACCGCGCCCTCGTCGGTGGGCAGGGTCTTCCACCAGGCCAGCGCCTTGTCCCAATCGGCGCCCTTGGGCGCCATCTGGCGGCCCTTCAGATAGGCGAAGGTCTTTTCGTCGGGCGCGATCAGGCCGGCGCGCGCGCCGCCCTCGATCGCCATGTTGCAGACGGTCAGGCGGCTCTCGATGCTCATGTCCTCGAACACCTTGCCGCGATATTCGACGACATGGCCGGTGCCGCCCGCGGTGCCGGTGACACCGATGATATGCATGACGACATCCTTGGCGGTGACGCCGGGAGCCAGATCGCCCTCGACGCGCACTTCCATGGTCCTCGACCGCTTCAGCAGCAGCGTCTGCGTCGCCAGCACATGCTCGACCTCGCTGGTGCCGATCCCGAACGCCAGCGCGCCCAGCCCGCCGTGGCTGGCCGTATGCGAATCGCCGCACACGATGGTCGCGCCCGGCAGAGAGAATCCCTGCTCCGGCCCCACCACATGCACGATGCCCTGCTCCGCGTCCGCATCGCCGATATAGCGGATCCCGAACGCAGGCGCATTGGCCTCCAGCGCGGCCAGCTGCTGCGCGCTGGCGGGATCGGCGATGGGAATGCGGTTGCCCGCATCGTCGCGCCGCGCGGTGGTCGGCAGGTTGTGATCGGGCACCGCCAGCGTCAGATCGGGGCGGCGAACCTTGCGCCCGGCCATGCGCAGAGCCTCGAACGCCTGCGGGCTCGTCACCTCGTGGACGAGATGGCGATCGATATAGACAAGGCAGGTGCCGTCGTCGCGGCGCTCCACCACATGGGCGTCGAAGATCTTTTCGTACAGGGTGCGGGGCGTGTCGGTCATGATGCACGCGCATTTGCGCCGCCAATGGTAACATTGCAACCCCGTTCCCGTGTGCAATTGCCTCCGCCGCGCGGTGGGGGTAGAGCGGGGCCGACATGTCGATCCTCGCCAAGATAGCCATCATGCTTGCCGCCTGCGCCGCGATGGAAGGCGTCGCCTGGGCCAGCCACAAGTACATCATGCACGGCTGGGGCTGGGGGTGGCACCGCGACCACCACGAACGGCACGACAATTTCCTCGAAAAGAACGACCTCTACGCCGTGGTCGGCGCGGCGATGAGCATCGCGATGTTCGCACTGGGCAGCCCGCTGGTCATGGGCGCATCCGCGTGGGAGTCGGCGACATGGATCGGCATGGGCATATTGCTCTACGGCGTGATCTATACGCTGGTGCATGACGGCCTCGTCCACCAGCGCTGGTTCCGCTATGTCCCGCGCGGCGGTTACCTGAAGCGTCTGGTGCAGGCCCACCACCTCCACCACGCGACCCAGTCGAAGGAAGGCGGCGTCAGCTTCGGCTTCGTCATCGCCCGCAGCCCGGCAGCCCTGAAACGCGACCTCAAGGCCCAGCGCGAAGCGGGCAGGGCGGTATTGCGCGAGGGTGCGGGGGTTTAGGGGCTTGGCTAAGTTTACAGCTTTTCGCTGCTAGTTGAAGGATAGGCTTGTGAATATCGTCAAGGCTATCGCAGGCTCTCTATTTATAATATTTCTCTTGGAAACTTTGATACCATATTCCGACTATGTATGGAGATCAAAGGTTCTGAAGGCGAAATCGAATTTCAAAACGATAAACAAAATTTCGCAAGTTATCATTTTCGTGAAAATATGTTTCTATGCCACGCTACCGATTCTATTGTTGTTCTCGTTGAACGATTCCATGCTGGCCATTTACATAGTCGGCGCCTTTATGCTGGCTGTAGGATTTCTTAACCAGCTGGACAATAAGTATCTGAAATAATCGTCGGTCTGATTAATCTTTTTACTCAAGTATCGCGCGACGACCGATCGGAAGGCGGCGTCAGCTTCGGCTTTGTCATCGCCCGCAGCCCGGCAGCCCTGAAACGCGACCTCAAGGCCCAGCGCGAAGCGGGCAGGGCGGTATTGCGAGAGGGTGTGGGGGTCTAGAGCCTGAAATTGAATGCATGCGGATGATCGAAAGCGCGTGCGCAAGCATCTGCGGCTTCACTATAGCGTTCGAGTTCGCTCACGCCGATTTTCCGGATCTCTCCGTTCGGCCTTTCCCATCCCCCGACGATACATCTCAGATGGGGTTCCTCTCCGTTGCGCGGCGCCGAATTGCCGCCTGCAAGTCCATGAACGAGGGTATTTCGAAAGACCCGCACCTTTTCGGCCTGCTGTGCAATGGCTTCGATCAGATCGGGATCGGCTTTGGCCTGCATAACGGCTCGCCAACGTTTCAGCCGATCCGGAAAAGAGCCGGTAACGGATGGAAAGGATGGTGCGCCATTGTCGGCGGTCCGACCGATTGAAGCTTCGCCCTTAAGGATGGACTCAGACAAAGACAACTCAAGTCTGCTCCATCTGAAAAGGAAATAGCCTGTGGCAGCCATCAGATCGCGGAAACTCAGCATATAAGTCTGCAGATTGCCGCTCTCACCCCTTCGCCGCCGCCGCCTGCTCGTGATGCCGGATCACCTCGTCGATCACGAAGCGCAGGAACTTCTCCGAGAACTCCGGATCGAGGTCCGCTTCCGCCGCCAGCGCGCGCAGACGTTCGATCTGGCGCTGCTCGCGGCCCGGATCGGCGGGGGGCAGGGCGACCTTCGCCTTGTATTCGCCCACCGCCTGGGTGATGCGAAAGCGTTCGGCCAGAATGTGGATCAGCGCGGCATCGATATTGTCGATGCTCTTGCGAAAGGTCGCCAGCACCGCATCGGGCGCGGCTTCGTCCATGGTGCGTTCGTCGGTCATGATGCGCGCCCTATAATGCGACCCATGGCCCACGCAAATATTTTGCGCAAAATCCCGCCCCGACGCATCTTTCGCCCGGCTCCGGGCCAGCTTTCGCATCCCCGCGAACGCCAACTTGGTGCTTGCCATCCGGCCCTTCGGGCCACTAGGGAGGCGACGTGACTGCAACCGTCCATACCCTCCCGCGAAGCGACGCTTCGCTCGCGCCCATCCTCGCCCTCACCGCCGATGGCATGAACCACGTCAATGCGATCATCCTTGACCGGATGCAGTCGAAAATCCCGCTTATTCCGGCGCTTGCCGGTCATCTGATCGCGGGCGGTGGCAAGCGGATGCGCCCGATGCTGACCCTCGCCAGCGCGGCGCTGCTGGAATACGAAGGCGCACGCCATTACAAGCTGGCCGCGGTGGTGGAGTTCATCCACACCGCCACGCTGCTGCATGACGACGTGGTCGACGGGTCCGACATGCGCCGCGGCAAGCAGGCCGCCAATGTCGTGTTCGGCAATCCCGCCGCGGTGCTGGTCGGCGACTTCCTGTTCTCGCGCAGCTTCGAACTGATGACCGAGGATGGCAGCCTGCGCGTGCTGAAGATCCTGTCGGGCGCCAGCGCGATCATCGCCGAGGGCGAGGTCGACCAGCTGACGGCCCAGCGCCAGCTGGAGACGAGCGAGGAGCGCTATCTCCAGATCGTTGGCGCCAAGACCGCCGCCTTGTTCGCCGCCGCCTGTCGCATCGCCGCGGTGGTGGCCGAACGCGACTCCGAAACCGAACAGGCGCTCGACGATTACGGCCGCAATCTGGGCATCGCGTTCCAGCTGGTCGACGACGCGATCGACTACGATTCCGAAGTCGCCGAAAGCGGCAAGGACAAGGGCGACGATTTCCGCGACGGCAAGATGACGCTGCCCGTGATCCTGGCCTATGCTCGCGGGTCCGAGGACGAGCGCGCGTTCTGGCGCGAGGCGATGAGCGGCAAGCGCACCTCCGACGACGACCTAGCGCACGCCATTTCGCTGATCGCAAAGCACGACGCGGTGAACGACACCCGCGAACGGGCGAAGCATTTCGCCAATCGCGCGATCGACGCGATCTCGGGCTTTCCCGCCAATCCGGCTCGCGCCGCGATGATCGAAGCGGTGCAATTCGCGGTGGCGCGCCGCTTCTGATGCTTTTAGGCGGGCGCTGATGAGCCTGCCTGTTCTAGACATCCTGCCCGACCTGCTGGCCGCGCTGTGTTCCCGCCCGAACGCGGTTCTGGTCGCGCCGCCGGGCGCGGGCAAGACCACCGCCGTGCCCCCCGCGCTGATCGACCAGCCATGGTGTTCGGGGCAGGTGTGGGTCCTGTCCCCCCGCCGCGTCGCCGCGCGCGCCGCTGCCGAACGCATGGCGCAGATGCTGAACGAAAAGCCGGGCGAGACCATCGGCTATCGCACCCGCATGGACAGCAAGACCGGCGCAAAAACCCGCGTGGTCGTCATGACAGAGGCGATCTTCGTGAACGCCATCGCGCAGGATCCCGAACTGGCGGGCGTCTCCGCCGTGCTGTTCGACGAGGCGCATGAACGCCATCTCGATTCCGACCTCGGCCTCGCGCTGGCGCTGCAGACGCAGGAGGTGCTGCGTGAGGATCTGCGCCTGCTCGTGATGAGCGCCACCATCGACGGCGCGCGTTTTGCCGCGCTGATGGGCGGCGATACGCCGGTGCTGGAAAGCGCGGGAAAAGCCTGGCCGCTGGAACTGCGCTGGCTGGGCAGCGACCCCGCCCGCCGGATCGAGGATCGCATGACCAGCGCGATCCTGACCGCATGGCGCGAGACAGATGGCGACATCCTCGCCTTCCTTCCCGGCGTGGGCGAGATCGAGCGCGTGCGCGAACGGCTGGAGGAACGGCTGGCGGGCACGCCGATCCTGCCGCTGCACGGCCAGTGCGAACCCGCCGCCCAGCGCGAGGCGATCCGCAAGGACGCGCAGGGCCGCCGCCGCATCGTGCTCGCCACCGCCATCGCCGAAACCTCGCTGACATTGGACGGCGTATCGGTAGTGGTCGATTCGGGCCTGTCGCGCCACGCAGCCTTCGACGTCGCGGCAGGCACCAGCCACCTCGTCACCCGCCAGTCCAGCCGCGCCGCGTCCGACCAGCGCGCGGGCCGCGCCGCGCGCCAGCAGGCAGGCACCGCCTATCGCCTGTGGGAGGAGGCCGCGCACGCGGGCCGCCCCGCCTATGACCCGCCCGAGATCACGACCGCCGATCTCGCCCCTCTGGTGCTGACCCTCGCGCGTATCGGAGAGCATGATCCCGCCGCGCTGCGCTGGCTCGACGAACCGCCCGCCGCGCTGGTGTCGGGGGCGCGCGAACGGCTGCGGGCGCTGGGCGCGCTGGATGCCGATCACCGCATCACCCCGTTCGGCGAGGCACTGGCCAGCTTGCCGATGGACCCGGTGCACGGCGCGCTGGTCCTCCACGGCGCCCGCGCGGGCGAAGCCGAAGCGGCGGCGCGTCTGGCGCTGCTGCTGCAGGAACGCGCGCTCGGCGGACGGGGTGAGGATCTGCACCAACGGCTGATGCGCTGGGACGGGCAGGGCGGGGGCAAGCCGGAGCAGGCGCGCAAGCTGGCCGCAGGCTGGGCCAGGCGCGCCGCTGCGCTTGTGGAACGCGACCGACAGGCCTGCGGCGGCCACCCCGGCCTCCATCTCGCGCTCGCCATGCCGGGCCATGTGGCGCGGCGCCGCGATGCCAGCGGCGAGAACTGGATCAGCGCTGGCGGGCGCGGCTTCATCCTCGATCCAACATCGCCATTGGCGCGCGGCGAGTGGCTGGCGATCGGCGACGCGCAGGGGCAGGCGAAGGGTGCGCGCATTACCGCCGCATGGCCGCTGGAGGAAGCCGAGGTCGAACAGGCATTGGGCGGCCAGATCGAACGCCGCCATCTTCTCCGCTGGAACGCGGGCGAACAGCGGGTCGAGGCGCGGCAGGAACGCAGGCTGGGCGCGATCACGCTGGCGACCGGCCCCGACCCCGATCCCGATGCGGAGGCGATTGTGGACCTCCTTGTGGAAAAGCTGTTGGAGGATCCGGCAAAACATCTTCCGCAGGCGCTGCTCGCCCGCGCGCGCCATGCGGGGATCGACGCGTTCGCGCCTGGGGCGCTGGCCGCGACCGCCGAACTCTGGGCGCGCCCGCTGCTGGGCAAAAGGCGTGACCTGAAACTGCCGAAGGGCGCGCTGACAGATGCGCTGCTGAACCTGCTCGACTGGGACCAGCGGCAGGCGCTCGACCGGCTGGCCCCGCGCGAATTCGTGACGCCCGCGGGCACGCATCACGCCATCGACTACGAAAGCGACGGCGCCCCGCAGGTCGAGGTGCGCGTGCAGGCGCTGTTCGGCCTCGACCGCCATCCGATGATCGGGCCGAAGGGACAGGACACGCCGCTGCTGCTCCACCTGACTAGCCCCGCGGGCCGCCCGCTTCAGGCGACGCGCGACCTGCCCGGTTTCTGGCGCGGCAGCTGGGCCGACGTCGCCAAGGACATGAAGGGCCGCTATCCCAAGCACCGCTGGCCCGACCGCCCGTGGGAGGAAGCCCCCAGCCTCAAGACCAAGAACGCGTTCGAGCGCAGTGGCGGCGACAAGCGCGGCTGACAACGATGGACTTGAGCAACGCGCCAACTTGCATTATCCGGCCCGCGAAGCGAGAGCCGCAAGGCCAACCGGCCGCCCGAGCTTATTGCGAGGAAGCCAAGCGGGCCAGAGGGCCCGCGCCCGGCGTCTGAGGGACCCAAACGAATATGCCAGCACGTATCTATCAGCGCCCCAAGAACGCCATGCAATCGGGCAAGGCCCGCACCTCCGACTGGGTGCTCGATTTCGTACCGGCAGAGGCGAAGCGCCCCGATCCGCTGATGGGCTGGGCCGGGTCGGGCGACACGCAGCAGCAGGTGCAGCTGTCGTTCCCCGACAAGGACGCGGCGGTCGCCTATGCCGAGAAATACGGCATCGATGCGCATGTCATCGCCACCCCGCCGAAAAAGCTCAAGATCCAGGCCTACGCCGACAATTTCCGCTAGGGCGCGGCAGCAGTGCGGGGGCGCGGACATAGCCCCCTTGCTTTCCGCGCCGCGCGCCGCCATATGGCCGACCGGGAGTCGGGCGGACGTTCGCGTTCGCCAACCTGGTCAGGTCCGGAAGGAAGCAGCCACAACGGATTGCTGCGGGTCGCTCGGCTCCTTTTTCCCACCCAGCCTGTCGGCAGGATTCAAACACCATGACCGACAATTATGACGCCATCATATTGGGTGGCGGCGCGGCGGGCATGATGTGCGCCATGCGCGCGGGCCAGCGCGGACGGCGCGTGCTGGTGATCGAAAAAGCCGCGAAACCCGGTGCCAAGATCCTGATTTCGGGCGGCGGACGGTGCAATTTCACCAATATCCACACCGCGCCCGATCGTTTCCTCTCGGCCAATCCGCATTTCGTCAAATCGGCGCTCAGCCGCTACAGCCCGCGCGACTTTCTGAACCTTGTCGAGGCGCATGGCATCGCATGGCACGAAAAGACGCTGGGCCAGCTGTTCTGCGACGGCTCTGCGCGCCAGATCGTCGACATGCTCGTGGACGAGGTCGAGCGCGCAGGCGGCACATTCGCGCTGGGGCAGGAGATCGCGTCCGTTTCGCACGACGGCGACAACTATGCGGTCCAAACGCAAGACGGCAGTTTCACCGCGCCAAGGCTGGTGATCGCCACTGGCGGGCCGTCGATCCCCAAGATGGGCGCCACCGGCTTCGCCTATGACCTTGCCCGCCAGTTCGGACTGAAAGTCGTCGAACCGCGCCCCGCGCTGGTCCCGCTGACGCTTAAGGGCGAGGATCTATTGTTCCGCGAACTGTCCGGCGTATCCAGCGACGTCACCGCCATTGCGGGCAAGACCCGGTTTCGCGAAGCCGCGCTGTTCACCCACCGCGGCCTGTCCGGACCCGCGATCCTGCAGATCTCCAGCTATTGGCGACCGGGTGAGAGCATCGCCATCGACTTCTTCCCGGATCGCCCCGCCGACTGGCTCCTCACCGCCAAGCGCGAAAGCCCGCGCCGCATGTTCCGCAGCCTGCTGGCCGAGGCGCTGCCCGAACGGCTCGCCGCCGTGCTGGCCGAAAAGCTCGAACTCGACGGTCCGCTGCAGGAACTGGCCGACAAGCGTTTGCGGGCCGCGCAGGAACGCCTTGCGCGCTGGCCCTTCACCCCCAGCGGCAGCGAGGGCTTTGCCAAGGCCGAGGTGACCATCGGCGGCATCGCCACCGCCGAACTGTCCTCGCAGACCATGGAATCGAAAAAGCGCCCCGGCCTCCATGCCATTGGCGAGGCAGTGGACGTGACCGGCTGGCTCGGCGGCTACAACTTCCAATGGGCGTGGGCCAGCGGCTACGCTTGCGGCGAGGCGATCTAGCGCCCATCTTCGTCATTCCCGCGAAGGCGGGAATCCATTGCGGATAAGCGCATGTCCGGCTGGATCCCCGCCGACGCGGGGATGACGATTGTTCGCCCCGGTTACACTTGCAACCATCCCCCATTTCGGCTTTGGCTGGAACGAAGCGAGCCGCTAGACACTCGCAGGCACTTTTTGGAGAGAACACGCACATGTCCGACGGACACGCCACGGGCCACGGCCCCTCGCTCGCCGCTTTCGACTGGGCGGATCCGTTCCTGCTGGAAGACCAGCTGACCGAGGACGAGCGCATGCTGCGCGACGCCGCCCGCGAATTCGCGCAATCCAAGCTGCAGCCCCGCGTGATCGAGGCGTTCCAGAACGAACACACCGACCCCGCGATCTTCCCCGAAATGGGCGCGGCAGGCCTGCTGGGCGCGACCATTCCCGAGGAATTCGGCGGCCTCGGCGCAGGCTATGTCACCTATGGCCTGATCGCGCGCGAGGTCGAGCGGGTCGATTCCGGCTACCGCTCGATGATGAGCGTGCAGTCCAGCCTCGTGATGTATCCGATCCACGCCTATGGTTCGGCAGAACAGCACCGCAAATATCTCCCCGGCCTCGCCAGCGGAGAGCTGATCGGCTGCTTCGGCCTCACCGAACCCGATGCGGGCTCGGACCCCGCGGGCATGCGCACCACCGCGCGCAAGACGGCGGGCGGCTATGTGCTCAACGGCACCAAGACGTGGATTTCCAACTCGCCCATTGCCGATGTCTTCGTCGTCTGGGCCAAGTCCGAAGCGCATGGCGGCAAGATCCGCGGCTTCGTGCTGGAAAAGGGCATGAAGGGTCTGTCCGCGCCGAAGATCGAGGGCAAGCTGTCGCTGCGCGCCTCGGTCACCGGCCAGATCGCGATGGACGATGTCGAGGTGGGCGAGGACGCGCTGCTGCCGAATGTCGAGGGGCTGAAGGGCCCGTTCGGCTGCCTCAACCGTGCGCGCTATGGCATTTCGTGGGGCGTGATGGGCGCGGCGGAATTCTGCTGGCACGCGGCGCGGGAATACGGCCTCGAACGCAAGCAGTTCGACAAGCCGCTGGCGGGCACGCAATTGTTCCAACTCAAGCTCGCCAACATGCAGACCGAGATCGCCTTGGGCCTGCAGGCCTCGCTGCGCATCGGGCGGCTGATGGACGAAGGCAAGGCCGCGCCCGAGATGATCTCGCTCGCCAAGCGCAACAATTGCGGCAAGGCGCTGGATATCGCGCGAACGGCGCGCGACATGCACGGCGGCAACGGCATTTCGGGCGAGTACCAGGTGATCCGCCACATGGTGAACCTAGAAACGGTCAACACATACGAGGGCACGCATGACGTCCATGCGCTGATCCTTGGCCGTGCGCAGACGGGCATTCAGGCCTTCTTCTAAGACGCCGCGAGCCATGGCCAGCAACCCCAACGACCGCGTCGCCGTCGTCCACGACAATTTCCTGCGGCGCGTCGTGGCGGGGGACTTTCCGCAAGGCGCACCGCCCTCGGGCCCATTGGACGACATCACCGCAGTCCAGATCTATCGCAGCGCCTGCCTGACCCGCGCGCTCGACCGCGAGAGCCGCAATATGCAGGCGGAAGGACAGGGATATTACACCATCGGTCCCTCGGGCCACGAAGGCATGGCCGCGCTGGCCGCCGCGCTGGATCCTGCCGACACCGCCTTCCTCCATTACCGCGACGCCGCGTTCCAGATCCAGCGCGCGGAACAGATAGGCGGCGTCACCACCGCTTGGGACATGCTGCTGTCCTATGCCTGCAGCGCCGAGGACCCGATCTCGGGCGGGCGGCACAAGGTGCTGGGGTCGAAGGCGCTCAATATCCCGCCGCAAACCTCGACCATCGCCAGCCATCTGCCGAAAGCGGTCGGCGCGGCCTATTCGCTGGGCCTCGCCCGCCGCCGCCCGCCGGAATTCCGCGCCATGGCGGACGGGTCGATCGCGGTGTGTTCGTTCGGCGATGCGTCGGTCAACCATTCCACCGCGCAAGGGGCGTTCAACACCGCCGCATGGACCAGCTACCAGTCGATCCCGCTCCCGCTGCTGTTCGTGTGCGAGGATAACGGCATCGGCATCTCCACGAAAACACCCGGCGGCTGGATCCGCGCCAATTGCGAAAACCGCCCCGGCATCCGCTATTTCGCCTGCGACGGCCTCGACATGTTCAACACGTTCCACTCCGTCCGCGAAGCCGCCGCCTGGGTCCGCAATCGCCGCAAGCCCGCCTTCCTCCACATGCGCACGATCCGCCTCTATGGCCATGCCGGCGCGGACATGGCGATGGCCTATCTCTCGCGCGAGGAGGTCGAGGCCGAGGAAGCGAACGACCCGCTGCTCCACATGGTCCGCCAGCTGGCCGAGGCCGAGATCATGGAGCCCGCCGAGGCGCTGGCGATCTATAACGACACCGCCGCCCGCGTCGCCCGCATCGCCGCCCAGGTGGTGCAGCGCCCGCGCCTTCAAACCGCCACGCAGGTGATGCAAAGCCTGATCCCGCCGAAACGCGAATGCCGCCCGCTTCCCGCGCCCGATCCGGCCCTGCGCGAAGGCGTGTTCGGCAGCGACATGGCCGCGCTGCCAAAGCCGCAGCCGATGGGCAAGATCATCAACATGGCCCTCACGGACCTGATGCTCTCGCACCCCGATATCGTCATGATGGGCGAGGATATCGCGCGCAAGGGCGGCAATTACGGCATCACGCAAAGGCTGTCCGCCCGCTTCGGCAAGGACCGCGTGATCGACACGCTGCTCGACGAGCAGGCGATCCTCGGCCTCGCCATCGGCATGGCGCAGAACGGTTTCCTGCCGATCCCCGAAATCCAGTTCCTCGCCTATCTCCACAATGCCGAGGACCAGCTGAGGGGCGAGGCGGCGACGCTGCCGTTCTTCTCGGACGGACAGTTCACCAATCCGATGGTCGTGCGCATATCGGGCTTCGGATACCAGCGCGGCTTTGGCGGGCATTTCCACAACGACAATTCGGTGGCGGTGCTGCGCGATATTCCGGGGCTGATCCTCGCCGCCCCGTCGAACGGGCGCGACGCAGCGCTGATGCTGCGCGAATGCGTGCGCCTGGCGCGCGAGGAGCAGCGGCTGGTCGTCATCCTCGAACCCATCGCGCTCTATGCGACGCGCGATCTGCATCAGGCGGGCGACGGCGGCTGGCTGACGCACTATCCCGATGCCGACGAAACCATCGCGCTTGGCGAAGTCGGCGTCCACGGAAAAGGCCGCGATCTGGCTATAGTGACATTCGCGAACGGCGCCTTCCTCGCCCATCAAGCGCTTCCCCTGCTGGCTGAAAAGGGCATCGACGCGCGCATCATCGACATACGCTGGCTCTCGCCCTTGCCGGCGGAGGCCATCGCGCAGGCCGCCCGCGACTGCCGCGCCGCGCTGATCGTGGACGAAACGCGCCGCTCCGGCGGCGTGGCCGAGGCGCTGATGGCGCTGCTCGACGAGCACACCGACTTGCCGAAAGCGCGGCTGACGGCTGAGGACAGCTTTATCCCCACCGGCCCGGCCTATGCCGCGACCATGCCCTCGCGCGACTCCATCGTTCAGGCCGCCACGGCGCTGATGGAGCGCGCGCGATGAAAACCGCCCCATGAAAACCGCCGTCGTCATCTGCCCGGGCCGCGGCACCTATAACGCGGGCGAGTTCGGCTATCTCGCGCGCCATTTCCCCGATCCGGGCCTGCTGGCCGAGTTCGACGCGCAGCGCACCGCGGCAGGGCAGGACACGCTAACCGCGCTCGATAGCGCTGAGAAATTCTCGCCCGCGAAGCACACGCGCGGCGACAATGCCTCGGGCCTGATCTTCGCGGCGTCCTATGGCGACTATCTGTCCATCGACCGCCAAAGGGTCGAGATCGTCGCCGTCACCGGCAATTCGATGGGCTGGTACAGCGCGCTGGCCTGCGGCGGCGTGCTGTCGCCGCAGGACGGTTTCCGCGTCGCCAACACCATGGGCACGCTGATGCAGCAGGCGCTGATCGGAGGGCAGTCGATCTATCCGTGGATGGACGAGGACTGGACCCCCGACGCCGCCCGCAAGCGCGACCTTCTGAACCTGACCGATCGCATCGGGGCACAGCCGGACCGCCAGCTTCACCTCTCCATCGATCTCGGCGGCATGCTGGTGCTGGCGGGCGACAGCGCCGGGCTACAGGCGTTCGAGCAGTCGCTCGAACCCGTGCAGCAGCGCTTTCCCATGCGGCTGCCCAATCACGCCGCGTTCCACACGCCCCTGCAGGAACCGGTCGCCGCGCGCGGACGCGAGGCGCTGAACCCCGCGATGTTCGGCCAGCCCGAAATGCCTCTGGTCGACGGCAATGGCCGCATCTGGTGGCCCGGCGCCAGCGACCCGCAGGCGCTCCATGACTACACGCTGGGCGCGCAGGTTACGCAGCCCTACGATTTCACTCGCGCCGTCACCGTCGCCGCGCGCGAATTCGCGCCCGACCTGTTCATCATCCTCGGCCCCGGCACCACGCTGGGCGGAGCGGTGGCGCAATCGCTGATCGTGGCGGACTGGCGGCAGATGCGCGGGCGTGGCGATTTCCGGCGGGAGCAGGACGAGAACGGCCTGCTCGCCGCGATGGGCATGCCCGACCAGCGCGGGACCGTCGCTAAAAGCTGAACGCAGCCCATAGCATTTGTTAAGCGTGAACTCAGGACACGGCGCGCAGAGTTCTTCGGTCCGGCATCCCCCATTTGCCGGAACCCCCTTTGTGGGAACAAGGAGAACTCTGTTCGATGTTCATGGATACAGCCAATCCCGGCGGCCCCGGCGGAGAGCCTTCGCAGCCGCATTGCCACAGCTGCCAGCGCGTCATCTCGCCCGGCGAACCCACTGCCGAAGTGCGCTTCGAGGAAGGAGACGAACGGTTCCGCATGCTGAACGGACTGTATCACGACGGCTGCGCCCGCCCGATCCTGTCGGTCAAGCGCGCACTCGACATGCTGCGCGGCGCGCCGGGCGCCTGACGGCCCCCGTCAATCGTCCTGCTCACTCGTCCTGCCCGGCCGCGCCGAGCAGGTCCATCAGATTTCGCGCCGCCTCGCGCTCCCCCTCGTCCTTGAATGCGACATCGAGGTCGGGCGCCTCGCCCAGCGTATAGAGCAGGGCCCACAGCACGAAGCGCTCCGACGGCTGGGTGGCAAGGCCCAGATCCACGCGCATATGCTCGATTCCCGCCTCGCGCGCGGACGGCGGAACGTTGGCCAGATCGTCGGTGCCGAAATAGCGGCGCAATTGTTCGTCGAAATCCATCGGCGGATTCTAGACCGGACCGGTCACGGCGCAAGGGCCTTGCCCGCAGGACAACCCGGTATGGTTGCATTTGTACCGAATATATCCCAACATAAGCCATCCGGTCGCCATGGCGGCTTGTTGGCCAGTGCCGCGCCGCGACGACAGTCGTTCCGCTCCGTTTTCGGGAACGCAATTTTCCATGGATTTCAAAGCTCTCTTCTCGCTTTCGCCCAATCCCTATGTCGTGCTCGACACGGATCTCAGGATCGTGTGGATGAACGACGCCTATCTCCGCGTCACCATGTCCTCGCGCGATGCGATCATGGGCCGCAAGATGTTCGATGCCTTCCCCAGCGAGCCGGGCACCGAAAGCCACGATCTGCTGCTCGACTCGCTGATGCATGTGATCGAAAGCGGAGAGGCGGACGAGATCGCGCTGATCCGCTATGACATCGCGGCACCCGACGGCACGATGACGCAGCGATACTGGAGCGCGACGCATTCGCCGATCTGCGAGGACGGCAAGACCAGATACATCCTGCAGCATACGGTCGATGTCACCGAACTGCACGGCCTGCGCCGCATGCGCGACCAGATGGGCCTGGTCAAACGTGCGGGCGCGATTCAGGCGCGCAACACCGATCTGGAAGCGCAGACCGAACGGCTGCGCCGCCTGTTCGAACAGGCCCCCGGTTTCATTGCGGTGGCCGAAGGACCCCGGCACGAATTCCAGATGGCCAATATCGCCTATCGACGGCTGGTCGGACGCGACGATTTGATCGGCAAGCCGGTGGCCGAGGCGCTGCCCGAAGTGGTCGATCAGGGCTTCGTGGACCTGCTGGACGAGGTGCTGGCCAGCGGCACACCCTATTTCGGCAGTGGTGAGGAAGTCTTCCTCGGGGCCGATGACAAGCGCGAGCAATTGTTCCTCGACTTCATCTTCCAGCCGATCTTCGACGAGCAAGGCACGGCATCGGGCGTCTTCATACAGGGTCACGACGTGACCGAGGGCGTGCGCGCCCAGAAGCGGCAGGAACTGCTGATCCACGAGCTCAACCACCGGGTAAAGAACACGCTGGCGGTGGTGCAGGGCCTTGCCAGTCAGTCCTTCCGCAAGATCGACCCCGACGGCGAGGCACGGCGCATCTTCGCGCAGCGCCTGCACGCGCTGGCCGCGGCGCATGATCTGCTGACGCGTGAGAACTGGCAGGCGGCGAAACTGTCCGAAACGCTGGAAACCGCCATCAGCGCGGCCACCGGCGGCGATGCGGAGCGGTTCGTGATGAACGGCCCGCTGGTAACGCTGACCCCGCAGATCGGCGTGGCGCTGGCGATGACGGTGCATGAACTGTGCACCAATGCGATCAAATATGGCGCGCTGGCGAATGACGAAGGGCGCGTGCTGCTGGACTGGACGGTGCAGCCGCAGGACGACGAAACGCAGCGCCTTACGATCAGCTGGCGCGAAACCGGCGGCCCCCCGGTTACGTCGCCCGAAAGGCGCGGCTTTGGCACCCGCCTGATCGAACAGGGCTTCGTGACGCAGCACGACGGCAAGGCCGTGCTCGATTACCGCCCCGACGGGCTCGTTTGCGATATCGATCTTGCCATCCCCATGGCACCCACCACGACAGTGTTCGACAAGTCGCCGGCCGATGCCGAAACGCTGGCGAAGGCCTGACACTGCATCGGCTGGGGCACCGGGCGGCTGACGCCGCCGCGTCAAGCCGCTATGGGGCGCGCATGACCACGCCATCCCGCGATTCCATCCCGCCGCTCACCGTCGCGGCGCTCTACCGCTTTACGCGCTTCGACGATCCCGCCGCGCTGCAGGCTCCGCTTGAGGGTGTGTGCCGCGCAAACGGCGTGCGCGGCACGCTGCTGCTGGCGGGCGAGGGGATCAATGGCACCATCGCGGGCACCGAACCCGCCATCGCCGCGGTGCTGGACCATATCCGCGCGCTGCCCGGCTGCGCGGCGCTCGACGTCAAGTTCTCGACCGCCGCGTCCATGCCGTTCCACCGCATGAAGGTGCGGCTGAAGCGCGAGATCGTGACCATGGGCCAGCCCGGTATCGACCCCAACCGCAGCGTCGGCACCTATGTCGAGCCGCAGGACTGGAACGCGCTGATCGCCGATCCCGACACGATCGTGATCGACACGCGCAACGATTACGAGGTGGCGGTCGGCACGTTCGACCGCGCCATCGACCCCAAGACCGCCAGCTTCCGCGACTTCCCCGCCTGGTTCCGCGCCGAACGCGACCGCCTGCTGGGGGAGGGCCGGCTTCAGGAGGGAAAAGCACCCAAAGTCGCGATGTTCTGCACCGGCGGCATCCGCTGCGAGAAATCGACCGCTTTCCTGAAGCAGGAGGGCGTGGACGAGGTCTTTCACCTCAAGGGCGGCATCCTCAAATATCTGGAAACTGTGCCCGAGGACGAAAGCCTGTGGCGCGGCGAATGCTTCGTGTTCGACCAGCGCGTCACCGTGGCGCACGGACTCGCGCAAGGCAGCTATGGCCTGTGCCACGCCTGCCGCCGCCCGGTCAGCGACGCCGACATGGCCTCGCCGCTCTATGAGGAAGGCGTCAGCTGCCCCGCCTGCCATGATGAGCGCAGCGACGAACAGCGTGCCGCCTATCGCGAACGCCAAAGGCAGGAGACCCTGGCTGCGACGCGCGGCATGGCGCATGTCGGCGCGGTTCTGGAGAAGGAGAATGGCTGACCCCGTCCTCTACAGCTTCCGCCGCTGCCCCTATGCGATGCGCGCGCGGCTGGCGCTGGCGATCAGCGGCACGGCCTGCGAACTGCGCGAGGTGAAGTTGTCGAACAAGCCCGACGCCTTGCTGGCGGCCTCGCCCAAGGGCACGGTCCCGGTGCTGGTGCCGCAGGATGAAGCTGTGATCGACGAGAGCATCGACATCATGCGCTGGTCGCTGTCCCATAGCGACCCAGAAGGCTGGCTGGAACGCGACGACAAGGACCTGATCGCGGCCAGTGACGGCCCCTTCAAGCACGATCTCGACCGCTACAAATACCCCGACCGCCACGGTTCGGACTCGCTCGCGCACCGCGAAAGCGCGCTGGGCTTCCTCGGCGAGCTGGACGACAGGCTCGCCGTGAACGGCCAGCTCTGCGGGGCGAAGCGAGGGCTGACCGACGCCGCGATCTTCCCCTTCGTGCGCCAGTTCGCCGCGGTCGACCGCGACTGGTTCGGCGCGCTGCCCATGCCGCATCTGCGCAAATGGCTGTCGGGCCACCTCGAATCGCCGCTGTTCAAGGCGATCATGGTCCGCCACCAGCCCTGGGCCGAAGGCGACGCGCCGATCCGTTTCGCCCCATCGCTCGCCTGACGCACATCTCCGTCCGGCGCGGGCTTGCAACATGCCGCCGCCGCGCTATCGTCCTCATCATGCACATCAAAACCATCGCAGCCTCGCTCGCCGCCGCATCCACGCTGGCCTTCGCAAGCCCCGCCGCCGCCCAAAGCCTGAGCGAAAGCATTGAGCGTGACATGCCCGAGCTGATGGAGCTTTACCGCGAGCTTCACGCCAATCCCGAACTGTCGATGCAGGAAACGCAGACCGCGGCGCGGCTGGCGGGTCTGCTGACGGACATGGGCTATGACGTGACGCAGGGCGTGGGCGAAACCGGCGTCGTCGCGGTGATGAAGAACGGCGCGGGCCCCACCGTGCTGCTCCGCGCCGACATGGACGCGCTGCCCGTGACCGAACAGACGGGGCTGCCCTATGCCTCGAAGGTCACCGCCACCGCGCGCTCGGGCGTCGAAAGCGGTGTGATGCACGCCTGCGGCCATGACACGCATATGGCAGGGCTGATCGGCGCGGCGCGGCAGCTGTCCGAACGCAAGGACGAATGGAGCGGCACGCTGGTCGTGATCGGCCAGCCCGGCGAGGAAGTGGGCGAGGGCGCGGTCGCCATGCTGGAAGACGGCCTCTACGACCGTTTCCCGAAACCCGATTACGCCATCGCCTTCCACGATGCCGCGCAGATCCCGGCGGGCGTCGTCGGCTATGCCTCGGGCTATGCGCTCGCCAATGTCGATTCGGTCGATGTCACCATTCCCGGCGTCGGCGGCCACGGTGCCTATCCGCACACCACGAAAGACCCGGTCGTGCTGGCCAGCGCGATCGTGACCCGCCTGCAGACGCTCGTGAGCCGCGAGCAGAACCCGCAGGACCCCGCGGTCGTCACCGTCGGCGCAATCCATGGCGGCGCCAAGCACAACATCATCCCCGACGAGGTGAAGCTGCAGCTGACGGTGCGCAGCTATTCCGACGCCTCGCGCGACGGTCTGCTGAAGGGCATCGAGCGCATCGCGCGCGGCGAGGCGATCGCCTCCGGCATGCCCGAGGACAAGATGCCGACCGTCACCATCGACCCGGCCTTCACGCCCGCCACCTACAACAATCCCGAACTGGTCGAGCGGCTGATCCCCGTCATGCAATCGACCTTCGGCGAGCAGCGGGTCATCGAAACCCCCGCCGTGATGGGGGGCGAGGATTTCAGCCGCTATCGCCGCGAGGATCCGGAAAACATCCAGTCGCTGATCTTCTGGGTCGGCGGCGTACCGGCCGAGAACTGGGCCAAGTCCGAAGCGGGCGAGATGACGCTGCCCTCGCTCCACAGCCCGTTCTGGGCGCCCGACGCCGATGCGGTGGTCCAGACCGGCGCGACCGTGCTGGCGCAGTCCGCGCTGACGCTGATGGCCAAGGGGCAGTAGGACAAGTCAAAAACAGGCCAAACCGGCGGCGCCGATCCGCACCGCCGCCCGTCCCGATATTGCCCGCCGGTTACCAGTGTAACCAAACAGTCACAATGCGTGTGGCTTCTTCGCATTTGCACAATAGGCGCATTGACCGGCGCGTATTCCCGATAGCAATGCGCCCCTCGGTCGGGCGCGCCTGAAAGCGGGATCGAACGGGTCCCCGGCCGCTGGTTTCCACTTTGGCCGGGAATGCTTCCAATGTTCAATCGCGCTCATCTTCTCCTCGCGACAACCGCGCTGCTGGGCGGCGGGATCGCCATGCCTGCCGCCGCGCAGGACACGACGCAGAATTATGCCGATGCGCCCGAAGGCCTCGGCGACATCATCGTCACCGCGCAGCGGCGCGAGGAAAACATCCAGGACGTGCCGATCTCGGTCACCGTCATCGACGATGGCACGCTCGAGGCGATCACCGCCAGCGGTCAGGACATCCGCGCGCTGTCTGGCCGCGTGCCCAGCCTGCTGATCGAATCCTCGTTCGGCCGCACCTTCCCGCGCTTCTACATTCGCGGCCTCGGCAACACCGATTTCGACTTCAACGCATCGCAGCCGGTCAGCCTCGTCTATGACGACGTCGTCCTCGAAAACCCGATCCTCAAGGGCTTTCCCGTCTTCGATATGCAGCAGGTCGAGGTTCTGCGCGGCCCGCAGGGCACGCTGTTCGGGCGCAACACCCCCGCCGGCATCGTCAAGTTCGACACGGTCAAGCCCGGCTATGACTTCGGCGGCTACGGGCAGGTTTCCTATGGCCGCTTCAACGCGGTGAACGCCGAGGGCGCGGTCACCGTGCCTGCGGGCGAGAATGTCTCGCTGCGCGTTTCCGCCCTGTATCAGCGTCAGGACGACTGGGTCGACAACGTGCTCCCCTCTGGCACGACCGAGGACGCGTTTGGCGGGTATGAGGATTTCGCCTTCCGCCTGCAGGCGCTGATCCAGCCCAGCGACGATTTCGAAGTGCTGCTGACCGGCCAGTTCCGCGATCTCGACGGGACGGCCCGCCTGTTCCGCGCCAATAATTTCACCCGCGGCGAGCCCGCCCTGAACGAGAATTTCGACCGCGATTCCATTTCGGTCGACGGCCAGAACGAACAGACGGTCAAGACGCAGAACCTCTCGGCCCGCATGACCTACGACCTCGGTCCGGTCTCGCTGATCTCGGTCACCAGCTACTGGCACGGCGAATCGACCTCGGTCGGCGATGTCGACGGCGGCTTCGGCGCCAATTTCCTGCCGCCCGCACTCTACGGGCCGGGCGACATTCCCTTCACCGCCGAAACGCGCGACTCGGTCCCCGATCTCGAACAGTTCACGCAGGAACTGCGCATCGCCAGCAATGGCAGCGGACCGCTCAGCTATCAGGCCGGCTTCTTCTATTTCGACGAAGGGCTCGACATCGTCAGCGAGAACTACTCGACGCTGGGCGACGGGCTGAATGCGCCGGGCGGGGTCAACATCTTCGTCAGCCAGCGTCAGGACAGCAAGGCATACGGCGTGTTCGGATCGGTCACCTACGACCTGACCGACCAGCTGAGCGTGACGGGCGGCGTGCGTTACAACGACGACAGCCGCGATTTCACCGTGACGCGCAGCAAGGATACGCAGTTCCCCGCCTTCCTGCAGAGCCCGCTGGGCACCGTCACCCGCGACGTCAGCGACGACACGATCACCTGGGACGCCAGCGTGGGTTACGAGGTGAACCCCGACGTCAACCTCTATGCCCGCGTCGCGCGCGGCTATCGCGCGCCCAGCATCCAGGGCCGCATCCTGTTCCCGCCCGCAACCCCAACTCCGCTGGAGGACGGCGTGTCGGTGGCCGATTCCGAAACGATCACCTCGTACGAGGCCGGGATCAAGACCACCGCGTGGGACGGACGCGCGCGCGTCAACCTGTCGGGCTTCTACTATGACCTGAACGATGCGCAGCTGACCGCCGTGGGCGGCGACGTGAACGCAAACCGCCTGATCAATGCCGACAATGTGCGCGGCTATGGCTTCGAACTCGACGCACAGCTCGCGCCCGTCACCGGGCTGACGCTGACCGCGGGTCTCAGCTACAACCATACCGAGATCCGGGACGAGGGCCTGACCTCCGCGGCGTGCGGCGGCACGCGGGTCGATACGTTCCCCGATGTCTCGCTGTGCACCGTGCTCGATCCGGTCGTGGTCCCGGCGGCGCCCTTCGCGGCGGCGATCGTCAATATCGACGGCAACCGCTTGCCGCAGTCGCCGCGCTGGATCGCCAACTGGACTGCGCGCTACGGCGTGCCGGTCGGCGACGGAGAGATCTATGCGATGACCGACTGGGCCTATCGCTCGCGCATCAATTTCTTCCTGTATGAATCGGTCGAGTTCCAGGACAAGCAACTGCTCGAAGGCGGCGTGCGCGCCGGCTGGCAGAGCGACAGCTATGAACTGGCCGCCTTCGTGCGCAACGTCACCAACGACAAGAGCGCGGTCAGCGGGATCGATTTCAACAATCTCACCGCCATGATCAACGAACCGCGCGTGTGGGGCGTAATGGCCGGGGTGCGCTTCTGAACGCCTGACATAAATCTCTGAAATGATGCCGCCCCGGCCCGCCGAAACGCGGGTCGGGGCGGTGTTCGTTCTGCGCTTCAAGAACTGTCCTTCGCCGCTGAAGAGGCGTATAACGGCATGATCGACGACTCCATAGGTTGGAGCCGCGCTGACACAGCGTAGCAACGCAAAGGAGGAGATCATGCGCATCTCGCATGCACCAAGGGCCGCCCGCAGAGTCGAGCCGCCCGGCCGCCCCGCCAATATCGCAGGGCCCCACGCACATCCGCACTGGCACATCCACGCGCCCCATGTCGACTGGGGACATGTCGCCGCAGGCATGGTAGCGCTGATGCTGGCCATCGTGGTGATGTGGTTCTTCGCCCAGCCTTAACGGGCGACTGAACGATTGGCCGGACACCGCCCCGATCCCCCGCGCCCGACCGCTCGGTCACGCACGCGGGGGGCGGGGCGCGTGCCGATATGCCCCGATAATCGGCTAATACGCCCCTGACCGGGATTATCTCGGAACGTTACCGTGCGCCACTCGCTCCGTTAATGCGCATACCGCGCGGAGGAGAACGAGCATGGCTGAAATTCCCGTAGAAAAGAAATCGTCCCGGACATGGCTCTGGCTCTTGCTCGCCGCCATCCTCGTGGTTTTGCTCATCTGGTGGCTGTCGTCGGGCAATGACAATGTCGTGGACGAGGACGCCGTCGCCACCGCGCCTGCCGGAACGCTCGACACGGTCGACCAGTCTGCGATGGACCCCGCCGGTCCCATGACGCTGGCCGCCATACTGGCCCAGCCGCAGGCCTATATCGGGCAGACCTTCACCGGCGAAGTCGGCGTCGACGGCCCGCTCACCGATCGCGGCTTCTGGGTGCAGAACGACGGCGCGCGCATGTTCGCCATCATCATCGACGAACCGCGCGAAGTGCCGTTGGACATCAACGCCGGACAGCAGCTGATGATTTCGGGCGGCCGGATCCACGAAGGCGGCGCCGTGTCGGATGTCGAAGGCGTTCCGCTCGATCAGGATACGCTGGACGTGATCGCGGACCAGGCGGCGTTCATGATCGTCGACGAAGCCAATATCGAGATATTGCAGGGCGCCTGAGCGCGCCGGGAAAGGATTACGACATGAACGACACACATGACCGCTTCGGCGAACTCGAGGATCTGGGCGACTGGTCGCTCGTCAACCCGGAACAGGATATTCGCGGCTTCTCCGTGCTCGACAGCAAGGGCAATTCCTATGGCAGGATCGAAGAATTGCTGGTCGACAAGAAGAAGGAACACATCGCCGCCGTCCGGCTTGAGGATGGCCGGATGATTGCCGCGGACGATCTCGAAATCCGCAATCAGGACGTGGTGTACCACGATGGCGGCGCGGCCTCGCGGATCGACTATGCCCGCGTGCGGCGTCCGTAACGAAAAGCGGAAAAGGGAAGGGGCCCGCCGCCGCGCGGGCCTTTTTCATGGCCTTGACAGCCGCCCCGACTGATAGGCCTGCTGCGTCAATCGGCAAAAACTCATCGATTTGATCGATCAATCCGAACGAGCATCTGCGTTTGGGCCGCACGGCCCCCATCTGTATACTGCACTTTCACAAGGACGGGTTACCCCCTGCAGGAGATGGATAAAATGGACGCCAAGACAAAAGACCCGCTGAAGGGCGGCTGCCCGGTACAGCACGAGGCTCGCAAATCGCTGCTGGGCCGCACCAATCGCGACTGGTGGCCCAACCAGCTCTCGCTCGACATATTGCACCAGGGCTACACCAACCCCAGCCCCTTCGACCCCGACTTCGACTATGCCGAAGCCTTCAACGCGCTCGATTACAAGGCGGTGAAACGCGATCTCCACGCACTGATGACCGACAGCCAGCCGTGGTGGCCCGCCGATTACGGCCATTACGGCCCGTTCTTCATCCGCATGGCATGGCACAGCGCGGGCACCTATCGCATTCAGGACGGACGCGGCGGCGCAGGCTCCGGCCAGCAGCGTTTTGCTCCGCTCAACTCGTGGCCCGACAACGCCAATCTCGACAAGGCGCGCCGCCTGCTGTGGCCGATCAAGCAGAAATACGGCAAGCACCTCAGCTGGGCCGATCTGATGATCATGGCGGGCAATGTCGCGTTCGAATCCATGGGCGCGCCCGTGTTCGGCTTCGGCGGGGGCCGCGCCGACACGTTCGAGCCCGAAACCGACGTCTATTGGGGGACCGAGGAATACTGGGTCGGGCACGAGAACAACGAAACCCGCATCCAGCCCGACAAGGAGCTTGAGCTGGAAGACCCGCTCGCCGCGATCCAGATGGGCCTGATCTACGTCAATCCCGAAGGCCCCGGCGGCGATCCCGACCCGATGGGCAGCGCGCGCGACATCCGCAAGACCTTCGGCAACATGGGCATGAACGATACCGAGACCGCCGCGCTGACCGTGGGCGGCCACACCTTCGGCAAGTGCCACGGCGCGGGCGATGCCAGCCTTGTGGGCGCGGAGCCCGAGGGCGCGGATATCGCGATGCAGGGCCTTGGCTGGACGTCGGACCATGAAAGCGGCGTGGGCGACCACACCATCACCAGCGGCCTCGAAGGCGCATGGACTCCCACGCCGACCAAGTGGGACATGAGCTATTTCGACATGCTGCTCGACCACGAATACGAGCTGGTGCGCAGCCCCGCCGGCGCGCAGCAGTGGACGCCCGTGGGCGCGCCGCCCGAAACATTGGCCCCGATGGCGCATGATCCGTCGAAGACGCAGCCGACCATCATGACCACGGCCGACATGGCGATGAAGGTGGACCCGGAATATCGCAAGATCATGGAGAAATTCCGCGCCGATCCCGATTATTTCGCCGACCAGTTCGCCCGCGCATGGTTCAAACTGTGCCACCGCGACATGGGCCCCAAGTCCCGCTACCACGGGCCGGAAGTGCCGGAAGAAGACCTGATCTGGCAGGACCCACTGCCCGCGCTGGACCACCCGGTGGTCGACGCCAATGATATCAAGTCGCTCAAGGACAAGATCCTCAACAGCGGTCTGTCGGTCAGCGAGCTTGTCTCCACCGCATGGGCGGCGGCCAGCACCTATCGCGGCTCCGACCACCGCGGCGGCGCGAATGGCGGGCGCATCCGGCTGGCTCCGCAAAAGGATTGGGAAGTCAACGAACCGCAGAAGCTGGCAAAGGTCATCGAAAAGCTCGAAGCCATCCAGTCGGATTTCAACGGCTCGGCCAGCGGCGGGAAGAAGATCTCCTTCGCCGACCTCGTCGTCCTCGCGGGCGGCACGGCCATCGAAAAGGCGGCGAAGGACGGCGGCCAGTCGATCGAGGTGCCGTTCACGCCGGGCCGCGTCGATGCCACGCAGGACCAGACCGACGTCGAGAATTTCGGCTGGCTCGAACCGCGCGCCGACGGCTTCCGCAACTACCTCAAGACGCGCCACAGTGTCCCGACCGAGGAATTGCTTGTCGACCGCGCGCAATTGCTGCGGCTGACCGGGCCGGAAATGACCGTGCTGGTCGGCGGGCTGCGCGTGCTGGGCGCGAACCATGGCGGCAGCAGGGACGGCGTCTTCACCGACCGTCCGGGCGTGTTGTCGAACGACTTCTTCGTCAATCTGCTCGACATGCGCACCGCGTGGAAACAGGTCGAGGAGGACAGCGACGAGAAGTTCATCGGCAGCGACCGCGACACGGACGAGCAGATGTGGACCGCGACCCGCACCGATCTCGCCTTCGGCGCAAACTCGCAGCTTCGCGCCCTGTCCGAGGTCTATGCCGAGAACGGGATGGAAGCGAAGTTCACCGCCGATTTCGTCAAGGCATGGGTCAAGGTGATGGAACTCGACCGCTTCGACCTCAAGCGCAAGTAGGTCCCATAGACTTAGGAACCCCGCCGTGCCGCACGCATGGCGGGGTTTTCTCTTGAACTGTGGCCGCGCGCATCGCATCTAATATCCATGCAAAGCGACAATCCCCGTATCTCGGACATCACCCGCCTGTTCACCGCCGCTGCCGGCACCTTCGCCGGCATGGGCCGCGAAGCCAGCGAGGCCGCGCGCGAACGACTGCGCGAGGCGCTGGGCGGGCTGGATTTCGTCAGCCGCGAGGAATTCGACGCGGTCAAGGCCATGGCCGCCAAGGCCCGCGAAGAGAACGAGGCGCTCTCCTCCCGCATCGCCGCGCTGGAAGCCAAGCATTCCGGATCGGCGGAGCCGCTGAAAAAGGGCCCGACGAAGAAGCCCGCCGACAAATAGGGGCGTTCGGGCGCTTTACCGCCGAACAGCTTAACTTGCGGCAAGACGCCGGGAACAGGCGCGCGATCCGTCAATTGCTTGTGAAACCCCTCTCATCGGGATTTCACGCCCATGTTCACTCAGCTCAATCCGACGATACCAGTCCACGTGCTCGGCAAGGGGCACGGCTATGCTTTCGGCATGATCGATTACGGCCAGGAACATAACCTCATCTGGGTCACCGCCATCGACGACACGGGCGAGATCTGGTGCGCGCCCAATCCGCAGGTGCGGCTGGACAAGAACTGGACGATGGGCCGCGAACGCAACCCGGCGATCGCCGCCGACAAGGCAGCCGCCCACAAGAATATCGCGCTCGAAAATCGGCCCAAACCCTGCGCCTGCGCCGATAATCAGGTCGAGGCGGTCCATTCGTAAAGCTGCACCTGTGGATCCCCGCCATAGTGCGGATCCGCCAGCCTGAACCCCGCCGCCAGCAATAGCGCCGATGAGGTCGCGTTGCCCGCCGCCACGGTCGCGCGCACCGGATCGATCCCGCGCGCCGCGGCAAAGGCGACCAGCGCGGCCAGCAATTCGCGCCCATATCCCTTGCGCCACGCCGCACGTTCGAACCCGTAGATAATCTCGGGCGGCTCCCCCTCGGGCCGCGCCACGCCCGCCCAGCCGATCATGCGTCCGCCGTCCTTCTGGGTCACCGCACCCGTGCCGTAACCGTGCCGCGACAGGTTGGCGCGCGAATTTCGCACCCAAAGCAGGGCTTCAGCCCGGTCCAGCGGCGCGCCGTCACCGACATGGCGCGCGACATCGGGATCGGCGAAGATCGCGACCAGCCGGTCCGCATCATCCTCCTCGAACGGCCGCACGACCAGCCTGCCGGTGTCCAGCGCCGCGCCTTTGATCACCTCTTGTCCCTTTCCTCCATCTCGGGGATCGCTTGCGCAGCCGCGCGCGCCGCGTCAATGCTTGCGGCCATGCACATCCGCGCCTCCGCCATCGTCTGCGCCGCGCGCTCTCATGGCGAGAACGCGTCGATCGCGCGCGTGCTGACCGGCGAATACGGCCTCGTCGCGGGCTATGTCGCGGGCGGGCGGGGCAGGCGGATGCGCGCCGTGCTGGTCCCCGGCAACGGAGTGGCAATCGACATCGCCGCGCGCTCGGCCAGCCAGTTGCCCTTCCTCAAGGCCGAGCTTGTCACCAGCCGCGCGCCCTTCCTCTCCGAACCGCTGCCCGCCGCCGCCATCGGCTGGGTCACCGCGCTCACCGCCGCGATTCTGCCCGAACGCAGCCCGTTCCCCGCGCTCTATCAGGCGCTGGACGCGGTGCTCGACGCGATCTGCCATGCCCCCTCGGCGCGCGGCTGGGTGCCCGCGCTGATCGCCTATGAAGCGCTGTTCCTGCGCGAACTCGGCTACGGCGGCTCGCGCCCGGATCTGGAAGGTGCGGACTGGGGCAACACAATTGCCGCATTCGACCGCATCGGGCGCTTTGTGGAAAAGCGGGTTCTTGCAGACCGCGCCGGTCCTGTTATGGGCGACCTCGCCGCCGCGCGCGCAATATTGCGCGAGAGGCTGGCGCGCATCGCATAGATTACAAAAAAGGTCAGGGAACAGCACATGAAGATCGCGGTATTCGCGGGCGACGGTATCGGGCCGGAAGTGACGGAGCAGGCGCTCCGCGTGCTCGAGGCATTGCCCCTGCCGTTCTCGTTCCTCGCCTCGGACGTGGGCGGAACCGCCTACCGGAACCACGGCCACCCGCTGCCGCAAGAAACGCTGACCTGCGCGCGGGAGGCCGATGCGATCCTATTCGGCGCGGTGGGCGACCCGGCCTGCGACACTCTGGAACGCCATCTGCGCCCCGAACAGGCGATCCTCGGCCTGCGCAGCGAGCTGGGCCTGTTCGCGAACCTGCGCCCCGCCAAGGTCTTCCCCGGCCTCGAAGGCGCCTCCGCGCTGCGCCCCGAAGTTGCTTCCGCCATCGACCTGCTCATCGTGCGCGAGCTCAACGGCGACGTCTATTTCGGCGAGAAGGGCATGCGCACCACCCCGGAAGGCCTGCGGCAGGGATATGACGTCATGAGCTATGACGAAAGCGAGATCCGCCGCATCGCCGTCGCCGGATTCGAAGCGGCCCGCAAGCGCCGCGGCCTGCTCTGCTCGGTCGACAAGGCGAACGTGCTCGAAACCTCGCAATTGTGGCGCGACGTGGTGATCGAGGTCGCGGCGGATTATCCCGACGTCACCCTGTCGCACATGTATGTCGACAATGCCGCGATGCAGCTGGTGCGCAATCCCGGCCAGTTCGACGTGGTGGTCACCGGAAACCTGTTCGGCGATATCCTCTCCGATCAGGCCTCGATGTGCGTCGGCTCGATCGGCCTGCTCGCCAGTGCCTCGCTGGGCGAGCGCAAGACCGCGCATGGCACGTTCGGACTTTATGAACCTATCCATGGTAGCGCACCCGATATCGCGGGCAAGGGGATCGCCAATCCGCTCGCCACGATCCTGTCGGCCGCCGAATTGCTGCGCCATTCGCTGGGGCAGGAAGAACACGCCGCACGGGTAGAGGCCGCGGTCGCCAGGACCCTGGCCGACGGCATTTACGGCGCGGATCTGGGCGGCGACGCCGGGACCAGCCAGATCGGCGACGCGGTCCTCGCACGGCTTTAGGCGGGGGCGAAAGGCAAGCGGGGGGCGGGCCATGGACAGGATCATCGCGAGCCTGCGCTTCGGCGACCGGCCATGGAGCGTGCGCGCCTACCTTCTCTTCGCTGTGCTGACGCCCGTCGCGGCGCTCGCGCTCACCCCGCCCCGCCTTCTGCCGCATGTCGTGCTGGCCGGGCTGGCCTATATCGCCATTGCGGTGCTGTTCGCCGCCAGCCGCAACGACTGGGTGCGCTTTGCCATCAGCGCGTTTCATTTCATCCTGTCGGGGCTGGTGCTCTACGGGCTCGTCTTCATCCTGCCGGGGCGCAATCCCGATGCGCTGTTCCCGCTGCGGGTCGTGCTGATATTCGGCGCGGCGCTGGTGAGCACGGCCCTGCTATGGCACCCCGACACGGGCCGCTGGGTGCTCGCACCCGGCAGCGCCCGCTGACGGCAAGACGGCGTATCGGGCCGGGACGACGACGATGGCTTTGCGGGCATACGAAAGACATATGGGGCAGTCACCCTGGACCGTGCGAGCCAATGCGCTGCTGGCGGCCGGCGCGATCCTCGTCGCATGGGCGCTTACGCCTTATCCGCTGACGCCGACCATCGCGGCATTCTTCACCATCTATCTTGCGCTCACCACCGCCTTCGTCTGGCTTCGCAGCGCGCTGATGCGGTTCCTGATGACGGGTTTCCACATCGTAACCTTCATCCTCGCGGTGATCGCGATCCTGCGCGTCCCGCCCGAACTGTCCGGCGATGCTTGGATTCTCGTGCGCGCCGCCCTCGTCATGCTGGTCAGCGTCGGAGTGATCGTCCTGCAATGGCTACCCGCGACGCAGCGCTGGCTCGACCGCGACTAGCGTGCCCCGCCTCCCGATCCGGCAATCCGACATTGTCATGGCAGCGCCCCGACGCTAACCGCATCACCCATGAAACGCACCACCGGAACCGACCGCTCGATCACCCGCAACTGGCGTCCCGCCACACAGGCCGTCCGCGCCGGCACATGGCGCAGCGACATGGGCGAGACGAGCGAGGCGATGTTCCTCACCTCGGGCTACAGCTACGAGGATGCCGCCACACCCGCCGCGCGTTTTGCGGGCGAAGCGGCGGGCATGACCTATTCGCGCCTGCAGAACCCCACCGTCGCCATGCTGGATGAACGCATCGCGATCATGGAAGGCGCAGAGGCCTGCCGCACGCAGGCATCGGGCATGGCCGCGATGACGGCGGCGCTGCTGTGCCAGCTGTCGGCAGGGGATCACATCGTCGCCGCGCGCGCGGCCTTCGGATCGTGCCGCTGGCTGGTCGACGAACTGCTGCCGCGCTTCGGGATCGAGGGGACGACGATCGATTCCACCGACAATGCCGCGTGGGAGGCCGCGATCCAGTCCAACACCAAGGTGTTCTTCTTCGAAACCCCCGCCAATCCCACGCTCGACATCGTCGATCTCGACCATGTCTGCGCTCTGGCGAAGGCGCATGGCATCACCACCGTGGTCGACAATGCGTTCTGCACGCCGGTGATGCAGCGGCCCATGGAGTTCGGCGCAGACGTCATCGCCTATTCCGCGACCAAGCTGATGGACGGGCAGGGCCGCGTGCTGGCGGGTGCGGTCTGCGGGTCCGAGGAATTCATCAACGACAAGCTCCTCCCGTTCCAGCGCAACACCGGGCCCAACCTGTCGCCGTTCAACGCATGGGTGGTGCTGAAGGGCCTCGAAACGCTGGAACTGCGCGCCCGCCGCCAGTGCGACAACGCGCTGAAAATCGGGCGCTTCATGGAAGGCCGCGTGCCGAAGATCCTGCACCCCGGCCTTGCAAGCCACCCGCGCCACGACATGGCGATGCGCCAGATGGACATGCCCGGCTGCATCTTCTCCTTCGTGCTCGACGGGGGCAGGGCGCAGGCGCATGCGCTGCTCGACAATCTTCAGCTGATTGATATCTCGAACAATATCGGCGATGCACGGTCGCTGATGTGCCATCCGGCATCGACCACCCACCATTCGGTCGGACCGGAAAAACGCGCCGAGATGGGTGTCGATGAAGGAATGCTGCGCTTCAATGTCGGGCTGGAGGATGCAGACGACCTGCTTGAGGATATCGACCGTGCCCTGCGCGCCATCGGGCTGTGACGTGACGCCGAACAGGGAGCGCCCGGCATGAACGAGATCGCACCCGCCATCAGCGGCACGCCCGCCGAAGGCCTGCTCGCGGCGATCTTCGAAAGCTGCGAGGATGCGATCGTGTCCAAACGGCTCGATGGCACGATCACCAGCTGGAACCCGGCGGCGGAGCGGCTGTTCGGCTATCGCGCCGGCGACATTCTGGGCAAATCGATCCGCCTGCTGATCCCCGACGACCGTCAGCACGAAGAGGACGACATCATCGCCCGCATCGAGCGCGGCGAACGGGTGATGCCGTTCCACACGGTGCGCCGCCGCAAGGACGGCACCGACATCGACGTGACCGTCACCGTCTCTCCCGTGCGCGATGCGGACGGGCGGATCGTCGGGGCCAGCAAGATCGCGCGCGAGCTGGGCGACCTCGACCTTGCGCGCCGCGCGCTGGCCGAAAGCGAGACCCGCTTCAAGATGATGGCGGACAATATCTCGCAGCTGGCGTGGATCGCGGACGCCGAAGGCTGGATCTTCTGGTACAACCGCCGCTGGTTCGAATACACCGGCACCACGATAGAGGACATGGAAGGCTGGGGCTGGAAGGCCGTGCATCACCCTGACCATGTCGACCGCGTGGTGGAGCGTGTGCAGCATAGCTGGGACACCGGCGAATTATGGGAGGACACGTTCCCCCTGCGCGGCGCCGATGGCAAATATCGCTGGTTCCTATCCCGCGCGCGTCCGATCAGGGGCGCCGACGGCAGCGTGCAGTTCTGGTTCGGCACCAACACCGACATCACCGAACAGCGCGAGCAGAACGAGTCGATCGAGAACCTGCTGCGCGAGGTGAACCATCGCGCCAAGAACATGCTGACGCTGATCATGGCGCTGGCCCGGCGTTCGGCGCCGGGGAACGAGGAGTTCCTGAAACGCTTCATGCGCCGCATCCAGGCGCTTGCCGCCAACCAGGACCTGCTGGTGAAACGTGAATGGCGCAGCGTCGACATGGCCGATCTGGTCGAGGCGCAGCTGTCCTTCGCCATCGACCGCGCCAGGACGGCGCTGACCCATTCGGGCCCGCCGGTGGAGCTGACCGCGCGCGCCGCCGAAACGCTGGGCCTCGCGCTGCACGAGCTGGCGACCAATGCGTTCAAATATGGCGCGCTGTCGCAGATCGACGACGCCGGCGTCGGAGACGGCGAGGGGCGCACCGCGGGCAAGGTCGACATCGCCTGGGAACTGACCGACGACCGGCTGCGCATCAGCTGGACCGAAACCGGCGGCCCGCCGGTCACCGTCCCCGAACGCGAGGGATTCGGCAGTTCGGTCATCCGCGACATCCCCGCCGCCACTCTGGAGGCCGAGGTCCGCCTGACCTATGACGCGGGCGGCCTGCGCTGGACCTTCGACGCACCGGCGGAAAACCTGCTCGCGTCCTGATCCGGCCCGCGCGCGGCCATATGATCGGCCCGCCAGCGGCCACGCCATTGTTCACATCTCGCCCGCCCGATTTGCGTCCGGGGGCGATTTGCGCCTAACCTGCGTGTCGATGATAGAGCAGCTATTCGATCATGCCGCGATATCGCAGGGCATCACCGTCCGGGTCGCCGCCAGCTTCCTGCCGGAACAATCGCAGGTGTCCGACGGGCACTGGTTCTGGGCCTATCACATCCGGATCGAGAACAATGGCGAGCAGAGCGCGCAATTGCTGACGCGGCACTGGCGCATCACCGACGCGGCCGGGCGCGTCAGCCTTGTCGACGGCGAAGGCGTGGTCGGCGAAAAACCGCTGCTGAAACCGGGGGAAAGCCACGATTACGTTTCGGGCTGCCCGCTGGAAACGCCGCATGGCACGATGGAAGGCTATTACGGCTTCCGCCGCGAGGACGGCACCATCTTCGAGGCCGCGATCCCCTTCTTCCCGCTGTCCGCACCTGCAACCGCGCAGCGCTGAAATCGGGCCACCGCGCAGGGCTAGCGCGCGAATCGCATCCGTGCGTTGCCCATTCGCGGCGCGCGCATTATCAGCGATCTGGCCATGAAGCGTACCCATCTCCCCCTCAACGGCCTGCGCGTGCTCGACGCCGCGGCCCGGCACCTGTCGTTCACCCGCGCCGCGGACGAGCTTGCCGTCACCCCCGCCGCCGTGGGCCAGCAGATCCGCGCGCTTGAGGATCTGCTGGGCGTCGTGCTGTTCCGCCGCACGCCCAAGGGTCTCGAGCTTACCGACGAGGCAGCCGCCGGCCTCGATTCGCTGCGCAGCGGGTTTCTGCGCTTCGAGGAAGCGGTCCACGCGATGCAGGCGGGCCAGTCCAGCCACAAGTTCACCTTCGCCGCGCCGCGCGACTTCTTCGGCGCATGGTTCGCCCGCCGCCTCGCCGCCTTTCGCGAGGCGAATCCCGACACGCGCTTTCACATGGCAGGCGGCCACGACACCGATTTCACCGAAGCGAACCTCGATTTCGCGGTGCGCCTCGTCGAAAGCCCCGGCGAACTCGACGGCGTTCCGCTCTCGCCCGGCCGCCGGGTCGAGGTCGCCGCCCCCGGCGCGCCCGACAGCTGGATCTCATGGCCCGGCGGGCCCGAAAGCGAACCGGGCACCGAAGGAGAAGGGATCGAGGCGGGCCTGCGCGTCGGCGCGACCGGACAGGCGTTGTCGGCGGTGCTGGGCGGCATGGGCCGCGCAGTGCTGCCGCTGCAACTGGTCGAGCACGAGATCGAGACCGGCCAGCTGATCGCCCTGTCCGAGATCGAGGACACGCGCGCCACCTATTGGCTGGTCGCCCCGCGTCCGCAATGGCGCCAGAAAAAGGTCAAGGCGCTGGTCGACTTCCTGACCGCCGCCAAAAAGGACTGAAGGCGGGAGAAGGGGGCAGGCCGAAACCCGCCCCCGTTCCCTGTTGATTACCCGGGTATCTGCCAGCGGATCGCATTCTCGTAACGCCCCGCCGTCTTCGCGCCGTCCGCGCCCGTCGCCGCCTCGAACCGAGCGCGCCGCGTCACCAGTTTGCAAGCCGCCTCGTCAAGGCCGGGATGCCCGCTCGACGCGGTAATCGTGCAATCGGTCACCCGTCCGTCGGCCCCGATTTCCAGCCGAAACCGGGTCAGCCCCTCGTTCCCCATCCTGAGCTCGCGCGAGGGGTAATCGTTCGGCGTCACCCACGTCCCCGGATTGCCACGAGGCACCGCGCCCTTCGCCTCATAGGCGGGCAGCGGCGCGGGCGGCACCGGCATCGGGGGCAGGACGATCTCGTGCGTGCCCGGCAGGGGCGAGGGCGGCAGGGGCACGTCGAACACCATGGTGTCGATGCTGTTCGGCCGGTCGAGCGTGATCGCCGTATCGGGCGCGGTCGGCAGCGGATCGGCGCTGGGTTCGGCCTCCATCGGAGGCAATGGCTCCAGCTTCACCGTCTCGACCTTTTCCACGAATGTGGCCTTGATGGTCTTGCCGACCTCGGTGACGACGCTCGCCCCGAAACCGGAGACCAGCGCATAGCCCAGCGCGGCATGGATGACAGCGACCGTCGCGATCGTAGCGCCGCGGTTCTGGCCTTGCGGAGTGTCTGTATAGGACATCAGGCACCTCTCTTGATGGCGCCCGGCCCGTCACCGATTACCCACTAACCAAGGCTGGACCGGGCGCGTGGGACAGCCATGATACCATGTATCATCCGTAAGTCGACCATTTTGATTGAGAAAGCCGCTAGACCCCTGCGATCCATCAAGAATCTGCGACCTGCCCGCCGCAAACCGCCTCAATCCGCCGCGCCCTCCACCGGATCCAGCCCCGCGATCATGCGCTCCCTCGCGCGGCTCAGCTTGACCATGATGCCGTCCATGATCTCCCCGTGGCTCGGCCCGTCGGGGGCAGGGCGCTCAGGCACCGGCCCGTATCGCCGGGACCGGCGATGGCGCAGCAGGAACATCACCAGCGCCTCGTTATGCACGCGGTATTCGCCGATGATCTCGCCGCGCGCGACGACGGGGCGCAGCTCGCCCTCTATGGCGCGGGCCAGCGCCGTGTCCTCCAGCCTCGCGATGCCGAGGTCGATGGCCTTCTCCCACGCGGCGGCAAATTCCTCCGCCCCGCCGCGCGCGCGCAGATTGTAGAGCGCCTCCACGCTGGCCCCGATGGCGCGCGCCGCCTGCCGCACCGATCCGCTGGCGGCGAGCGCCGCGATGAACGCGCGCTGCCGGTCGGGCGTGATCGAGTTCCGGCGCGGGCAGGGATGGAGGAACGGCCTGAACCCCAGCAGCGGATCGTCCGGCGAAGGCTCCGGCCCGGTAAAGGCGGCACGGCTGGTCCGCTGCGAAGGATGGGCCGAAGCGCAGGAGAGCCGAAACGCCCCAGAAGCCTTTGGCGTAACCTCTGGCGCAACCTCCGGCGGCGCATCGCGCAGGGTCCCGCGCCCACCATGCGCGAAATGGCCATCCGCGAAATGGCCATCCGCGAAACCCCCATCCCCAAAGCCACCGCGCCCGGCGACCCCGCGCCCCGCCAGCTTGCGCCCCGCCAGCCTGCAACCCAAACGCCTGCGCTCCGATCTGGCCTTCCTGGCCGCCTCGCACCCCCGCGCCGCATCCCACGCCGCGCGAAAGCTCAGCCCCCGCACCGCCCTCTGCCCGGCCTCGGAATAACGCAGCTTCTCCAGCGCCGCGACGCTGACCCCCACTTCCTCCGCTGCCTCCGAAACAAGCCCCGTCCGCGCCAGCGCCTCGATGAACTGCCGCTGCCGCCGCGCAGTCAGCTTCCGCCGCCGCGCGCGAGGCACGGGCGTAAAGCGGATTTCAGGCGGGGCCGATTGGGTTGGGGGTGTGCCGGACATGGACGCGCTCCTGCTGGGTGAGGGGCGCTTGGGGATATGAGGGGGAGGGGGTGTAGGAAAATAAAAAGATTAGTGATCTATGTTTAAAACTGACTTTGCGGACACAACAATAAAATCACTATATTCATTCGAGCGAGATCGCTCGGCTTGAGGATTTTGACTCGAACCGCTTAGAGATAACATTTCCTGATTTAAAAACCTTCCGCTGTAACCCTTATGTAAATCTATTGAATGAAAGGGTCTATTCCCATCAGACTTTATATTATTAAATATTGACCACGTGTCTTCTGATGAATCGGAAAATGGGGCCTTAATCATCCATCGCCCGGTAGACCCCTTAAATAGGGCGCCAGGGCCCATTGTAACGAATTCGTGAGGATGGAAAAAATATGCTGAGGCTAATATAAGAGAAGAAACTGGATCTATTATGTTGGGATATGGCCACGTGTTCGTAAAATTAGATAGTATCTCAGCAATCTGCTCAATATCTCGTCTCGAGCAATGTACAAAATTTGTCCATGATTCTATAATGTAACTTATATTAACACCTTCTGGTGGGCTTAATTTATCGAAGTCCACCCCATACAATTCAAATTTTTTCAGCGAAAAATCCAAATTCGATGCTGGGGGAAGAACCACTGTTCGATCAAAAAACTTTCTTAAATAAACGCCACCATCAAAACCTTGTCCAAAATAGCCCTTGACGACTTCTCGAAGTTGTAAGGTGTCAGTTGAAATTACAAAAACTAAGCCCTCAATATCAAACACATGTTTGATATTTTCTAATAGCTTTATCGCGTAATCTGGATGGCATCGGTCTAACTCATCTATAAAAACAAAAAGAGGCAGTTTCATGCCTCCTTTTGAAAGCTCGTCCAATGCCTTCGATGATTTTGACTTAAATAACGCTATTGACTGCTTTTCAGATTCATGTGCCTGAAGTTTTGCATCAACATATTTTTCGAATGCGTCCGCCGCCTCTTTTTCAAAATCTTCGTCGTCAGAGATGGCTTGATTATCCAAATATGCTTCGGATAATTTATCAATTGATAATCCGGTAACTGATCTAAGCAAATGCTTTCCGATTTGTTTACCGGCCTCTATAGCAACAGGGGCTAAGGCAGACTTTGCGTCACCTAATAGTTTTTTGGCCTTGCTACTACCAATGGCTTTTTCGCTTAGAGTTTTATTAATAGCGCTCATTATCAATATTAATGGATCGCTGTTCCTATCTTCTTCCCAGGCGTTTATTTTCGAAACTGCATAATCCTCGTCAGCTAATATAGAGGCTAGTTTTTCGATAATATACGTTTTACCGCTACCCCAAGGTGCATCTAAGTTTATGATTAGTGATCCGATATCTGCCCTTTTTCGTGCTTCGTAGCGAGACTTCATTAATTCTATCAGGTGTTCACCAAAGACCTTTCGATTCAGTAGGTCGTCGCTCCAGCGATGGTCTCCCATTGGCAATAAGCCTCCCGCTTTTATCAGATGGCGCACTTCTTTACGGCTAGATGAATTAAAGGCTAGCCTTGACCCCACCCCCGAATCCCCTTAAGGGCCGCGCCAACCGCCAGCAGGGCTAACCCCCTACCGGTGGACAGAGCTGAACATTGCCGGTGAGTGGGGCCCGTCCGAACAGGGCAGCGCCTCGTTATCCGTCAAAGTAACCCGGCTGGACCCGGGTGGAGCGTTTCGGTTCGTGCGGCGATCGCCAGGGCAGGGCCTTACTTAAGGCCCGCATGCCCTTTTCGCGTTTCCCCGCACGGTCCTTCCTCCATCGCTGATCCATCAGGCGGCTCGATGAATTGAGTTTCGCCGCTCTCGTCATGCGCCTCGGTGCAGATCAGCGCGGAACCTCATCAGTAAAAGTGGGAACCACTTTTACGCCCGGATGAGGTGACCCCCGAACGGGACATTCTCCCGTTCGGAAAACAAGTTTCAGCCCGAACCCATCCGCATTTGCGCGGGGGAGGGCGCAACCCGGCGAGGACACTCTCCGGTCAAGGAAGGAAATACAATGCCTACGATCAACCAGCTGGTCCGCAAGGGTCGCGAGCCGCAGAAGGCCAAGTCCAAGGTTCCCGCGATGGAGCAGAACCCGCAGAAGCGCGGCGTCTGCACCCGCGTGTACACCACCACGCCTAAGAAGCCGAACTCGGCGCTTCGCAAGGTGGCCAAGGTTCGCCTGACCAACGGCCGCGAAGTCATCAGCTACATCCCCGGCGAAGGCCACAACCTTCAGGAGCACTCGGTCGTGCTGATCCGCGGCGGCCGCGTGCGCGACCTTCCCGGCGTGCGCTACCACGTGCTGCGCGGCGTGCTCGATACGCAGGGTGTGAAGGACCGCAAGCAGTCCCGTTCGAAGTACGGCGCCAAGCGTCCGAAGTAAGATCAACGCGGCACCGGCCCGCTCCCCCACCCGACTACCCTGCTGGGTAAACTCTGGG
>CEOS01125444.1_pt1 | contig 50386 bp, 43 predicted proteins | sample 530601 | NCBI WGS metagenome assembly CEOS01 (sample SAMEA2620666, study PRJEB7988) | marine metagenome | biome: marine biome (ENVO:00000447); feature: mesopelagic zone (ENVO:00000213); material: "saline water (ENVO:00002010), including plankton (ENVO:xxxxxxxx)" | depth 1000 m
TAAATAATTTCCGGAAAGAGTAAAACGTGCTAAACTCCCCCCTTGACCATCGGTAATATTTCCCGTATCACTACTATCTGAGCTGCAAGCACTCAACACAACCACCAATAAAATAAGTATAGTTTTTTTCATCGTTTAATTTTTAGGTTCATAGCCAACAATTATTTTATCCGCAGAAACATCAAAATACGCTGCTTCAAAACCATCTGGTGAATTCAGTTGAGGAAAAACATCTGAAGTTCTAGTCATAGTTAGAATTTCATTCGTGATTAAATTCAATTCTATGGAAAGTAGATCTACATAATGATGAACAAATATAGTATTCCCGCGTATCGCTAAATCTGTCGCTCCGGGAACTTTTAAAAATGAAATCGCTTCTGGATTTTCGGGATCTTGGTTATTGTAAATATGAAAACCTTCTTCCTTTTCATTAATAAATAAAAACTGATCTTTCACATAAATTTTTCCGGCATTACTAACCGGTCTAGCTGATTGCAGTTCAATACTGTTTTCAAAAACCTCTCGTGTTTGTACAATTGGGTTGTAATTACTTTCGTAAACTACATCATCGTCTTCCCAATGAATACAGGACTGCAGACTAATTAAACTAATTAATAAGAATAGTTGTTTTTTCATCGTCATAAATTGAATAGTTTATGAGTAGATGTATCATTTTCAAATAAGTTGCTTTACTTTAATAAACTTTACAGTTTAATAATATTGAAGGATTTAAAGGTTTTAACAAAACGCTAATAAAATCTGTGCAAAAAAGCCATTAACTTGTCGGGTATGACAAAAAACTATTCAACGCTAACCTGTTTAATATTATTCTTCTTTTTAAATTGTAGCTTGCTTCAAGCTCAACAATCACAAGATTCTACCTCTCAAAAATCAGGTACAAGTTTACCCAGTAAAGAACCAACAATAAAAGAGAAAGGTGACTTTAGGAGCAATGCCATTAGAGAATACAATGAAGCCTATTACATTTTAAACCGCGTGAATAAAAGTATTGGCTTACCTCCTAACCGAATTAATTTTCAGACTCCTCAATCGGTTTTAGAACATTTTATTACTCAAGCAAGAAATAATAATTATAAAGAAGCGGCTTATGCTTTAAATTTCAACTTACTTCCTGATAATATTACAGAAGAAGACGCTGCCAAACTTGCTGAAAAATTATATTTCGTTCTTAACCAACGGGTAAATATTAATTGGGACGAACTGCCTGATCGTCCTGATGGACAAGTAGACATACAAACCACCACGAATCAGGCGGTTGCCGGAAAACCGAGAAGAAGTATTGTTTTTGGAGAAGTTGATATGGATGGCCGCGATATTGTGTTTCGTCTACAGCGAGTAAAATATAAAGATTTTGGTGCGTTTTGGCTTATTTCTCAAAATACAGTAGAAAACATCGATGCGCTTTATGCCACTTATGGTCCACGTAAATTAGACCGAATGATGCCTAGCTGGACAAGAATTAGAATTTTAAACATGCCGGTCTGGAAATTTGTTGGTGCTTTGGTGATTCTAATCATTTGTTATTTTATAGGAAGGGGCACGGCTTACTTGTTAAGAAAAATATTTTTAAGGTCAGATAAAAAATGGATTAACCATATTGCCAATAAACTAGCTACTCCCGCCGGTTTTGCCGTTGGTGTACTAGCTTTTTATTTGCTCTTAAATCATCTAATTTCTTTTGCAGGGTCTTTTGCTAGTACGCTTTACGCTATTCTATTAATTATGGTTATTGGCTCGGTAACTTGGTTTTTTATGCGAATGATTGACTACTTTATGCTCTACGTGGCAGAAAATAAAATTGGTGATACCTCATTAGAAGAAAATACAGAAGCCAGAAGAATGCTCACTTATGTTTCTGTAGCTAGAAGAATTGTGACCTTTTTGGTTATTATCATTGGAGCTTCGGTAATTTTATCTCAATTTAGATCGTTAGAGAAGTTAGGAATTTCGTTACTAGCTTCTGCCGGAGTAGCCACTGTAATTCTAGGAATTGCCGCCCAAAGTACCTTAGGAAATATTATAGCAGGAATACAAATTGCGATTACTAAACCTGCTAGAATTGGCGATACGGTTGTGTTTGAAGATCAATGGGGATATGTAGAGGATATTCGGTTTACCTATATGGTGGTGAGGACTTGGGACTGGAGGAGACTGGTGATTCCTTTAAAGCAAGTAATTTCTGATACGTTTGAAAACTGGTCGATTACCTCTGCCCATCAAATACGGCCAATTGTTATCTATGCAGATTATAGAATCGATGTCAAAAAAGTCCGTAAAAAATTTAAGGAATTATTAGAAGGCCACGAAAGTTGGGATGAAAATCATCCCCCAGTAGTTCAAGTGGTTGATACTACTGAAAAAGCTATTAAAATTAGATGTTTGTGCAGCTCTACCGATGCTTCTTCTACTTGGGATTTACATTGTGAACTAAGGGAAGAAATGGTGAGCTATATTAGTAGTCTAGAAGATGGCTTACACCTTTCTACTTCCCGTGTACGAATACAAGAATTTCCTCCATTAGAGCAAAAGCCCGATAAAAAAGAAAACTAAATGTATGCTAGTAGCCTCCTTGATAGCTGAAAATTTAAATGACACCCAACAAACACTCCGCTATGTTATTTATGGCATCGTAGGAATTATTGTAACCTTTTGGGTTGCTTTTTTTCTTATCAAAAAAATTGGAAAAGATCCACGAAACATACTTCCTGTCAACTTTGCCAAGAATATACAAATTCCACTTTTATTATTTTTGGTGGCCATTGTGCTATGGATAGGAAAAGCGTCCAACTATTTCCCCGATAAAGATTTTGAATATGTAGCCAAACATTTAATCACCATTTTGCTGGTCATTTCCTTTACTTGGATTTTAATTTTACTACTTAAGGTGTTTAAGAAACGGCTTTTGAGTAAGTATGATGTTTCTAGGGAAGATAATTTAAAAGCCCGAAAGGTATATACACAATTTACCATTTTGGAAAATATTATCATATTCATTTTAATAATTCTTGCGATCGGAATCATTTTAATGAGTTTTGAAAGCATACGAAATATTGGAGTTAGTTTGCTTACTTCTGCCGGGATAGCCGGAATTATTGTAGGGCTAGCCGCCCAAAAAGCTATTGCTACTTTATTGGCAGGTATACAGATTGCCATTACACAGCCTATTCGTTTAGATGATGCTGTAATTGTGGAAGGTGAATGGGGCTGGATTGAAGAAATCGCACTTACTTACGTGGTCGTTAGAATTTGGGATAAACGTCGGTTGGTAGTCCCTTCAACTTATTTTATTGAAAATACATTTCAAAATTGGACGCGTACCACTTCAGATATTATGGGAACGGTTTTTTTATATACCGATTATGATATTTCTGTAGATGATTTAAGAGAAGAATTAACTCGGTTATTAGAAGGCTCCCCACTATGGGACGGTAAAGTGAATGTACTGCAAGTGACCAATGCCACTGAAAAATCGATGGAACTTCGAGCTTTGGTGAGCTCTAAAAACTCTCCTACCAATTGGGATTTAAGGGTTTACATCCGAGAAAAGATGATTAAATTTATTAAAGAAAACTATCCGAAAAGCCTTCCAAGAACTCGAATTGTTTTTGAAAACAATGACTCTTCAGATAGTTCTGATATCAAAAAAGATTCATCTAAAAATGATGAATAAATTCAATTAACTCCTCTTCTTCTGTAATTCCACCGGAAAAATTAGTTGCGGTTTCAATTAACGCCAAATGCGAATAAGCTTGAGGGAAATTACCTAGTAAACGCTTGGTCTCGAAATCTATATCTTCACTAAATAAACCTAAGTGATTACTATACGATAATAATTTATTGAACAATTTAATGGCTTTTTCTTTCTTTCCTATTTTGAAAAGACTGTTGATAAACCAAAAACTACAAATGGTAAAGGAAGAACTCGGTTCTCCAAAATCGTCTTTATTTTTATAACGGTACATTAAACCGTCTTTGCATAATTCCCTTTCGGTAGCTTCTACCGTTTTTATGTATCTTGGATCCTCTGCTTCAATAAAACCATAATCTTCCATCAATAAGGTGGAAGCATCTAAATCTTTAGAGCCGTAATACTGCGTGTAGGCTTGTACTTCATCATTCCAAGCATTTTCATAAATATCATTAAAAATTTCTGCTCGAAGTTCTTTCCAATACTCTAGATTAGCGGTTTTATGAATAAGTTCCCCAATTTTAATAGCTCTGTCCACAGCTACCCAACATAATAATTTAGAGAAGGTAAAATGTCTGTCTTCAGTTCTTAACTCCCAAATACCTTTATCGGGAGCCTTCCAGTTTTCTTGAACCGTGTGAACTGTTCCACAGGTAATGGTCCAAAGTTCTTCAGAATTTTCCAACGTATTTTCAAACCTCACAAACTGCTGGTAGATCACTTCCATTAAAATTCCGAAGATGTCGTTCTGTTTCTGCAAATAGGCTGCATTTCCGGTTCGTACAGGTTTAGAACCTTCGTAACCATCGAGATGATCTAAAATATGTTCGGTTAAATTGCGTTCACCATTAATACCGTACATAATTTGCATCTTATCGCCCTTATCTGGAATAATATCAATGATAAATTGAAGAAATTTCTGCGCCGATTTTACGTGACCTAATTCTGAAACTACTTTGATTACCATAGAAGCATCCCGGATCCAACAGAAACGGTAATCCCAGTTTCTTACTTCTCCAATTGTTTCGGGCAACGAAGTTGTTGCAGCTGCCAAAACTGCTCCACTTTTTTCATAAGTAAGCATTTTTAGCGTAAGCGCGCTTCTTAAAATTTCTTTGTTATAATACAGGTAAGAAGTAGTTTTCTCACTCCAATTTAACCAATATGTATAGGTACGATGGTACTGTAAAAATGCACGATCTACAGTTTGCTTAAGAATTTTCTCATGATAGGCTACCGCAAAAAAAGCATCTTCCTTTAGAGTGATCACTTTTTCTTCTAAAATATCATTGTAATCGATATTAGAATAAAGGTAAACCGAGTCGTACTTCCCTTCTACTGTATGGCTTTTAATATAATTGTCCTTAATCCTGTTTATGGTTTTTTCTTTAGCAAAAGCCGGTTTAGGATTGTACTGCACTTTAAATTTAGGTTCCCCCTTTAATAAAACCACACATCGTACAATTTCTGAAGGAGCATAAGATTTGTTGTCTTCTTTAAAATAACGGGGCATAAAATCCCGAATTTCAAACGCACCTTCTTCAGCTTCAAACCTAGTTACAAGAATATTGGTTTTGGGTAAGTATTCTTGATGAATTGTATATTCTTCAGAAGTAATTAAATCAAAATTCCCACCTTTCTCGTTATCAAGTATTTTGGCAAAAATCGCATCAGAATCAAAATTAGGTAAACAGCACCAATCTATAGAACCCGTTTTAGAAACCAACGCCGAGCTTTTACAATTTCCAATAATCCCGTAATCTAAATTTTTCATTAAAGTTTACTTGTATTTAAGGTCAATTCAATATAAAAATGTAAATTAAAGAAATAAAACAACCAACTCTAAATTTTTACCAATGAAAAACAAAACGATTATCGTTTCTAACCGCTTGCCCTTACAAATTTCTGTTGAAAATAATGATGTTAAAGTCTCTCCAAGTGTGGGAGGATTGGCCACAGGAATGAAATCGGTTCATCAAGAAGGAGATAGTCTATGGATTGGCTGGTCTGGCCTAACCGAAGAAGAAGTAAACCCTAAAATTCAATCGCAAATAGACCAAGCTGCCAAAAATGAAAAATGTCTTGCAATTAACCTTACAGAAAAAGAATTAAACGACTATTATTACGGTTTTAGTAACCGAACCATTTGGCCTTTGTTTCATTATTTTATGGAATACACCAAATTTGATGAACAAGAATGGATGGGCTATAAAAAGGTAAATGAAAAGTTTGCTGAAAAAATCCTGGAAAACCTTGAAGACGGAGATACCGTTTGGGTTCACGATTATCAACTGCTATTGGTTCCCGGCATTATTAAAAAGAATAAACCAAAAGTTACTATTGGCTTCTTTCTACACATCCCATTTCCTTCTTATGAAGTATTTAGAACCTTACCTTGGCGAGAATCTTTATTACAAGGAATGTTAGGAGCAGATTTGTTAGGCTTCCATACATACGATTATGAACGGCATTTTTTAAGCTCTGTAAGTAGAATTTTACGCTACGAAACTCAATTTAATGAAATCACCCTCAAAAACAGATTGGTAAAAGTAGATTCTTTCCCGATGGGAATAGACTATGAAAAATTTGAACAGGCCGCTCTAGAACATTATGAAAAAACACAGGAGCAAAAATCTGAACTTCAAGTACGTTTAGATCAACATTTAGAAACAACTCCCGGCTCTAAAATGATCCTCTCCATAGACCGATTGGATTACACCAAAGGTATCGCCAACAGGATTAGGGCTTTTGAGCATTTCTTAGAAAAATATCCTGAATTTAAAGAGAAAGTACGCTTGATTATGTTAGCGGTTCCCTCCCGCTCTAACGTACCTCAATACCAAAAATTGAAGCGTGAAATAGATGAATTGGTAGGGAGAATAAATGGTAAGTTTTCCACGGTAAGTTGGACACCTATTTGGTATTTTTTCCGTTCCATGCCTTTTGATAATTTAATAGACTTATATACCTCCTGCGATATCGCACTTTTAACACCGCGTCGCGATGGAATGAATCTAGTAGCTAAAGAATATGTAGCTACCAGAACAGATTTATCTGGAGTGCTTATTTTAAGTGAGATGGCCGGTGCTGCTCACGAAATGAATGAAGCTCTAATTATTAACCCTAATAATTACGATCAAATTGCAGATGCTTTAAAGCAAGCTTACGAAATGCCACTGATCGAGCAAAAATCCAGAAACAGAACTATTCAAAAAAGATTAAAACGCTACGGAATCAAAAAATGGTCCAGTGAATTTATCAAAGCTTTAGAAGCTACCAAAGTGAACCATATTTCTAAAAAAGCAAAACAGCTGGATGAGCGAACAAAAACTTATATAACAGAGCAACTGAATAATGCTACCAATAAAATTTTGTTTTTAGATTTTGATGGTACCCTAGTAAATTTTCAGGACGATCCTGAAAAAGTAGCACCTGATCAAGATGTTTATGAAATTATTGAAAAGTTAAAGAACAAAAACTGTGATGTAGTAATTATAAGTGGAAGGGATAAAGAATTTTTAAACACTCATTTTGGCGATAAAAATATAACACTTATAGCAGAGCATGGGTTATGGTTGAAAAAGAAAAATGAAGACTGGGAAACCACCGAGAATGTTAAAAAGAACTGGATGAGCAGTATTCGACCGGTGATTGAATCTTTTGTAGATAGAACTCCCGGGACATTTATGGAAGAAAAAAACTACTCCCTTGCTTGGCATTATAGAAAATCAGATCCAGAATTAGGAGGACAAAGAGCCAACGAACTTTCTAATGTGTTGAAAGATTTAAGTTCCAATCATGATTTAAGTGTATTGAATGGAAATAAAGTAATTGAAATTAAAAACAGCGGCGTTAATAAAGGAAGGGCAGCTACCAAACAACTCACCAAAAAATACGATTTCATTTTTGCAATTGGTGACGATTGGACCGATGAATACATGTTTAGAGAACTTCCCGATGAAACCTTTACCGTAAAAGTAGGATTGCAAAAAACAGATGCTGAATATTATGTAGAAGATACCGCTGAAGTAAAAAAATTATTGAAAAAATTTACTGAATAAATAGAACTGTTAAAACTTTAAGGAAAGTCAAAAAAGTTTAAATCAAGCTTAACTATAAAGATTTCAATTAAGTAATGCTTCTTCTTAAATTTACAGTATAATTTAAAAATTAAAAAAAGACCATGAAAACAGGAAAAATATTGATCGGAATCGCTTCAGGAATATTAGCAGGAGCAGCAGCTGGAATATTATTAGCCCCTAAAAAAGGAGCAGATACACGTAAAGATATTGCAGATACCAGTAATGATTATGTAAAAGGAGCTAAAGGAAAATTAGATACTGTAAAAAATTCTATCGAGCATAAACTAGAGGCTTTAAAATCAAGAAAGAAAGCTGCTATGGCAAATTCTAAAGGAGAAGAAATTGGTTACAAGGCCAAAGCAGAATTGCACGAAGCTGTAAGCTAGAATATTAAATAAAAAATTAAAAAAGGGGTTTGATTATTTCAACCCCTTTTTTAATTTTATCGACTTATTAATTGTTTTTTGGACTTAAAGAAACATAAATACTTCAAAAAATTCACTTTCTATTTAGCCTTAATTTTGCTAAATATAAGTGTAGATGCTCCTATTTCAAACCATATTACTTATCGAGAGAATTTAAACTATAACAAGCAAGAAAGCATTGTAGAAATTATTTTCGAAAAATTTTTTGGTGACGAAGATGCTTTTGAAGAGTTTGAAGATTTTGAAAATAATTCAATCCAAAAAAAAGATGTCAAGTTAGAACTTCAAGCCTATATATCTCCATATAATATTTTCAATATAGAGGTTTTAAAAAAAGAAGTTTCTAAAATACATACTTTTAATTTAAAATCTATTTTTCAAGAAGTCTCCTCTCCACCTCCACAAGTTTAGTTATTGAATTTTTAAATAATAATAGAAATCTCAATAATTAAACTATAAATTACATGAACTACAACTTTTTAAAGTTTGTAGGTTTAGTGCTATTTCTAAATCTACACCAGTATACCAATGCTCAAAATGAAAAATTAGAAATTGGAGAAAGCTTACCAGATAAAGTTACTCACGCCGAGCCACTTTATATTGATTTAATTCGAGACCTCGGAGCTCGAAAAGGTGAAAAAGAATGGAATGTTGGACTTGGCCTTACCGATAAAGCCAATTATGATGAATATACTACCTTGGTAGAATACGAATGGGCTCCCATCGATCGTCTAGGTTTAGAAATAGAATTGCCCTTTTCTTTTTATTATCCTAATGAAGGAAGTTACACTCCCAGTAGTAATTTAAATAGTATAAAAATGGCAGCTCAATACAGTTTCTTGGTTTCTAAAAAACATGAAACCTCCTTGGCCATTGGTTACATACACGAATTTACCTTAACCGACTTTAAAAATTATGGCAATGGCAAATTATTTACCGGGAATGTTTACAATCCGTTTTTTATTGCAGCTAAACGTTTAGGAGCTAATTTTCATTCACTACTGTATACAGGGCCTGTTTTTGAACATCATTTTGACAATAATGATATTGAAACGCATTTTCAAATCAATTCTAACTTTCATTATATGATTTCTAACTCTAGAAATTTTATTGGAATAGAATTTAATAAAGAAATTCATGGACATGATTTTGATATGACCATTCGACCACAGATGCGTGTAGAGATAACCGAACAACTGCTTATTGGTATTGTTACCGGTATTCCTATTAATAAGGAGAACGAACGTTTTAGCTCATTTCTTCGATTAATTTATGAACCATAATTTTTATAAAAAAGGAGAACAAATTGTTCTCCTTTTTTTATCCTAAATTTTCTTTGGTATGTTCCATAGCTTGTTGGCTATTTTTAAAATAACACACTTTCACGCCCATGCTCTCTATATTTTTTAAAATCTTCTTTATTTCCTTTTTCTTTTTCTTTTTGGTTTGTCTTATATATACGGTACTAATATTTTCTGGAAATATTTTGGTTATATCTTGATAGATATAAGCATCTTTTTGAGAATCATCACCTAATAATACAAAACGCAGTTCAGGATAAAACTCAACCAAATGCTTTATCTTATAAAGTTTATGGTTATGATCACCTCCTCCACTAAACAAAAAATCTGCAATCCCTGTTTTAATGTCTTTTAATTTAAATACCGCTTTAGGTAAGCCATTTAAATCTGCAAACTGACTAATAAAATTGTATAGGTTCCATTCACTGCTACTTACATAAAAAAAAGCATTATTGGTGGATTTATCTTCCCTTCCTAAGCGATTTAAAAATTTATAGTGATTTACCGCTTCATCAAAAACATTTCTTTTATTAATGTTCTTGGTAAGCATCACATATAATTTCTTAAAAATATTCCCTGAATGCGAGATTAAAAAAGTATCATCAATATCGCTAATCACTCCATACTCACCGGGATAGGGTTTTACAAATTCTCCTTTCTCTTCTCGAGTATGTCCTTCTACTTTTGCCGTAACTTTAAATTCATGCCAACCGCTATCAATTTCCTCGTGATAGGGAATCGTTAATCTAAAATGACCATCACCCAAAGTTTTAGAAGCAATTTCCCTTTCCCTAAACTTAAATACAACTTCTGCATTAGAGATGGTTTTAATCCTAAACATCCTAATCACTGCCCAAGCATGCTTATACCAACGTTTATCTAAATCGAAAACATCAGGCGCATGTTTTTTAAATAAATGCCCCATCACGACAATTTCACGTTCGTTGGCATAGCTTCGATAAATCTTTAGGTCAAGTTTCATAAATTAAGGAAAGTATAACGCATTTTAAACGGAAAAATAAATATTTTTATGCACATTAAAGTATAACTATGAAGTTTTTATTTATTATAAATCCTATTAGTGGCAATGAAGATAAAAGTCACTTATTAAAACTGGTAAAGGCCAAGCTTCGTGAAAAAGATGAAATTGAAATATTTAAAACTTCCGGCAAAAACGATCTTAAGAAATTAAAAACCAAACTTTCAGAAACTAAATTTGATAGGGTTTTGGTAGCCGGCGGCGATGGTACCATAAAATTAGCTGCTGAAGCTATGGGAGAAGACTCCTTGCCTATAGGTATTTTACCTGCGGGGTCAGCTAACGGACTGGCCAATGATTTAAACTTACCCTTAGAACCTAAAAAGTTTATCCCTATTGCTTTATATGGCAAGACCCGAAAAATTGATGCCATCCATATAAATGACCAAATAGGGCTGCACATTAGCGATTTTGGATTGAATGCTGAATTAATTAAAGAATACGAAAGTAGTTCTCTTCGTGGAAAATTGGGATATGCTCTCAATAGCATTAGCACCCTATTTCAAAGCAAAGGTCCGTATGATTTCAAAATTGAAACAAAAGAAGAAACCTTTCATAAAAAAGGGATAATGTTAGCTTTAGCCAACAGTAAAAAATTCGGGACCGGATCTGTTGTTAACCCAAAAGGGAAAATTGATGACGGTATTTTTGAAATTCTTCTATTTAAAAAATTAGACCTCATTGAAATTCTAAAAACCCTAAATGAAGGAAGTGAACTTTCGTCAGATTTTATAGAGTACTTCCCTGTAAAAGAAGCTACTATCACCACCAAACAACCGGTAGATTTTCAAATTGATGGTGAATATTGTAACTCATTACAGGAAGTAAAGGCTAAAATCCTTCCAAAAAAATTAGAAGTTGCTGTAGAATAATCTGACGATTTACTACTAGCGAGGATACAAAATCTTGAAATGCCCAATTTGTGTTAAGCTTAATATAAAATATTTCTTAGATAAGCTTTAGACCGTAACTTTGAATCAAAACAATAAAACCAAATTTTTATGAAAAAAGTAAGCTTAATGTTAGCTTCTGCAATGGTAATTTTTGCTACCTCTTGTAAAGAAAACAAGAAAGAAGCTGAAAACGATATGGAGAATTCTACAATGTCTGAAGAATCTTCTGCCATGGACGATACAGAAAATGGGGAAAAGGAAATAACACTATCTGCTTTAGAAAACTCTCCTGCCTACGAAAATGCAAGTCTTACATTAATTACTCCTACTGAAGATAAAGTAGCAGACGGAAAAGGAATCGATTTTTCTTTTGATGTTCAAAACTATGAGCTAGGTGTACAAACTGAAGGAGCGCAAGAAAGAATGTTGGCAAATTCAGCAAAAGGGCAGCACATTCACTTTATCGTAGATAATGATCCTTATTCAGCTCATTATGAACCAAACTTCACTAAAGATCTAGAACCTGGAAATCACGTATTAGTGGCATTTTTATCTCGTTCTTATCATGAAGCTGTAAAAAACAAAAATTCTTTTGTGGTAAAAAAATTAACCGTAGGAGAAGCTAAAGATGATGAGTTAGGAAATATAGATATTTCTAAACCTCAGTTAATCTACAGTAGACCAAAAGGCACCTATTCAGGAAAAGACACCGAAAAAGTAATGTTAGACTTTTTCCTTTTAAATACAGATCTTTCTCCTGATGGTAATAAAGTACGTGCAACCATTAACGGTCAAGAATTTATGATTGACGAATGGGAACCTAAACTAATGGAAGGTCTTCCTATGGGTGAAAACACTATTAAATTAGAGTTATTGGACAAGGAAGGTAATTTAATTGAAAGTCCTTTTAATCCAGTAGAAAGAACCGTTACTTTAGAAAAATAAGTTCTAATTTTTTTTAAAATTATCAAAAGCTGCTATTTATTTAGCAGCTTTTTTTGTGATGTGATTAATTTTCATATTTTTATAAAAACCACTAACCAAATTTCCATGCAAGAACAGCCCGATGGATTAATTGCAGAACTTCAAGCTAAGAACCCTAAAGCTTTTGAACGAATTTATGAACGCTATTCAGAAAGCACTTTTGGCGTTATTTATAGTGTAGTACGCGATCAACATATAGCAGAAGAAGTTCTACAAGATGTATTCTTGAAAATTTGGGAAAAAGCAGAATCTTATAATTCTTCTAAGGGTAGATTCTTTACTTGGGTATTAAATATAGCCAGAAATGCAGCTATAGATAAAACAAGGTCTAAAGCTTATAAGAACAAAAAGAAAAACTTAACTGCTGAATATTTCGTAGATATCCTTGAAGAAAAAACAAACATCTCCAGCAAAGTAGATGCGATTGGAATAAAAAAATATATTGAAGCACTCAAGCCCTATTGCAAAAAAATTATCGACCTACTTTACTTTAAAGGATTTACCCAGTCGGAAGCTTCTGAGGAACTGGATATGCCTTTAGGTACAATTAAAACCAGAAACCGTAACTGTATTAATAAATTAAGAGAGATTTTAACTGAATAATGGAACTAGAAAAATACATATCTTCCGGAATATTAGAATTATATGTTTACGGTGCTTTACCTGAAGAAGAAAGTTTAAAGGTAACGCAAGAACTTAAACAACATCCTGAAATTCTTAAAGAAGTAGAAGAGATTGAAGCTGCATTAACCCAACTTTCCATCTCAGTAGCTCCCTATAATCCTGAGGCTTTACTCTATACCATTCAACAAAAAATCACTGAAAAACAAAAAGCGGGAGTAATAGAACATCCTGCCAAACCAAGAAAAACAAATTTGGTTCTTTACATTGGATGGGCCGCGAGTATTGCTCTTTTAATTGGTTTGGTAAGTGTAATTAGTGACCGTAATGCGCTAAGGGAATCTTTAGAAGCTGCTAACGTAAAAAATACTACTTTAGAACAACAAATTACAGATGCTCGACAAAGTGCTGAGAAAAACAAACAACTTTTAGAAGTATTTAGGGATAAAGAAATTATTACCGTTCCCTTGGGCGGACAAGAAGTTGCTCCGGAAGCTTATGCTGAAGTTCACTGGGACGAAAAAACCAATCAGATTTATTTAGATGCAAAAGACCTTCCTACCCCACCAGAAGGAAAAGAATATCAAGTCTGGTCGCTTACTTTAGATCCGCTTACTCCAACCAGTATAGGTTTATTATCTAACTTTAGTGAGGACGAAAACAAAATTTTCATTCTAGAAAATCCAAATTCTTCACAGGCCTTTGGTATTACCTTAGAACCTAAAGGAGGTAGTAAAACACCAACTATGGATCAACTTTATACATTAGGTATTGTACAAAATTCATAAGTAAGTAAATTAAACTCACAGATTATTTAACTTGAGTACGATTTCTAACTTAAAAATTCAGTAGCAAGACAAGTCTTGTGTATGATAGTTACCCTCATAGAATAAAAAAATGCCTGTTCAAAAACTGAACAGGCATCTTCAACAACTAACAAAAAACTTGAAAAAACCAATACTTCAATTAATTATTCAGAACAAAAACCATAGCAATTTCTCCCTTCAATAATTATAAAACTGAAACATTAAATTTCAACTTCACCTAGACTTACGTAAGAAAGTTTTTTTTGGTTTTTTATCTTTAAAACTTTAACATTTCCGATAATTTTAATATTTTTTCTTTTTAAATATTTTAGCTGAAACTTTAAACTTATGAATCCCTCTGCCGGTGGTTGGATCAATAAACACTTTCCGCATCTTCAACAAAACGTTTTAGATCAATATTTTTCGGAAGAAAGTTTCTACCAACAATTACAACAAACCGGTTTTATTTATGCGCATAGCACCAAAACACTGAGCTACCCAAACCCATTAAAGATCAAATGGACCATAGAAGAGCTTAGCAAAATCAATCTATTTGATGCATTGGCCTATATCTATTTTTCTGAAGTTAAAAATGCCAATAAACCAGACTTTACTAAAGAAGTCATTCAGTTTTACGAATTGTTGGAGAAAGAATCAATCTGGAAAATAAAAATTTCTTTTTTTAAATCGAAACCGGAAGAAACGCTAGAGAAAATCCTTCAGCAACGAATCCAAATCAACGAATCTTACATTCAGAAAAACTTTAGTCACTTAATTACCAATGCCTTACTTTTTATAGATGTTTTAGCTTTTAAAGAATATTTAGCTCATAAAAAACATCCCAAAGCTTATCTTACTGAGTTGGAAAGTTTAATTACCAACGTGGTGATTTTAGCTTTTCAGAAAAAAACCATTAAAGATAAGTATGAAAATTTGGTGATTAAGCTTTTAGAAAGTTCGTTGCGTTATCATAAAATTCAACCTCAACCTAAAGGTTTTGAAGAACTGAATTTTGAAAACTTTAAAGTCCATCTTGAGCGAAAATATATTTTAGATTTAGCATCCATCACTATTTACAGTGACGAAGAAATAGAAAAGAAAGAATATGCTTTTATTGAAAAACTAGGCAATGAATTAGGTTTTATGACTACTGAAGTAGATGAAAATATCACCCAAATGCTTCAGTTTTTAAAACAGCATAAAAGAGAAATTTCTTATTTTAATTACAGTAACTCTATTCAGCATTTTTACAAAAACACTAACCGAATGGTAAAAGTGCTCATTATGCGAAATAAACACCGTTTGCTTAAAGAGATTTTAGAAAGTAAAGAATTGGTGGTTTTATTAACCAAATCAACTCATAAAGATTTATCTGAAGAAGAAAAACACAAAGTAAAAGAGCAGTTGTTGGATATTTGCAAAACCATTCCGTCTCTGGCTATTTTTATTTTACCCGGTGGTAGCGTTTTGCTGCCTATTCTCATCAAATTTATTCCGCAGCTTCTGCCCTCTTCATTTAATGAAAACAGAATTAAAAAACCTTAATTTCCCAACCATTCTTTAAAATCTTTTACGCGTTCGCGTGCGACAATTATTTCCTGTTCATTAAAATGATTCAACTTTACTTTTAGTCTGCTGTTAGTGTAACTTACCATATCTTCGATGGCATTGATATTCACAAAAAACTTACGACTTACACGGTAAAATTTTTCAGGATTAAGGTGATCTTCTAAACTTTCTAAAGTGGTTTCCAACAAATAACTTCGGTTGTCTTTAGTGTGTAAATAAGTACCTTTATTTTCACTATAAAAACATTCAATTTCTTCTACCGGAAACATTTTTAAATGCTGACCTACTTTTACGGTAAAACGCTTTTTGTAGGTTTTAGAGGAAGTTTCTGCTCCTAGTAGTTTTTTTAGTTCAGAAAGGTTAGCGGTAACTTCATTGGTATTGGCAAATTTGGTTTTAAATTTCTTCAATGCAGCTTCCAATTCTTCTTCATCAATGGGTTTCAATAAATAATCTACGCTATTCAATTTAAAAGCTTTCAAAGCATATTCGTCGTAGGCGGTAGTAAAAATAATAGCGCTTTCAATATCAATTTCTTCAAAAATTTCAAAGGAAAGTCCGTCACTTAATTGAATATCTAGAAAAATTAAGTCGGGTTGTTCATTTTCCAACAGCCATTGAATGGAATCATTTACAGAATGTAAAAGTTTTTCTACCGGAACATCCTGTTTTTCAAGCATTCTTTCCAATCGCCTTGCCGATGGTTTTTCATCTTCAATAATTATTGTTCTCATAGTTCTTTTAAAATTATTCCCAACGCTGTTGTGTGTTTTCCTCTTCCTCTAAAAACTGCTTTAATTTTTTCTCTTCCCATTCTTTGCTAAAACCGGGATTAATCCTAAAAGCGTGAGCGGCGTTAAATAAAAGCCCTATTCCCCAACCGGCCAAGGACCATAGCATCCAAGGATAAGTATTAAAACCGTGTCTAAAATTTATAAAGGCTAATAAACCATTGACAACGATATAAATAAAGAGGTGAACATAAAAGTCCCGTAAATCTTTTACTCGTTTTTTTGCTTCAAAATAACGTTTTTCTTTGTCTGACATTTCCATGCTAATCAGTTTTTAAGTTACTACTTTTCTTTTTCTTCCATAAATTGTTTAATCTTTCGTTCTTCCCAATCTCTAGAAAAGAATGGATTTCTATCGAAAGCTTCCATATACTGAAATACTAAGCCTATTCCCCAGCCTGCAGCAGCAAATAAAAACCAAGGAAAACCAAATCCCATCGTGAACCAATTGATAAAAGCTAAAAACGGAATCACAATGATATAAGCGGTTAAACTGGAATAAAATTCTTTTTGTTTTTTCACCATTTCTCTGGCGCGGTCTAATTTTTTGTAATCTTTCATATCTACATTCATTTTTGGTTGTTTTTTAATGAAACTTAATTGTTTGGTTAAAATGGGTAACTTCACTTGAAAGGAAGTTTTATCTTTTTCTATGAATACTTTTCTATCTGTCAATAAATGATAGCGTTGCTGAATGTTCATTAATCCATAGCCGGAGCTTTTCCCCAATACGTTTTTAGTTTGAAGGTTATTTTTTACCACTAAAAATCCTTTTTCTTCTAAAATTGAAATATGTAAAGGGTTTTCTTCTGAAACAATATTATGCTTAACCGCATTTTCTAATAATAACTGAAGGGATAATGGAACTATTTTAGCTTGAACATCACTTATATCTTCAGGAAAAGTATAAACAATACTGTTTTCAAACCTCATCTTCAGCAAACCAATATAGCGTTTAGCAAAAGCTAATTCATCTTCAATATTTACGAGTTCTTTATTTTTCTGCTCTAAAACGTAACGATATACTTTTGAAAGTGACGTAGTAAACTTTTGTGCTTGGTCCGGATTTTCTTCGATTAAAGAAGTGAGTACATTTAAACTATTAAATAAAAAGTGCGGATCTAACTGATTTTTTAAGGCATCGAATTTTGCTGAAGCCGTTCCGGCAATCAATTTCTGTTCAGTTACTTTATTTTCCTGTATGGATTTATAGAAATAAAAAGCGTGTAGAAAAAGACTAACAATAAGCGAAAGCAAAAACGGAAAGAAATACGTACTAATCGTTTCTTGTTCTAAAAATTCAGGTATCGTTTTGCTTTGCTCAATAATCACTAGGTGAATCACCCTACATAATCCAAAAGCGATTAAGGTGACAAAAGTAGAACCTATCACCCCAATAGCAAACCTTTTTTTACTTTCGGTTTGCCAATCGTATTTCCTCTCCAACCAAACAAAATAAACGAAATTGAAAAGGGTAATTAAGAAGCTATATGAAAATTGAATCAATATCTTTTTCCAGTAAAAAAAAGCAGTATCAAAACCATTAAAAACAAATTCTAACAATACAATAAGTGCTGTAACTGCTAGTGAAATTCTAAGTAATATTCTAAAATGTTTTGTTTTCATTGAATAACTAATTACTGGACAAATATCATTTAAAAGTAAAATGAATGAAAATAGAATTGACTCAATTGTACTATTTAAGGTACGAAATGTAAATATCTTTTCAATTTAAAAAGAAAGCAGAAAACGAAAACATTAAATAAATGTTTAGAAAAGGTTACAGAAATTCTTTAATGACCGCTTTTTGCACTAAAAGTAAAACTTAGTTAATTTTTAATTCAAGTGTTTCATCTCCCTAGAAATTAACTTTACGCAAATTTTAAATTAACATTTATTTTTATGAAAAAAGTTTACTTTGGTGTTTTACTAGCACTTGTATCTTGTGTCTCTTTTGCACAAGAAGCCATGATCACTGGTTATGTAGATTCTCCCTGCTCCGGAGCTGCCGGTAGGGTACTTGAAATTTACGTTAATGGTACGATAGATTTTACAGGTTGGGCTATAGGGAGACAGTCTAATGGTAATGTAGATGGATATGATACCAATTTGGATATTTCAGAATTAGGTACTATTACTGACGATTTTGCTTACATTACGAACGACGAAGCCATTTTTGAAACTGAATTTGGAGTAATGGCTCATGTAATTGTAAATAATGGAATTAACTCTAATGGGAATGATGCTTTTCAGATTGTAGATAACAACTCTAATGTGATTGACCGTTTTGGAGAAGAGTTTATAGATGGTTCTGGTACCGCTTGGGAACATACTGATTCTTACTATTTAAGAAATAATGGTGAAACCGCTAATGGAGGAAACTTTGATGCCTCTAACTGGACATTCGGAGCTTTAGATGAATTAGATGATCAAGGTATTTGTAAAGGAGGTACCCAACTTAATCAATTAGTTGCTTTAGGTAGTTTTATGCCGGCACAAGATTTACAAGAAATTAATTTTGATGAAGATTATGTAAGTGTTAATGAAGGTGCAGGTTCGATTACTGTAATGCTAGAGATCTCTGATCTTCCTGCTACAGATGCTACGGTAGATGTTTCAATATTAACTTCAGAAAGTACAGCTGTTGCCAATCAACATTATTCATATACTGGCGAAACGGTAACTTTTACAACTACAGGAAGTACTACGCAAACCATTACGATCAGTATACCAAACAACTCAGATGCTGAACCAGATACACTTTTGGCATTAGAATTAACCAACGTAACTAATGCTGAATTAGGGGAAGATATCGTGAGTGTAGTTTATATTTTAGATGATGAAATGCACGCTCCAACAGCACAAGAAAATTTAGGAATTACTTTTGGAACAAGCTACGCTATTGAAGGAGATAATCCCGGATCTGAAATTGTTGCGCACGATCCAGAAACCGAAAGATTATTTGTATTGAACAGCGGGAATGCTTCCGTAGAAATTTTAGATTTCAGCAACCCTTTAAACATTTCATCCATCAGCACTATAGATCTTTCAACTTATGGTGACGAAAGTACAAGTGTTGCTCATTACAATGGTATCGTAGCAGCCACCGCAGTTCCTGAAACTGTTGGTGAAAACGGAACGGTTATTTTTATGGACACCGATGGTAACATCCTTTCTACAGTAGAAGTAGGTGCTCTACCTGATATGATTACTTTCTCTCCCAACGGAATGATGCTATTAGTTGCTAATGAAGGGCAGCCCAATGAAGACTATACTATTGATCCAGAAGGTTCAGTTTCTGTAGTCGATTTAACCAACGGAGCAGAAAACTTAACACAAGCTAATGTTACTACCTTAGATTTCAATGCTTTTGATGCACAAGAAGCTCAATTGAAAGAAGACGGTGTTAGAATTTTTGGTCCTGGGGCTAGTGTTTCTGAAGATTTAGAGCCAGAATACATCACAGTTTCAGAAGATAATACGAAAGCTTGGGTTACTTTACAAGAAAACAATGCAATTGCAGTGGTAGACTTGATTAATCTTCAAATAACCGATATCTGGCCTTTAGGTTATAAAGACCATAGTTTACCGGAAAATGCGTTAGACACCTCTAATAAGTTAGATGTAATCTTTATGGCAAATTGGCCTATCAAAGGAATGTATATGCCAGATGCTATAGCCAATTACACAGTTAATGGAAATACCTATTTTGTTACGGCAAATGAAGGTGATTCCAGAGACTATGATGCTTACAGTGAAGAAGTAAATTTAGATGATATTACGTTAGATGCAAGTATATTTAATAACCAAGCCTTTTTGGAACTTAAAGAAAATCTTGGGAAAATAAATATTTCTTCTGCTTCCGGAGATATTGATAATGATAACGAATATGAAGAAATATATGTTTTTGGAGGGAGATCCTTTAGTATTTATGACGCTTCTACAGGAACCCAAGTATATGATAGTGGGTCTGATTTTGAAAGAATTATTAAAGAAGATCCTGTTTACAATGCCATTTTCAACGCTAACGATGATGAAAATAAGTTAAAGAACCGTAGCGACAATAAAGGTCCTGAACCGGAAGCTGTTATTGTCAAAGAAATCAATAATACTTTCTATGCCTTTATTGGTTTAGAACGTGTTGGTGGCTTTATGGTTTACGACATTACCAATCCTAACGCTCCAGTTTTTGAGGGGTATTATAACAACAGAAGTGTTACTCCTGGAGAAGATAACATCGAAAACTTAGGAGATTTAGCACCGGAAAGTATAGTATATATAGCTCCTGAAGACAATGCTGAACAAAAAGGATTAATTGTATTGGCAAATGAGGTGAGTGCTACCATTAGTGTTTATACATTAAACAATGATGTGCTTTCCACTAATGATTTCGAGTTAGCCACTAATAATTTTGTTATCTATCCTAACCCAGCACAATCAGAAAGAGTATTTTTTAATCAACCTACAGATTATACACTTTTTGATATTCAGGGAAGAAAGTTACAAGAAGCTTCTCAAGCCACTCATATTAACGTGAGTACGTTAACCACAGGAACTTATTTGGTAAGAAATGCCAAAGGACAAGTGCAAAAATTGGTAATTAATTAATCCAAAAACAACCAACTACGAATAGTTTTAACTAGAAACAGGGAGCAATTGCTCCCTGTTTTTATTTTAACTGATTTTCAATTTTTTGCAAAGCATTAATTATATGATTTAATTTTTCATTTTGCTTCTTTATAATCCTAGGCTTAAAATACAACCAATTAAAAGCAAACCAAACAATTACCACACCATAAGTTATCACTATTCCTTCTAAACTCATTCTACTTGCATATTCATACATATACAAAATCACGCCTAAAAAAATAAACAACAAATACAAGTTAATACCTTTGGTTTGTAGCATTTTTTGCTTTTGTTTAAAACTTAATAATTTTTTTAAAAATTGCTTGCTTCCTATCTCTTCTGAAGGTTGTATAATTAACCGGTAAGCATCATTATAATAAAATAAATATACAAGCATTGTTAAAATAGCAATCACAATCCCCAGTTTAGTGGAAATATATTGCGGTTGGTAATACCACCAAAGAATACCAATAAAAATACAAGTAAGCAATAATATAATATTAGCTTTCAAGTTTTTAAACTTCTCTTTTTTAGCATATGATTTTGCTTCAGCTAAAAAAGTTTCATATTCCTGATGAGGAACTTTTTGTTGGCTCCATATATTTTTTAAATCATTAAACTCTTCCATTATTCATCAAGTTTAAAAGTTTCTTTTTAATGCGATGTATTCTTACCCGAACGTTGGCTTCTGTTAAGCCTAAAATTTCAGCAATTTCAGCTTGTTTTATTTCTTCCAATGCTAATGAGATTAAAATTCGGTCGGCCTCTTTTAATTTTGCAATAGCAGCATATAACCGATTGACTTCTTCGCTATTTTCCGTTGGTAATTCTTCAGGAATCGAAAAGTTAAGTGCACTTGTTTTTCTCGTTTTTTGCCTTTCAATATGTCAAAGACAATGGTTAGAAGCGATTCTGAAAATCCATGTACTTACAGAACATTCATTTCTAAAACCGGGTAAAGCTTGCCATACTTTTATAAAAGTTTCTTGTGCTAAATCTTTAGCAGCATCGTGATTATTACTATAGCCTAAACATAGTCTAAAGATTTTATCCCAATAGGTTTTATAGATTTCTTCAAAAGTCATTCTCTTCTGCTAAAAATTCATTTAGTTTAGAAAAATACCAGTCTTTGTCATCATACATAATAAAATGCAACCCTTTATTGGCATAAACTAGTTTTTTATGAGGTAATGATTGATATTGTTTTTCGATAACATCTTTAAAATTAACAAAATAAGATTCTAGTAAAACATATACCGGAATTTCAATTTTAGCTATTTTTTCCCGTAAATCTGTATTGTAAAAATCACAGTACATTTTAGCGAAAGTAGTTCGATTAGAAGCCAAACTCCATTTCAGGATTTCGTTAGCTTTATCGGTTTGTGTAGTCATTTGCCGAGAAGCTTGTTGTTGCATTTGTTTAAAATCTTCATCCTTCATAGACGTAATCTGTTTAACATTTGTACTACAATCGATATTTTCTTTAGACTGAAAAGAAGGATTAGACATTGCCGCTAAACAAGGTAAAGCATCTATGATGATTACTTTAGAAACCAACGTAGGATAATCTGATGCCAAGGCCATAGCTAGCCCCCCTCCCATACTATGTCCTACCAAAATAGGTTTTTCAATATTCTCTTGTTGAATAAAACTTGCCAGTTGTTCTTTCCATAGCTCGAAACTTGCTTCTTTTTGAGACTTTACACCGGCAAAACCGGGCATGGTCAATTGGTAACAGGTATATTCATCTTTTAATTTTTCTACCGTTTCATCATAAACTTCTCCAGAAGAGGCAAATCCTGGAATGAACAGAATCGTCTTACTCGCATTTCCTTCTTTTTCAACTTTAAAACCGTATTGAGCCTGCACACATAACTGACTAAAAAGGAAAAAAGTGATCATTAAAAATTTAATGGTCTTCATCATAATTATATTTTATTATTTTCCCTTTTGATACGAGTTCCAAGAAAATGTTACAAAAAAAGCCGACAATTTCTTGTCGGCTTTACACATCTATTTATTTTCAACTAAAACCTAAACCCAAAACCAAAGCTAAACCTTACGCCGTCTTCTCCGGTAAATAGATTAAAGGTACCATTTACAGCTTCAGCGCTGTTAATCCAAATACCTCCACCTATATCATTATGCCAACGTTCACTGTGTTCTCCATCTAACCAAACACGACCTACATCACCTCCCCCAAAAATTCCGAACTCAAAAGGTAAAAAGGTAGTTTTAAATTCACCTAAACTATAACGGAGATCAGCAGAAGTAGAAAGTGCAGATTCCCCAGTAAACCTTTCTCTTCGGTACCCTCGTAAACCATTATTTCCTCCTAAAGTGGCCGATTGATAAAACTCATAATCGTCCCCAAAGTTTATATGGGAAATCAATTGGGTTCTTAGCACCAATTTTCTACTTCTAATCATCGCATTATAAAATTCGATCGAAGGTTTAAGGTAAGCATACTTGTTTTCAGTTTCTTTGGTATTCATCTTCGCTCCAATACTTAGCTCAAAACGCATCCCATTGGTTGGGTTTAAGCGATCGTCATAACTTTCATAACGGTAAGTTCCATCTAATCCGAAAAAATATTGTCTTTCAAATTTTTCGGGTTGATTTACTTGTTCTATATAATATTCATCTATAAAGCGATCTCCGGTCTCTTCTACTTCAACAGACTCAAAACTTGCTTTATAACTAAAGAAACTACCAAATGGGCTTTCTCTTACCAAGCCAACTTCTGCTCCTATTCTACTTAATTTCACTCGGTTAAAATCAAAGTTTTTATTTTCATCACGATTAGGATTACTGGTAGTATTCCCTAAACCAAAAAAGTTTTGTGCATAATTAGGACTGGTAAACCACGCACCAACTCCTAAACTATACTTCCCTACTATTCTTGCAAAACGGGCATCGTAATTAATATCGTAACCGCCCGTGGCAAAATAATAACCGGCTCTTAACCGATGTCTTGAAGTAAAGGGATCGCGTTTAAAGCCATAAGTTGTATAAATACCCTGTACTCCTAGCTTGACACCATCATCCGGATTATAACCTATCCCCGGTAAAATTACTCCATCACTGTATATTTTTTTGTCTTTATTAAAAATGTTCTGTTCATAATTATCAGACAATCTCACTTTTGCATCTCCCGCTTCATCAAAGGTATTGGGTTTTGACTTATAGTCGTAGATTTTAAGCTTTTTAGCATTCTCTATTTTATAAATATCATTGTTCTGTCCACCAATAAGCCTTATATAAATATTAGAAGGATATTCTTCTCCTTTTACGGTAAAGACATCATCATCATCTAAGCCGTACACCCATAATTCTTTGGTGTACTTTTTATCATAAGTTTTATCACTTACTAAGTATTTTCGTTCTCCCTTGATGTTTCTAAAGATTTTGATATTCGTTTTTCCATCATCCAATCGGGTAATATCTATAAAATCATCTTTATCGGTTCCTGTTACAATAGAAAGTTTAGCCAATACTTTATAATAACGTTCAGCTATATCTACGATGTTTTTTCTTCTCGCTTTCAATAGCTTTTTTATTTCTACAGTAGATTCGTCTTGCTGCACTTCTATGGGAAGATCTTCAAAAGCTTTATCGATGACTTCATCAGTAATATGATCTCGAATGTATTTCGCTTCTTCTATCCAGGTTTCCCTTCCTTGATTTTGAATAAGTGAACGATCTAACCCGATGGCTGCAGTATTAAACCATGAAACATCATCGATATCTTCCCCATATTCACCAAACTGCTTCGCAAAACCGGTAAGTCCTTTTAAAGTGGCGAAGAAAGCACCATCAAAATTTGAAAAAACCTGATCTCGATCTCTAGGAATCGGCTTAAAATAATGCTCACCATTTTCTGTTTCAAATTCTGCCCAACGCCATTGGTCGTTGTGACGGTCCCAGTCGCCTACAAGCATATCAAAAATTCTAGCTCTGATATAAGCGGCTTCATCTAAACTATATTTTTCATCCCGTCGAAGCCTATCAAACAACCCGTCAGTACTTTCGATATCGTGGTTGGGTTTTCCAAAGAATTCGGCATCTAGCCAATGCTCTTCGGGACGTTCCACAATCATATAGATATCATTCCCATATTCTTCATTGTATTTTCCTAAGGCTTTTTGTTTAGGCAAATAAATAATTTTAGGATTGGTATGATAAATATTTGCGGCACCAGCTAATTTAGGAATGGCCATAAACGCATAAGGATGCGAAGCGGTATAAAAATCTTCCACCGCATCTTCTGCTAAGGTATTTTGAAATTTACGTTCTACAGATTTATCTTTAAAAGCAACGGTTTGTAAAAACTGAACCGCACTTTTCTTTAACGCTCTAATGTTATATTCCCTTCCCAAACTATCTCTTACACGAATTGATTTGGTTTGGTGCCCACCACCGGCACGCATTACTTCCAATCCACCATACAGTGTATCTAGCAACGCTACTTCTGCTTTTATTTTTTTACCGTATAATGAACGGTAGTGATCTCCCCAAAGGCTTTTATAAACATCACTTTTATCGGTGTCTTCTTGGGGATAAATAGAAACTTCTACTTCTTGAGGTAAGTTAAAAGGATCGGGAATAGAATCCATTTTAAACTCTTTTTCTTTCTCGAAAACGGGGGTTTGAAATAAGAGCTTTGGTTTGTTGTTTTCACTTCCGTAGAAACGTACCCAAGACGATTTATCTTTAAAAACATCATACACAGCAAATCCTTGTCCTGGATAAGCAAATACCCCATCATTTCTCAAGCTGGCATATGAGCTTTTAGAACCTGAACCGGAAATAAGCTGGTGCAAGCCATCGTGTAAAATATATTGTAAGTTATGCTCGTGACCAGAAATATACATCACCCTTTTATAATCTTTGGCAATGGTTTGTAAACGATCTCTAAAGGATTTATAACGTTCATTCTGTGCATCTTGAATAGACACCCCTCCGGTAGTTCTAATGAGCATCGCTAATGACCCCAAAACAGGCATGGGAATCTTTTTTTGGGAAGGATATAAATGACGATTAAAATGATAATTCCCGCCATGAACACCATTCGTATACATGGGATGGTGAAGGGCAATAATTACATTTTTATTTTGACTTTTTTTCAGTTCAGTCTCCACTTCCGAAAATAAAGCTTCCCGTGTTTTTATTTCAGGACAATTATCGTTGATTAACGGATCGTTATCCCAATCTTCTAAATACCACTGCGAATCGATAATAATCATCGTAAGTTCATCGGTAACATCTCTAATGGTAAGACCACAACCCGGGGTAGGTTCCCAAATATCTTTTTGTTTGGTTCTTCCTTTAATATATTTGGCTTGTTCTTTTACGCCTTTTACGCCTTCTACATACCAATCATGATTCCCGGGAATAAATAATATTTTTCCATCATAACCTTCTAAAGCATCAATTTGAGCATCAATCCTGTATTCAGATTGTTTACGCATAGGATCTCCTTCACTGGGCATTCCTGCCGGATAAATATTATCTCCTAAAAAGATGGTATAAGAATCTTTAGTTTCTACAGAATCCAATAAAGATTTAAATGCCTGAAGACCGGAGGAAGATCCACCGGGTTGAGAGTAACCGGCATCACCAATTAAAAAAAAACGCTGTTCTAATTCTTTTTCTGAAGGATACCGTAAAGAATCCTGAGGATAATCTTTATTAATCTTAGGTTCGAAAGTTGCGCAAGCAGATAATAATAAAATCCCTAAAATTGTTAGAAGTATGTTATTTTTCTTCATATAAATTAAATCGTCATTGAATTTTCACTAATTTGGGATGGTTATTAAAACACATCGATATTTATGGAGAACACTGTTGATACAGATAACATACTTGAAAAAGCAGATCATTTTGTACTTAAATTATTTACAGAACAACTGCCCAATACTTTCATTTATCATAATTACAATCATACACAGCGTGTGGTTAAAAGTACTAAAGAATTAATTGAAAAATCTCAAATTAATGTTAAAGAAGAAAAGGCCTTAATACTCGCTGCTTGGCTTCACGACACAGGTTACACCAAAACTATAAAAGGTCATGAAGAAGAAAGTGTTAAGATTGCTAAGGGCTTTTTAAAAGAAAATAATGAGTCTGAAGAAATTATTCAGCTTGTTGAAAAATGTATTTTAGCTACCAAGAAAAGTGTGACTCCGGAGACTAAATTGGAGAAGATTATAAAAGATGCCGATTCTTCCCATTTAGCAAAAGAATATTTTGAAGAAACCACCGAATTTTTAAGACAAGAATTAAAGCTGCATAATGTAAAATATTTCACTCCTAACGAGTGGTTAGAGGAAAACATTAGAATGTTTACCGAAGAGCATCGTTTTTATAGTCCATATGCTATTGAACATTGGCGCCCTAAAAAGGATGAAAATCTTTTAGATTTATTAGAGTCGCAAAAAAAGCTTAAAAAGAAATACGCCAAGGAAGAAGCGAAAGCAAAAATGAAAGCTCGTTATAAAAACGATAATCCTGAGCGTAGTATTCAAACCTTATACAGGACTACTTTACGAAACCATATTAAGTTAAGTGATATAGCAGATACAAAAGCTAACATTTTATTATCGGTTAATGCGATTATTATCTCACTGGCCTTGGCAAATATTATTCCCAAATTAGATGCGGCTTCCAATAGGCACTTAATGTTCCCTACCCTAATTATGGTTTGCTTTAGTGTAGCTTCTATTGTTCTTTCGATTATGTCTACTAGACCCAATGTCACTAGCGGAGAGTTTACAAAAGAGCAAGTAAAAAAACGGGAAGTAAATGTACTCTTCTTCGGTAACTTTCATAAAATGCCATTTGATCAATACAATTGGGCACTTAATGAAATTATGAAAGACAAAGATTATGTGTATGAGGCTTTAACGAAAGACTTGTACTATTTGGGAATCGTGCTGAACCGAAAATATCAGATCCTTCGGTGGACATACACCATATTTATGACCGGAATCATCATTTCTGTGATAAGTTATGTGATGGCATTTTGGTTAATGTAATTAACTACTTATCAGAAAAAATGAAAATTTTACTTCAAGATTTCAATGAAGGAATTAATTGCTTATTTGCTAATAACAACCTGAGAGTTCTATATAAAGTTTTTTGCAAGCATTTTTGATTATTGAGTATATTTTCAAAGAAAATTGGTATCAAAATACTCCGAAAACAGAAACTCCGATACAAAATCTTTTGCAGAGATTTCAATCAGTTTCCGAAGTTTTCTTAAATCGGAGTCAGGTAAATAATAGATAAGAAATATCGCCACCCCAACTAATCATTAGGGATGGCGATATTTTAATTTTTTGATAATTACGTTTTGAGATTAATGCAATTGTTCCATTAAATCTTCATACGTAAGTGTTTTTTTCTCTGTTTCCTGTTCCTTATAATAAAGAACATTTACGCGAATAGCTTTTAAACCAACCACTCCTTGTACATCTTCCAGCTCCACTAATTCTACTTCATCCCCTACGTAGTTTTTCTTTTGTAGGTATTCAATATATTTTAAGTATTCCCGCTCATCCGATTTTTGAGAATAGATAATCGCTATTTTTCCTTTTTGGGTAACGCGTTCTTCGGTATTTTTAATATAAGCTTTATCAATACGCTTTTTAATGATTTCGTATCGGGCGTTATATGTACCATCTACGTCAAACTTCTTTTCATCCATACGGTAACGGATGGAAAGTGTAGAACTAAATACTAAAATTAAAGAAGCGGCATCTAGCTTTAAAGGCAGGTTTTCTTGAACGTGATAGAATTTATTTTCCATCTCACAAACTACCTGCAATTGCCAAAGTCTAATATTGTGTAAGTAAACCCGACTAAAGGTTTTGTTTTTAGTCATCGATTCACCAATATAGATATTGTGATCTACCCCATCGGTCTTATACCTTTCAAAATAATGAGGGAATATTTTTTGTGCTTCTACCTGCTTTCTGTCGATATAGCGAGCTAAAGTTCTATTTATTCTTTGTACAGTATCGTCATAATTTTTACGCTGATCGTATATTACACCTGCATCTTTATCTACACAATTATTGTAGTGCTCGATCATCTGCACCAAAACATCCGATTTTGTCTTGAAATGCTCAATAAGTGGATTGATTTCTTTATGAATAAAATTGACTATTTTCTGTTCACTGGAAGCATTTAGGTTTTCCTTTAAGTCTTTGATGTATTTATTTATTCTGAATTTAGTCTGCTCGTAAATAGGAAGTGCTTCTTCTTCCATGGCTTTATCTACCATTTGAACAATCATATTCAAATGTTTCAATAAATCTTTTTGAATAGCTATGTTTCGTTCATCGGAAGAACCTACAATATCAATCTGACCGTAAAGTGGAAAAATGTCTTTAAAAGCAATATCCCGGAAGGAGGAAACACCGTCTTTATCTAAATCCCTAATATACCGTCTTGCTTCTTCTTCAAAAATCCATAAAACACTTGGATGAATTGAAGTACATTCACTTTGGATAACTGCTTTTATACGGTTTTCAAAATCTGTTCTGTGCCGCTCTAAGGCTGTCACAATATAAGGTACAATGTCGTCTAACTTAACAGCATTAATACTATTGAGCTCATTTTTGTTATAAGAAACCAACTCCAATACGGCTAAAAGATCGTTATCCTTTGCTACCGGAGCCAAGATGCAACTTTTTACATTTTGATCTATAAGGTTTTTGGCAAGAAAGCTATCGGGATTCTTTTTTTTATAAGTATCGACATTGGAAATAGCAAAATATTGATGCTTTTCAATAATGGTTTCATAGGCATGTTCACAAAAAGCCTTTTTACACTCTACTTCATCATTATCGTTTAAAATAAAGCTGCTTACTTGTGTTTCATCCATATGGGAAAAGTCTGCTTCTTTACTATCAAACATTGTAATCCCAACCCTAAGCTCCGGATTTTTATAGATAGAACGGAAAATCTCGGTAATCCCTTCTAAGTTATCCTCTTTAGGGATTTTATTGTTGAGGAGCTGAGTTTTTAAATCAGATATACCATCATCTACTGTCACATCAGTGAGATTGGTGATTATAAAGCCTCTAAACACCCAACTTAGCGGTGGAAATTTTTCCCGCCAAAGTTCTATATTATCTGTATCCTGAAGTAAGATATCTACATCTTCATCGGTAATATCAATAGCCTTATCGGTAGGTTCAAACTCTATAAAATCTGCATTAGAAGCAATTCTGTAATGGCGCATAATTCCATTTTCATCAGGAATATCGTAATAAAAAGGCCGAGTAAAATCGATATTATATCCGTAGTATCCATTCAAAATTAAAATACAACCAAACACATAATCGGCTTCAGATGTAAAGTTTCTAATGGTAGGCTCAAAATCCTCTCCGGCATTTTCCAATATCTCCTGAAAACGCTGGGTTTTATTAAAAAGATAATTTTGGTGTGGAAGTGATGCAGCTTTTATTTCATTATTCGTTAGAATATTAGGAAATAAATCATCTAAAAGAATATGAATTGGCTCTAAATGCTCTTTTATTTCTTTTTTGCTGTCAAGACCTTCCTCTAATTTAGGGTAAGACTTTACATAATCCAATACACTTTTCAGGTAATTTTTAGCAATAGGATTTTCTTCCTTTTTTGCACGTTCCCGATAGGCATCGATTACTTTTTTAAAGCTAACTTTAATTAAAAAAGGAAAGTCTTGATTTTGAGTTTTCATCACTAAATTTTAAATAATAACAAGGTAATTCATCTAAAGGCAACACAAATAAAAAAGATAAAAATTAACAATACTTTAGAAATTTGTCCCTTTCTTTAAGGTTGCCTACTTTTGCAAAACAAATTTAAACTAAAAATGAAGAAAATAACATTAGGATTATTAGTGGCATTAGCTTTTTCTTGCCAAGATCAAAAACCTGAACATATTACTTTTAAAGGTAATGCAGATAATATTGAAGATGGAACATCGGTTTATCTTTCTCAATTGGGAGAACAAGGACAGCCACAACCCATCGATACGATTACTGTAGAAAAAGGTAGTTTTGAGATAGATTTACCGGAGGTAGATTTTGAAACCTTAAATATCCTGAGAATAGACGGTGCTAGGGGGAATATTATTTTTATCAATGAAAATGAACCGATTACAGCTACTATCTACAAAGATAGTTTAAGAAGTTCTGAAATTAAAGGAGGCGACTCTAACAAGCTATTCAATGAGTATGTTTCTGAAATTAAAGAAGTAAGGTCTGAGATGCAAAAAATGGTAGCTGAATACCAAAAAAACAATCCTGATCTTCGCCAGAATCCTGAACTCATGAAAGAAATTCAGGAAAAACAAAAAGAGCTTCAAGACAAAAACTCAGAAAAATTTAAAGAAATGGTGGCGAACCATCCTAACTCTTTAGTTTCTGTTTTAATCTTATCTGATATCATCAATGCTAAATCTGTAAGTACTACAGAAGCTAAAGAATTGTTTGATAATCTTTCTGAAGATGTAAAGAAAACACCTATTGGAAAGCAATTAGATGAAAGCTTAACGAAAGCGACCGCAACTGCAATAGGAAGTAAAGCGCCTGATTTTTCTGCTCCCACTCCTGATGGAAAAGAATTATCTTTAAAAGATGCAATGGGAAAAGTAACCATTATCGACTTTTGGGCCTCTTGGTGTAAGCCTTGTAGAATTGAAAACCCAAACGTGGTAAAACTGTACAATAAATACCACGATAAAGGATTAAACATCTTAGGTGTTTCTTTAGATAAAAACGGACAAAAAGACAAGTGGTTAAAAGCTATTGAAGACGATGGTTTAACCTGGCAACATGTTTCTAACCTAGAATATTGGAAAGGTCCGGTTGCACAAATGTATAGCGTATCTTCAATTCCGGCTACGTTTATTTTAGATGAAAACGGAATCATTGTCGCTAAAGACTTAAGAGGTGATGCCTTAGAAGCTAAGATTGCTGAAATGCTTCCATAAGCTTAAAAATATACTAACAAAAAAATCCCGATTCAGTTGAATCGGGATTTTTTTATTTGAGCTATTTATCTAACCCTATTTTACTGAATAATCGCAAAATTTACAGTTACCTGAGCCATAATTTCCATCTCTCCTACCGCTAGTGTTTGATTACCTGAGGCACTACTTTCTTTCATATCCACCATACGCATCATTTGAGGTTGTGGGTAATTACCAGTAGAACTTTCGCTTATAAATATTGGAGCTCCTACTTTCACCCCTAAAGCCTCTGCATATTCTTCTGCCTTTGCTTTGGCATTTTTAATGGCTTTTATACGAGCTTGAGATTCGTATTTTTCCATTTCTGAAGATTTAAACTGAACACTGTTAATACCATTAATTCCTAATTCCAATAGTCCCTGGGTGATTTTGTCATACTGAGAAACATCGGTTAATAAAATAGAAATACTTTGGTTAGCTTGAAATAAGTAAGTTTTGGTATCGTACTTATAACTTTTAGCCAATCTTATATATTCTGTTTGAATATTTTTTTTATCGATCCCTTCTTTTTTTAAGTACTTCAATACCGCATCAATCACTTCATCGGTGCTGGCTTTTACTTCTTTGGCTGTTTGGGCTTCTTCATTTACATTTACCTGAATAAGGACTTCATCGGGGACTACTTTTACTGTTCCTTCGCCGTTTACAGAAATTCCACTCGGTTGTTCCTGCGCCACTACTATCGTGGCAAAAAGTAAGGTGCAGGCTAAAAATAATTTTTTCATAATTTGATTTATTAATTGTTTAGTAAGGGTTATCCAATAAGGATACCAAACTTAAATTTTACCGGTTTTTTGTAAAATAAATAACACTATTAGCGGGATTAAAAGCAAAAGTGTCATTAATAAATTTTCGGTAACTACTGATGGATTTAAAATGATGGTGATAAAGTAACCGCCCATGGCTCCTCCAAAGTGAGCATCGTGGCCAATATTACCTAAACGCTTTTTCATTCCATAGATCGTAAAAAGCAAATAGCCAATTCCGAAAATATAGGCAGGAATAGGAATAATAAAAAATAAGCCTAAGGTCATATCGGGTCTTAACAGAATGGCAGCGTATAAGATTCCCATGACCGCTCCACTAGCACCTACGGCGGTGTAATAATCTTCATCTTTATGAAAATAGAGCGAAAATAAATTTCCTAAAATTAAGCTTCCAAAGTAAATAATGAAAAAATTGAGCGTTCCCATATGTAGTACAACCACTTCAGAAAAAATATAGAGGGTAAACATGTTTACAAACAAGTGAGTTACATCTACGTGTAGAAATCCCGAAGTGATAATGCGTAATTGCTGCCCTAATTTAATGGCTCCCACATTAAATTTATATTTGTCAAAAAACAAAGCATCATTAAATCCCTTTAAAGAGACTACTGCATTAATCCCAATAATTATTAAGGTAACCAGTTCTAAATTTCCCATAGTTCGTGTTTGTCTATCAAAGATACCATATCTTTGTAAAAATTTTTATTTTTCATGCAAAGATTGGGATTTCTAGCGGTCTACCCTCTTTTGTGGTTGATTTCCATTTTACCCTTCCGGCTTTTTTACTTGTTTTCAGATCTGGTATATTTTATTATATACTATCTTGTTGGTTATCGAAAAAAAGTAGTCAAAGCAAATTTAGAATTAGCTTTTCCTGAAAAAAGCAAGGAAGAAATCCATTTAATTCAAAAAAAATTTTACCACCATTTTTGTGATATGTTTTTAGAAATGGTAAAAACCATGTCCATTTCAGACAAAGAATTAAAAAAACGCTTCTTGGTTAAAAATCCGGAAGAACTTAAACGCTTAGAGACATTAAACAAAAGCCACATTATTTTATTGGGACATTATGCCAGTTACGAATGGGTAAATGCGCTCCATTTTTATGGATTAACTTACCAAGCGTATGGTGTTTATAAAAAGATTAAAAATGAATATTTTGATGATCTTATCAAACGGATAAGAAGTAAGCACCATACCACGATGCTGGCGACGAAAGAAGTCCCTAAACAAATATTAAAAAATAAAAAAGCCGGTTTACTTTCCAGCTACGGAATGATTGCCGATCAAGCTCCCAAAGGAGCTATAGCGAAATACTGGCTCCATTTTATGGGAAAAGAAGTACCTGTTTTTGTAGGAGGTGAAGTATTGGCCAAACGATTGGATTTAGCCCTGACTTATTTACATATTGAAAAGGTAAAACGTGGCCACTATACGGCTGAGTTTATTCCCTTAGCAGACGATCCTCAAAAGTATGAAGAGTTTACGTTAACCGACAAATACTTTCATTTATTAGAAGAACAAATAAGAGACCAACCCGAGTATTATTTATGGTCTCATAAACGTTGGAAACACGCAAAAAATTAGCTGGTTATTTATAAATATTTTAATTTTAGCTTCTTTTTTTTAATAAAAATCTATATTTGACGGCTTATCATTCTTTTTATGAAAAAAGCTGTTTTTTATTGTTCTTATCCTCTACTATGGCTGGTATCTAAACTTCCCTTTCCTATTTTTTACTGGGTGTCTGATGGCTGCTATCTACTGGTTTACTATTTAATTGGTTACCGTAAAAAAGTAGTTCGGAATAATCTTCAACAATCTTTTCCGCAGAAAAGCCTTTCAGAAATCAAACAGATTGAAAAGAAGTTCTATAAACATATGTGTGATATCTTTTTAGAAATGATAAAAACCTTATCGATCTCTAATAAGCAACTTAAAAAGCGTTTTGTTTATGAAAATATTGAAGAGCTTGTTAAATTTGAAAAAGAATGCAACGGGGCAATAGTGATGTGTGGTCATTATGCCAGTTATGAGTGGGCTACCGCCATTAACTTTTACGACACGCATAATAAAGCTTATGCAATCTATAAAAAAATCAAGAACAATTATTTTGATAAGCTCATCAAAGATATAAGAGCAAACCTTGGGACTACTTTAATTACCAGTAAAGAGGTTATCCCAACCATGATGAGAAATAAGGTAAATCACCAAAAAGCGAGCTATTATATGATTTCCGATCAATCTCCCAGAAACACTAAAAACGCGTGCTGGGTAGATTTTATGGGAAAGGAAACTGCTGCTTTTACCGGATCTGAATCGATGGCGAAAAAATTAGGTTTTGGTATTCTTTACCTGCAAATCAGAAAGGTGAAACGGGGCTATTATTCAGCAAAACTAATTCCGTTGACGGCTACCCCTAAAGATTATGAAGACTTTAAAATTACCGAAAAATTCTTTCAGCTACTCGAAGCACAAATACGTGAACAACCTGAATATTACCTTTGGACGCACAAGCGATGGAAGCATAAGAGATTTTAAACAATCTTTTCACTATTAACGATTTTTAACTTATTTTAGCTAAACTAAAACGTTTAACTCTAATAATAGTTTAATGAAATACAAAAATCTTAAAACATTATCCCTACTTATTTTGATGGGCTTCTTGGTGAGTGCAACTATCATGTCTTGTAGTGATGATGATACTTCAGAAAATAAAGAAGAAGTTCCAGATAATACAGATGATGGTGAAAATGAAGAAACTCCAACCCTAAGTTTTTCTTCCACCACCTTAACTTTTGAACAAACAGAAATTGCAAATTCTACCCAAAAAGAAGTAACACTTTCCGGAGAATACCTTTCCCAAGAAGTTTCTTTGATGACCTCCGGTGATTTTACGGTAAGCGTAGATAATGAAAACTTTAATGATGAAGTGATTGTTTCCCCGGACGACATCAATAATTCCATGACCATTCATGTAAAATTTACACCTTCCCAACTAGGAGAAGTAACTCATACCCTAAGTGTGACCGGTGCAGATTTTGATGAAAAAACAATCAACTTGAATGGCGAAGGCATTGTTGGAGAAGAGACCATTCAAACCTTTAATAGCACCAGATTGGCATTTGGTGATGGCTATAGCCAAACCGCTACCCAAGCTTTTGATTTACCTGCCGACCCTACACTGATCTCCAACATTAAAATGTATGTCAAACTCAGATGCCCGGAAGTAGGCTGTGACGAATGGGATGTATATGCCAATGTACGAGTAAAAGATGATGCTTCCGGAGAGTTTTTTGAAATGGCACGTTATATTACCCCTTATTGGAATGATAACAGCCAATTACCAAGAGGTTTTGAATTTGATGTAACCGATTTTAAGTCGCTCCTCACCGGTAATACCGAATTACAGATTAAAACGGAATGTTGGAATGACTTAGGCTATTTAATCTCTGTAGAATTTGATTATGAATACGGAGAACCTGATTATCCGTATTACGCTGTAGAACGCGTAATGGCTTATAACAGCTCCTCTATCGATGGTGTTCCTTATGGGGTAGCTCATGATTTTGATTTGGATAAATCGGTGACGATTCCTGAAAATGCGGAAAGCACGCATTTAAGAACCATTATTTCCGGATGGGGTCACGCCACTCCTTACGATCCGGGAAACAGACCTTGTGCGGAATGGTGTTTTAGAACCCACCATATTAAAATTAATGGCGCACCTGCTTTTGAACATTACATGGGTCCTATAGGTTGTGCTCAAAATCCCGTGAATAATCAAAATCCCGGAAACTGGACACCTGATAGAGCGGGATGGTGCCCGGGGATGGAAGTACCTACCCGTATCGATAACTTTACCGAAGCTATGGCAGGTAATACCTTTACCTACGAATATGATTATGAAGATTGGACAAATAATGAACAGAATGGTGATGCTTATTATGCCACCAGTACGTTTGTCGTGGTAAAAAGCAATACCGAAATTGAAAAACCTACCGTAAACGACTAAAAAATAGTTTGTAACCATAAAAAAACGGCTTTTCATTTAGAAAAGCCGTTTTTTTATGAGATAGTAGTTTGACACAATAAGTGCCTTAAGAAATTAAAAGTAGTCAGTTCGAGTGATTTTGTGCAGTAAAACGAAACAAAATTGTATCGAGAACCGAATTTTAACTTCAAGCCTTATTCTCGATACAAAAATCTTAACCGATTTTCACTCGAATTGATAGGCTTGAAGTCAAGTAACAAAAAGAAATACGGGTTAGTATTTCTAAATTAAATCCCCGCAATGGCTTTAATTTCCATGATCATTTTATTGGCCAACTCATCAGCTTCTTGCTGCGATTGTGCTTCAGTATAAATACGGATAATAGGTTCGGTATTTGATTTTCGTAAGTGAACCCAATTCTCTGGGAAATCTATTTTTACCCCATCTACCGTCGAAACTTCTTCCGCTGCATATTTCTTTTCCATGGCTGCGAGAATAGCATCTACATCTAATTCTGGCGTTAATTGAATTTTATTCTTGCTCATAAAATACGCCGGATATTCTTTGCGTAATTCTGAAACCGTCATTTTCTTTTCCGCTAAATGGGTCAAGAATAAAGCGGCTCCCACTAAACTATCCCTTCCATAGTGAAATTCCGGGAAAATGATTCCACCGTTTCCTTCTCCCCCAATAATCGCCTCTGTTGCTTTCATTAAGGTAACTACGTTCACTTCTCCCACCGCACTGGCTTGATAAGTTCCGCCATGTTTTTCGGTGATATCGCGTAACGCACGCGAAGAAGAAAGGTTACTCACCGTATTTCCTTTTTCTTTTCCTAAAATATAATCGGCTACGGCAACCAAAGTATATTCTTCACCAAACATATTTCCTTTCTCATCAATAAATGCCAAACGATCTACATCAGGATCTACGACAATACCAAAATCGGCATTTTCTTCAACAACCAACTTACAAATATCCCCTAAATGTTCTTTTAGAGGTTCAGGATTGTGCGGAAACTGTCCGTTGGGTTCGCAATACAATTTTACGACCTCAACGCCTAATTCATTTAATAACCTTGGGATAGCGATCCCTCCGGTAGAATTGACAGCATCAACTACTACTTTAAATTTGGCCGCCTTGATGGCTTCTACATCTACCCATTTGGAGTTAATAATCTCTTCGATATGTAAATCGATATACGCATCGTTTATGGTAATCTCCCCCAATTCATCTACCTCAGCAAATTCAATAGTACTACTTTCTGCAATTTCTAAAATCTTAGCTCCTTCTTCCCCATTTAAAAACTCTCCCTTTTCATTCAGTAATTTTAAAGCATTCCATTGTTTGGGGTTATGGCTTGCGGTTAAAATAATTCCGCCATCAGCGTGTTCCATAGGGACGGCCATTTCTACGGTTGGGGTGGTCGAAAGCCCTAGATCAATCACATGAATACCCAATCCTACTAGCGTATTCATTACTAATTGTTGCATCATCTCTCCGGAAATTCTGGCATCCCGACCTACCACTACACGGTATTCGTCTTTTTCTACTTGATTTTTTACCCAGGTTCCGTAAGCCGAAGCAAATTTCACGGCATCAATCGGGGTTAAGTTATCTCCTACATTTCCGCCAATGGTTCCACGAATTCCTGAAATTGATTTTATAAGTGTCATTCTATTTCTCTTTAATTAATGGCGCAAAGATACACGTATTCAGTTCCGAAGCAAAAAGCTTGTAGGAAGTTATTATTAAACGTACTTTAGAAGTTATGAATTACTTGGCCCATATTTACCTTTCGGGAGACGATGATCCCCTATTGAAAATAGGAAATTTTATAGCTGATTCTGTAAAAGGGAAAGCATTTAAAAAATATCCACAAGCCATACAAAACGGCATTAAGCTACATCGGGAAATAGACACCTTTACCGATTCGCATCCGATTGTATTTGAAAGTAAGCATCGCTTATTTAAAAAATACCGCCACTATTCTTCGGTTATTGTAGATGTACTTTACGATCATTTTTTAGCGAAAAACTGGCAAGATTACCACCCTACCCGATTAAATGTATATATAGAAGATTTTTATTTACTGTTGAAGTATAATTTTGAATCCCTCCCTAAACGGGTACAAAATTTTTATCCCTATATGGTGAGTGATAATTGGTTACTGAGTTATGCTGAAATTGATGGAATTGAAAAAATACTCACCCAAATGAACCATCGGGTCAAAGGAAAAACCCAACTCCAAGAATCGGTGAAAGAATTAAAAGAATTTTATCCCGAATTTGAAAGTGAGTTCACTGCCTTTTTTTCTGAATTGGAAGAATTTGTAAAGCTGAAGAAAAAAGAGCTGCTCGTGAATTAAAAACTACCATCTTCCACCGAAGATGGTAGTTGATTCATTTTAAATATTAAAATTCAAATAAACGCCCAACCTTGATTTTACTTCCACTAATCCCCCATTCAGGTTTTGGCTAATGGGAAGCATGGCATTTACGCCCAGCGACCATCTTTCATAAGAAGCCTCTACGCCTAATTTTCCAAAGAAAACATCCCCTTCCGTATCCCTTACAGCCTGATCAAACTGTTCGTTCTCTTGAAAGACTTCTCCTGAAAAACCACCAAATGGCGTTATTTTCCAAGAGGAATTAAGCTCGAAAGCCTTATAGGCATCAATTCCATAATTTACTTGATCTCCAAAATGATAATGATCGTTATTTTCGGTTTTAAAGGTATAGTTCACCAAAGCATTTACTCCCCAGTCCATAAAGCTTAAGGAATAATCTACGGCTAAGGTATAATCCCAACTGCCGGTTCCTACTTGAAAACTTGGGTTTACGCTTCCTTCATTATTAGATCGGTTATATTCCCCGGTAGGCATTTTAACGCCTCCTCCCACACGAAGTGTATGAGAAGCCTTAAACGGATTCAACATCAAGGAATCTTGATTAGGCTGAATGAGTTTATAAAATGCCATCAAGGTGGCATCTCCTAATCCATCAATTTTTTGAGAACGCCCGTCTTGGTATGCTCGATTATGAAAATGATAAGGTAACATTGCATTTACCAATATCCGTTTTCCTAGCGGAAGTCTTGTCCACACTTGGGTAGTATTAAAATTTTCATCAATCCATGGGGAGTTTCTAAAAATCCCATCCCTAGATTGGTACTGCTGGTAGATATAGCGTACCCCTATAAAATTTTTATTCATCGTCGTACCATAGCCCATACTTCCACCGTTTCCACTGCATCCACAGACATCACAATCGTCAAATAATAAGGAAGGTGAATAGGTCAACGTATCTTTTATAGGATTTGCAGAGACCTGCCCTCCTAACAGCAGTAAAAAGATAAGTACTGCTTTTTTATATAAATTAATATTCGGCAAAGCGTTCATCATTTAAATAGGTTTCATCGGTTAGGGTATTTAAAAAAGCGATTAAAGCTTCTTTTTCTTCCTCATTTAAGTCAATACCTAATCGATTGTTTTGTTTTAAAATAGGAGCTAAGGTTTCAGAGTCCTGTACGCCGTTATCGTAAAAATTCAATACCGATGCTAAACTGCCAAAACGTCCATCGTGCATATAAGGTTGGGTGATGGCGACATTCCGCAAACTGGGCACTTTAAACTTATACTTGTCAGCTTCATTTCCGGTCACTTCTGCCCTACCGATATCGTTTATACCGGGATATGGTGATAAACCATTATTCCGAAAAGCATCATCGGTAAACAAGTCGGTGATATGGCAAGAAGCGCATTTTTGCTGAAATACTTCCAACCCATATGCCTCTGTCTCTGAAAAATCTCCGCCTGCTTCCCCTCTTACATACTTATCATATTTTGAATTGGAAGAAACCATCATCACCATAAACTGCGAAAGCGCTTTAAAGAAATACTCATTAGTGACTTCACCGCCTTCAAAAGCGTCAGCAAATAATTGTTGATATTCCTTATCGGTTTTAATTTTCTGCAATACATTACTTACCGTTTCCCCCATTTCTACCTCATTAGTAATTGGGATAATGGGAAAAAGGTCTAAATGAGCGGTAGCTCCATCCCAGGCAAACTCTTTCATAAAAGCTGCATTTTGAATGGCCGGAGCATTCCGCGTCCCTTCCAAATCGTCTATTCCGTGGCTAAATTGATGTCCGTGATGCGTAAAGGCAAAACGTTGCTCATGGCAAAAACCACAAGAAATAAAGCCGTTAGTAGAAAGGCGACCATCATAAAAAAGTTTCTTTCCCAATTCAAAACCCTTTTCGGTAGGCGGGTTACTTTCCAGGTCATATTGCAACTCCGGAAAATTACTAGGGACTTGAAAAGCTAAAGGTTCATTCACTTCGGTATAGCTTTCCTCATCGTTGGAACATGACAAGAGGAATACTCCCATCAATAACATCACTATTATTTTCATTAGATAGAGAATTAAGTAGCTGCCTAAATTTTGTAAAAAACTAGACAGCTACTATTGATATTTAGTGATGTCCACCTTCGCCGTTATGTACGTGATGTACCATAAACATGCTTGCGGTATTTTCAGCAATTTGAGGTGATTTTACTTCATCGATCATCACCACCGGCGCTTCTGAAAGTAAAATTTTATGTGCTCCATCTAAAATTTTATTGGCATCGACTTGGAAATGCATTAGCGGACTCATATTCTCGCTCACGATCGCTGTGGATGGTAAATCTACGGTGACTTCTTTATAATTGTCTAAAGCACTCCCGTGACTCCCCATGTGAATCTGAAAGTTGGTAGCCTCAGTTACCGTGGGTGAAGTAAAAGTTCCTTCAAAGTTTAAAAACTTATAACCTGCTTGCCAAGACCACATCATATTGGTTTCTTCTGCTATTTGTAAAAAGTCTCCTTGCCCTTCGGCTCCTTGTAGGTATTTCTCTTGATCTACACCTACTCCAAATTTAAGTTGGGTATAATTACCTGCAGGAATATTAGTGAGTGAAATTTCTGTCATCTCTTCTTCTTCACTAATCACAAAGTAACTATCGTCTTTTGGGTACACAAATTCGTTGCCATCTTCATCGATAAGAACAAAGTTACTTACCACATAATTGAGACGATTAACGACAAGACTTTCGCCGTTAGAATTGGTATAAGTAGAGGCGCCTAAAAGTAAATCGTCTCCGTTCATACTATTGTCAAATTCTAAGCTTACGCTATTCTCTCCGGTTAAGTCTTTTCCCGCTGCGTCATCATCATCAGAGCAAGAGGTAAACACAGAAATGGCCATCGCTAAAGCCGTTATTTTTAAAGCTATATTTTTCATTAGTAAGGGTATTAAAATTTATGTTGAGTATCCGTAATTTGTCATAATTGGTATTTTCGTCATTCCGGACCTACCCGTCCTACAGGCGGGCTTGATACGGAATCTCATTATGATTCTTTACGGACATTTAAATAATTTATTATTGAATTTTAGATAGGTGCTATGCTACCTACCTCTGAATAGATATTTTAAATCCCGATGATCGAGAAAAAATAATTGATCAATCATGAAAAATAGGAGGCCTTAATAACTCAAAGGTATAGGTGGAAGTATATAAATTATCATAAGTTTCTTCAGGCTGCTGAAGACTAGCTAGAGGTTGAAAAAATTCAACCCTAAATTCTTCCGCGAAATACAACACGGGAATTTCTATTTTAAGATGTGATTCAGTTTTTTGAGGATTGCTTTTTTGGGCAACTCCTTTGGCCAATTGTTTCATTAAATAGCATTTACCATTACAATGAAGCTCAGGTTGATCTTTATTGATACAAAGTACCTTAGCGATGTAATCGTAATTCGCTAGATATTCTACCACCGGAAAAGCGGGCCTAAACAAAAAACAGAAACAAAGTATATAAACGTAATACTTCAATTGAATTCGCTTAAAATTAATGATTCTAACTATAGTGCAGGGTATTCGTTGAACCTAAAGACAATCATTTCGATAAACACTCGTTAGGTATTTTCTATCGAAAATAAGGCTTGTAACTCAAATGCAGTGTTCAATACCTTTTTGCTGTGTTTTACTGCAAAAACCATTCGAACTGACGAATTTTAATATGCACTAGGGCTTAATCATATTCATCTCTATTAAGATGAACAGATTGATTATGTAAAAGAATTAAGCGAACCGAGGAGGGTCTAATAAAGTTGAAGTAAATGCATCTTCATAAAGCTGAAGAAACTCTTTATTAATTTGATGTTTTTGCAATAAAAATAGCGGAGTCAACGCTAAAGAAGTAATTTCTTCTAGGTATAAAAGCTGAAATTCAACTTTAGAAGTAGTTTCTTTATCAGATTTTTTTTCTGTATCGGAAGCATTTTTTGCCAATTGCCGCATCAAGTAACATTTTCCGTTACACTTGAGTTTGGGTTGATCTTTATTGATACATAATACCTTTGAGATATAATCATAATTCACCGCATATTCCACTACCGGAAATACGGGCTTTATTAGGATAATTAAAAGTACGATGCCAAAAATATGCTTCACGCTGCAAAGATACGATAAGATTTATTTAAATGAATATTTTTTCATGATTTATATCTACTCGTGTAGTTGATAAGGAGCTCTTCAAGACCGCTATTTTAGTTAGAACTCTATTGAGATTTATTTTTTAAAAATAGGCTTGAAGTTAACCTGAGGTCTCGATACCATTTTGCTCTGTTTCACTCGACCTGAAGAATTTAGGGTTTAGGCTGTAGGGATTAGGTAGTTGGAAGTAAAAACAAGACTTCAACTTCAACTTCAATTTCAGAAATGTCCCCCTGAGCGGAGTAGAAGGGTCAATTTCAATTTAAAACCAAAGGATTACCAAAACCAACTGTTGCCCACTTAGAAGGATGAGTGCCCAATGGGCGGGGTAGTTCTGATTAGGGTTTTAGAAGTTAGAAGTGGGAAGTTGGGAGAACTAAGCAAGAGAAAAGGATTTCAATTATAACAGTCACTCCGAGTGATTTTAACTGAGCAAGAACGAAGATAAAATTGTATCGAGAAGTAGTTGAGTAAGCAGGTTAGTATTCCGTTGGCTGTTCGCAGTATTTTCGAATTCAATTTCAACTTCAGTTTCATCTTCAGAAATGTCCCCCTGAGCGGAGTCGAAGGGTCAACTTCAATTTAAAACCAAAGGATTACCAAAACCAACTGTTGCCCACTTAGAAGGATGAGTGCCCAACGGGCGGGGTGGTTCTGATTAGGGTTTTAGAAGTTGGAAGTGGGAAGTTGGGAAAACTAAGCAAGAGAAATGATTTTAACTGAGCAAGAGCAAAGGTAAAATTGTATCGAGAAGTAGTTGAGTAAGCAGGTTTTAGTGTTCCGTTGAAAGTTCGCAGTATTTTCAACTTCAATTTCAACTTCAGTTTCATTTTCAGAAATCTCCCCCTGAGCGGAGTCGAAGGGTCAACTTCTATTTCAACTTCGACTTCGACTTCAATTTCAACTTCCTATTCCCCTCCTACTCTTTCGACATTCTTTTGGTGATTGTTAGGTGCAATTTTCTTTTTCCCAAACAAAAACCTGCTAAAATGACTAAATAGTGTATGGGAAGAGACTTTAAGTAATAGGGCTACTTCTTATTCTGTCTTTAAATCTTGGAAGTAGGAACTACCGGAAATGGGGCTTGATGAGTTTGGAAGACACGGTTCTTCTGCGTTCTTTTTTAGGAGCTTCTTTGACAAGATTTAAGCTTAACTTTTTGAAAAACAGGTATTTATACGCTATTTACAACTATAATAACTATTTATATTTATGGTGTAGTTAGAATTTGACTGCTTTTATTTATAATAAAACTGTAGATAAATGCTAGTGTGTTTATTCGCATGGTGTGCGTCATACGAAAAAATTCGTTGAAACTTTTATTTTTATTAAATTATGAGAAATCATACATTTCTACTTTTTTTAACAGCAATGCTTTTGTCAGGCTCAACGATGAAAGCACAAATCACGAATGACCTTACTGCTGAAAATAATTCAAAGCCAGAATGGACTGAAAGTATAGTTAAAATTTGGTATGAATGCGGTGGCAAAATTTATACTGGCGCTGGTATTATAGTTTCTAAATCAGGATACATTCTAACTGCCGAACACGTAGGTAACATCTGTGGTACTAATTCAACGACGGTAATTAAAGTTGGATTTGTAGACAACTTCTATGATATTCCAAAGCAAAGTTTGACAGCTGTCGAAGTCAATTCGTTGACTGACAACCCTGACAATGCTACTTCTTATGATTTGAAGCTTTTGAAGGTTAACAATCTGAACGGCAGATTGATTAAGCCAATAGAACTTTCTAAAAGTTTACCAATGCCTGGCGATAATATTTTTATAGCTGGGTTTCCAGATTTACCATTTATTTTTCTTCAAAACCAAAAATTATCTTCATTGAGTGTTTTCAAAACAAACATTTTGAGTTGTTATGATGAAGCTAAAAACGGAATTCCTACAAGAATACACTACGGAGGAAATTCATTACCTGGTTTTTCGGGTGGCCCAATCTTCAATGACGAAAATGAATTGATAGGATTACATTCATCAAGAACTACAGCTAACATTTCTAATTTACTAAATACTATTTGCGAAGATTCCAGTAATAATAATTGCTGGAGAAATGCAGTAAAGTTTGATGTTATGTCAGCAGATAATACAGTGAGAACTCAAACAATCAATATAAACTATATAGCTCTCAAAAATCTTTTAGATAATTATTCTTGGGGAACATCAATTTGGAGAATTCCACAAGGTTGGATTGATATGATTCGAAAATAACAATATTAAAATAATGTACGACGCACAACACTGGTATAAGCAATGCGGGATTAGGTTTTTAAAAGAAAGGAAAGTGCGTATTTACGCCCGAACTACTCATATTAAATTCCGTTATATTATTAAAAACTAAGATATGTTCTGCGAAAGCCAACGGGCTGACCACCCAAAGTGACAAAAAAGCCTTAAAGAATAATGGAGTCCAGAAACCATTCAAAAAAACGGGGCGTAATCCAAAAAGCCTTACGAGTAGGAAAGAATTAAAATCATAAAAACATGGCATGTAGAACTCCAAGTGTCGAGCGTGTAGCCGACAAAACTGCTAAAGCTAAAGAACAAATTGACAAGCTTGAAACGATGATTAAAGCACAAGAGTCATCTAACAAAGCAACGTTTTACCATCAAATTGACAGTCACTTAGAAAGTGCCAAGATTGATGATGCTAGAGAAACGGATTATCAAGCTAACATCAAAACAGAATATACAAGTGAATTTAGCTTAGAAAAGATTGCAGGTGTTGTAACTACCGCATTAAAAGCAGCGAAAGTTGCCACAGACCCAACAAATCCACAAGCACCCACAAGCCCAGAAGCCATTGATGCATATTCTGATGTAGTAGTTTCAGTTGCCGAAGCTGCTAAGTCTTCTTCTACGGCTGGGGCAAGTTTAGCATTTTCCATGAGCCGATTAGCACCTGGTACAATTGCCTTTTTGTATGCGTCATCTATCAACATTCAAGATAACGAGACTTTTGGTGAAGAAGCTGTTACAACCACAGCCATTTATTACCGACTCATTCAAAGTGAAAAAGACATAAAGTTACAAGGAGCTTTTGATGCAACAAGAATACGAGTAGCTGCAGACTTAGAAACCTACCGTAGGTTCATTGCTTTGCAAGCAAATTTAGTCAATCAGTTAGCTGATGGAAAATTATCATTTGATGCCTATAACGTTTTGGACGAAAAATATGCAAAAAAAGCCGCTGAACTTCAAAAAAGAGTCAAGGATGGAACACCTGTTGAGAAGACTGCATCTGCTAGGGTCGATTTTGTTCGCACTCGCAAGATTATGAGCACTTCTGGTTTACCTACAAGTGCTAACCATGAACTTGTTCAAGCAGCTATCAAAAGAATGTCTACCATGGGTAGTAGTTACAAAAAAATTATTGAGAAAGCCCAAGAGCGCCTAGGGAATGGTTATTTCTAGTAGCTAAGAATAAAAGCCCATAACATTTTGTATAAGTAATGGCAGGAAAAGTGGTAAATATTAAGGTTTGCAGCCCGCTCAAACTGTGTAGTGGTTCGACAAGAAACTACCACGCAAACTGCCACTACTCATACAATTTACCGTTGTAGAGCCTCATTAAATTGAGTCATTATAAATAACCATATATTAAATTAACATCCATGAAAATGTCAAATCATCGAAATGTAGCAGTACAAAAAGCAGCTTTAGATCAAATGAATCAAATCACTGAGCAGATCAAAAAAAATGCTCCAAAAGAACTTGCCAGTACGGGTGATATAACGGTTATCTCAGAAATTCCTTCTGAGGGTTATTATATCAAAGAAAAAGGAACATATGTTTTGGGAAATGACATCACATGGGCTCCCCCTGTAAATGGTTTTCTATTTGCCGCCATCGTTATACAATGTGATAATGTTGTCTTAGATTTTAAAGGTCATACTTTAAGTATTCATAACCCTAAAAATGATGGAGACTACTCTTCTATGGGAGTTATTGTGCTTAACTCAGATTACCCCACAGCCTGCAGTAATGTTACTGTAACAAATGGAACTATCAAAGACATGGGAATTTGTGGTCTTTGGGCATTTAAAACTAATAACCTGTCTGTTTCTAAAATCACTGTTAAAGGATTATCCAATCCTAACTTTAATCTACTCCCTAGTGGTATTTCTCTTTGGGATGCAGAATCCTTTAGGGTAAGTGACTGTTTTGTTAAGAACATAGAACTAACAGCACTCATGGGAAGTGGTATACTAATATTAAATTCTAAAACCGGAATCGTGAGTAACTGCACTGTTGATACATTTACCAATCATGACGGAGTTGCTTCTGGATATAATTATTTACAATCTTCAGGTATTGAAACAAAAAGTTGTACAGCAACTAACCTTACCACTTTTTATGCAGGAAATCCTGCTTCTATAATTGGTCATACCTGTATTGGTTTTATGATGACTGCATGTAAAAGCTTAACCTTTTCTGAATGTTCAGCAAGTGTTATGAAGGGTTGTTGTGATGACTGTCATGGTATGTCTTTATATTGGATAGATAAAGCTAAGGTTACTCATTTTAAGGCTAGTCATGTCCATGACGGAAATGGGGCTCAAAAAACAGGAGCTAAAGCTACTGGTTTGGAAGTTTATGGAAAAGACATCACCATTTCCAAGTGCCAAGTGAGCGACATTACTGCTATCGTGCCACAAGACCTACAATCAACAGGGTTTAGTGTATGCGGTACAAATATCAAATTGGATTCATGCAGTGCAACATCTGTAACCGCTTTAGATGCTAATGGATCACCAGATATTTCTCACGGATATGGAACAGGCTTTGGATGGGCTCCAGATCCTCGTCCTTCAAATGTTAAACCTGCAAATGGAATAACTTACAAAAATTGTGTTGCAAACAACTGCCAACTTGGTTTTGACACTTGGAGTCATCAAAATTCTAAATGGATTAACCCTAGTACAAAAGGAAAAACATTGAGCCATTTAATTCAACCTTCCAGTGCCACACGCATCTTTTCGATGAATTTTTGCTCTGAATTACCTGGGGCAAACCCATCCTCAAAATCAAAACAATTCACAATTCACAACCAAATTGAGGGAAGTACCAATACATATCCAGATGATTGGAACAATCAACAAGAAGAATGAACATCCCCTAAATAAAGGCTCTACCACAAGGATAAGCGTTTCACAAGCCTCTAGTTTTAAAAAACAAGATAGATTACCCCCTTTTAAGGGATTTTACTGCCGTCAGGCAGGTTTTGAGGTTATAGGCAATGGCTGCAAACTGCATAAATTTATTATTCTGCTTGTTGCCTATAGCTTTTAGCCCACCAAACCACCGAAATTTATATCCATATAGCTAACCATCAATTTAAAAAATTAAAAATCCTTATATTTAGAGTATCGATAAAGTGTAAATAAACGCAATTGCATTTATTCGCACGTGGTGCAAAAGTTCAAAAAAGCTCTTAGATACACTCAATTTTTAGATGAATCCAATAATCAACATCTTTAAAAAACACATTAATTTTTCAAATTTTTGGATAAAAAATGGTTTTATACTTGTAGCCCTATCCATAGTGGTAAATCATCTTGTAACGCCTGAACATTTCCCCCTAAATAAATCCTACAGCTTCCCTTGGGAATCTATTATTGTTTCAATTCTGCTTGGAAGTATTATAGTACTTATTGCGGGTTTAAATTTTCAGCATTTCAAAAAAAAGGACTTCACTAAAAAAATCAATCTACAGGTAATTTTACATTTCTTATTTTCAACCTTAGGTTATATTTCTATTATATATATTGCCTTATATTATAGCCTAAATGGACTAGTGAATGGAACTGACTCCTATAATGCTTATTATTTATTAACAGGGCTTTCAGTCACCTTACTGCTGAGTTCCCTTGGAATAGCTATTTTATTCTCTAACGATATTTATCAACTTCACAAATTTGCGACCTTAAATGGAAAACTAAGAGTTCGAAGAAGTGGCAATATTACCTTAGTCAACTTTACTGACATTGCTTTTATTTATAGCGAAAACAAAATAGTATACATCGTACAAACAAATGGGACTTCTATCGTTACAGATTTTACTTTAAATGAAGTTGAAGATAAAGTTAGTAAGCAAATTTTTTTAGAGCAAATAAACAGACAGTTCTTCACGCTCGTTCTATTGAGCAAGTAAAATCCATAGAAAATGGAAAATTGTTAATATTTCTGAAACCTACCGTTTCCGGCAAAAAAAAGCCTCAAATAAATATCAGCAGGTATAAACGGCAGGAGTTTATGGAATGGTTTGAGAAGAAACTATAATTTGTTATGATTATTCAGTTATTATTTTGATACCATTCAGTAAATATTAAAGATTTCTCACTATTTTCTTTAGTTCTACATTGTTTCTTCGTTAAAACTTTAAAAACGAGAAAAAATGAAGCAAACTATTTTTAAAACAAAACTTGTTCCACTATTAGCTATAAGCAGTTGTTATATTTTATTTCTACTTGGGTATTTTGAGATCCTAATCGGCACTTTTATAGTATTAATAGCTAGCCTCATTGAATATAAAAAGGAAATTTTCAAGTCGTTGGGATTACAGAAAAAAAGATTTAAAATTAAAAGTCTCTTCATCATAGCACCTTTAGTTTCCGGATGCTTATTTCTGCTATACTATTTCGTGCTTGTTCCAGGTGTTACCTATATCACTGGAAAGGCAATGGATTTTTCTGCATTCGATTCTTTTAATGGTAATCTATCAGCTACGTTAGGCTTACTTATTTTTATCTGGATATCAGCTGCATTTGGAGAGGAAATTCTATTTAGAGGATACTTCATGAAGCAGTTTATTAAATTCTTTGGTAAAAACAGAACAAGTCTTCTAATAAACATAATCTTATTTGGAGTAATTTTTGGTTGGATACATTCCTATCAGGGAATAACCGGTCAGATTATCACAGGTATTGCTGGTGTACTATTTGCTATCATTTTCTATATCCGTAAATACGATTTGTGGTTTAATATAGCTGTTCACGGATTTTTTGATACTATTGCTTTAGTATTTATATATTATGGTTGGTATTAATAAAAAAACTCAGAAAGCCAACACACCACAAAGAACTGAGGTAAAAAACAACTCTGTTTTATTTTAAATTTGAGCCACATCTATCCTTTGGCTAGAACAGAAACATAATTTTCATCGTAGGGCAATCCTGATTTTGCTAT
>CEOS01067699.1_pt1 | contig 49511 bp, 41 predicted proteins | sample 530601 | NCBI WGS metagenome assembly CEOS01 (sample SAMEA2620666, study PRJEB7988) | marine metagenome | biome: marine biome (ENVO:00000447); feature: mesopelagic zone (ENVO:00000213); material: "saline water (ENVO:00002010), including plankton (ENVO:xxxxxxxx)" | depth 1000 m
CATAACCTGAAGGTCACAGGTTCAAATCCTGTCCCCGCAACCAAACACAGGTCCAAAAAGACCAACAAAGTCCCAAATGGGCTTCATAAAAAGGCCTATATTCAGGCTGTTATCTCATGTAACATGATCTCACACAGGATCATAACCGCCCAGGTGGTTACCATGAGATTTGTTGGTAAATTTGTTGGTGCAAAGTTAGGATTCAAGTCTCGCGCACGGCGTCCAGGAGAATGATCCGTGCTGACCGATAGCCTTATCCAATCCATTCTTCCCGCCACGCGCCCGATCAAGAAAGCCGATGGCGGTGGGCTCAACATCTGCGTCCTGCCGGGCGGCCGACGCGAGTGGCGTCTCTCCTATCGCTTTGCGCACAAGCAGAAGAGCATCACCGGCGGTGACTATCCGGCGATGAGCATCGACCGTGCACGGGTCTGGCGCGAGGAGATGAAAGCGGTTCTCTCTGCCGGAAACGACCCTGCGGACATCAAGCGGCAGAAAAAGCATAAGGATCAGGCCGAGCGGACGACGTTCCGCCAATTGGCCCAGGAATGGATGATCGCCAAACGACCGGGATGGTCTGACCGCTATGCCGGCGTGATCGAGCGTCGCCTTGAAGCAGATATTTTGCCGACCATCGGCAAGCTGTCGGTCCGCTCGATCCTGCCCCGGAACATGCTCGATGCACTAAAGACCATTGAGGATCGCGGCTCGATCGAGATGGCGCACAGGGTGCGGGCCTATTGCAGCGAAATCTTCCGGTTCGGCATTCCAGACGGTCGAGTGCTCACGGATCCTTGTCGTGATCTGGGCACGGCCATGCGCAAGCGCGCGAAGGTCACGCATCGATCGAAAATACCCATCAAGGAATTGCCGCGCTTCTATGCGGCCCTCAACGCGGACACAGGCTCTCGGTTGAGCCACCTTGCTTTACGCTGGACGATTTTGACGATGGTCCGGACCACCGAAACCAGGCATGCGCAGTGGAGTGAGTTTGAGGGCCTGGGAGGTCCCGCGCCGCTCTGGCGGATTCCGGCCGACCGTATGAAAATGCGGGTCGAGCATCTCGTGCCGTTGCCGCCGCAGGCGGTTGCGTTGCTTCGTGAGATCAAGGAACTCAACGTCTATGGGAAATATGGCAATGAGCGTTTTGGACAATATCTGTTCCCAGTAATCGGCAACCAGGGCGACACGATCAGTTCGAACCGCATGCTGGTCCTGCTTCAGCGGCTAGGGGTTGGCGACAAGGCGACGGTGCATGGGTTCCGGTCGATTGCCAGCACCGTGCTGAATGAAACAGGCCTGTTCAAGGCGGATTGGATCGAGCTGCAGCTGGCGCATGTGCCCGGCGGTGTTCGCGCCGTCTACAACGCGGCACGCTATCTGCCCCACCGTCGGCACATGCTCGAATGGTGGGCCGACTATCTCGACAAGGCTGAACAGGCTTCAGCGGCGATCGCCATTGAGAAGGCGACGCCGGCAAAGCCCAATGTCGGGGCGCTGGAGTGGTTTCAGTCGTCCTGGTAGGCGCTCGGTGCCTGCATCCAGCGCAATATCCTCGACAGTCGCCAGGCAACGGCTCTGGCGCCGATCTTTTCAGGCGCCGGGAATGTTCCAAGGTGGATGTCACGATAGATGGAAGCCTTGGGCTTGCCCGTCTTCGCGATCACGGCTCTCAGTCGCAGAAACTGCTCGTTCTTCTCGTCCATATGCAAAACCAACTCCGAGTGTTGGTCTGCCCGCGAGAACAGTATGACGAGAGTGCAGAAATGGATCAATATGTCCCAAGGAAAATATATACTGCAGCTTGTCCAGTAATGCCGGGAAACAAAGATTTGAGAATTTCGAGTAGGGGCGTTCCAAAGAGGAGGGGGTGACGAGGTTGATATGGAGCGTGGTTTTTCTGTTCTGAAATTGAGTCATTCGGATGGCGAGCAGCAACGCAGTGCCCCTATCGATGACCTGGAAGAGATGATAGATTTCAGATCATGAGCGGTGCAGGGAACGGCAAAGGCGATCAGAATGTCCATCTGCTCCCAGCCCGCACAATCGGAAGGTGATCCGATATCGTAAGGCTTTGGACATGTGCTGTCTGATCTGGGATCGCGGCCGCAAGTTGTTCCAGAAAGGGCTTAGCGCTGCCGGGGCCAATGAAAAGAATATTCCTCATGATTGATGCGTCCCGATATCAGCCTGCGATCATGTTCGATAGCGCCCAGCAACTAGAGCATAATCCGATCATACTGAATCGTAGGGCTTTCCTTTGACTGTAAAATCTGATTCACCATGTTAGCTGGACGAGGAGGCCAGCCTGGCATGACGAAGTCCATTTCGGAGGATTTGCGCTCACGGGTAATTGCAGCAGTTGACGGCGGCCTGTCACGGCGCGCGGCAGCCGAGCGTTTTGGAGTTGCAGCGGCGAGCGCAGTTCGCTGGGTTCGCGAATGGCGAGAGAGTGGGTCGACAAGGGCGAAGCCTCAGGGTGGCGACATGCGGTCGCAACGGATTGAAGGCCAACGCGATGCCATTTTGGGTGCGATCGAGAAGCAGGTGGACATCACACTGGTTGAATTAGCCGAGATGCTTCGATCGGAGCATGGAGCCGTATTCGCACTGAGCACCATTTGGCGTTTTCTCGACCGTCACTCGATGACGGTCAAAAAAAACGGCGCACGCCAGCGAGCAGGAGCGGCCCGACGTTCTCGCGCGGCGGCGCGCATGGTTCAAGGCCCAGCCTGATCTCGATCCCGAACATTTGGTATTCATCGATGAAACCGGCGCGTCAACGAAGATGGCGCGCCTGCGAGGACGGGCAAGGCGCGGCATACGCTGTCGGTCGCCAATCCCGCATGGCCATTGGAAAACCACAACCTTCATCGGCGCGTTGCGCTTAACGGGCATGACCGCGCCTATGGTTCTGGACGGCCCTATGACGGGGGAATGGTTCGCTGCCTATGCCCAGCAGGTTCTGGCGCCAACGCTGCGGCCGGGCGACATCGTCATCCTCGACAATTTGCCAGCCCACAAAACCATGGCCGCCCGCGAGGCCATCGAAGCAACTGGCGCGCGCATGCTGTTCCTTCCGCCATATAGTCCCGACTTCAACCCGATCGAAAACGCCTTCTCGAAACTCAAGGCCATCCTGCGAAAAGCCGCCGCTCGAACCGTCCCGGAACTCTGGAACGCTATCCGCGATGCACTGCCCCGTTTCACTCCCGAAGAGTGCGCGAATTATTTCACCGCAACAGGATATGAACCAGAATGATCGGATTCGGCTCTAGTCGATGACCTTGGGGGCCATTAATCAGCGCGAGGTGACAAAATGCGCCATCCCCAATTTGTCCTGAAGAGTCATATCCTGTCACTCATCGCCGTTCGCTTGCCGTAAAGGCCGTGCCAAGCATCGCATCGACGTATCGGTCAGAACGGGATGGTGAGGATGTTGTTAGACGGGCAGGTCGCTGCGGTGGTGACGGGTGGGGCTTCTGGCCTTGGCGAAGCGACCGCAAGGGCTTTGGCCTCGGCCGGTGCGCGGGTCGCGATTTTCGACATGAATGAGGCGGTTGGCGAGGCCGTAGCGCAGGAGATTGGCGGCCTGTTCTGCAAGGTCGATGTGACGTCTGACGACCAGGTCCATGTAGGCTTTGCAAAGGCCCGCGCTGCTCTTGGACAGGAACGCATCCTCGTCAACTGCGCGGGCATAGCGAACGGCATCAAGACCGCTTCGCGCAACAAGGCAGACGGCAGCACGGCGCGTTTCCCGATGAAGGATTTCGAACGGGTAGTGCAGATCAACCTGATGGGCACTTTCCGCTGCATCGCCGCGTCCGCGCAGGGGATGCTTGATCTCGATCCGCTGGCCGATGGCGAGCGTGGAGCGATCATCTGTACCGCCAGCGTCGCGGCGCAGGATGGCCAGATGGGGCAGGCCGCTTATTCGGCGTCCAAAGCGGGCGTGCTGGGCATGACGCTGCCGATCGCGCGCGATCTGATGGGGGAGGGAATTCGTATCAACACCATCCTGCCCGGCCTGTTCCTGACGCCGATGATGCGCGGCCTGCCGGAAAATGTGCAAGTCGCCCTAGGGGCTTCGGTGCCCTTCCCCAAGCGTCTTGGCGCGCCGGAGGAATATGCGGCGCTGGCGCTGCACATGATTGGCAACAGCTATCTGAACGGCGAGTCCGTCCGTCTCGACGGCGCGATCCGTCTCGCTCCTCGCTGAACAGGGAACGATCATGTCCGACGTCTATATTTACGATGCCGTCCGCACGCCCCGCGGCAAGGGGCGGCCGGACGGTGCTCTCCATGAGATCACCGCGCTGTCGCTCGCGGCGCAGACGCTACAGGCGATCCGGGACCGCAATGGGCTGGATATGGCGTTGGTCGATGATGTCATTCTGGGCTGCGTCATGCCGGTGGGCGAACAGGGGAGCGACATCGCCCGTATCGCCGCCCTTGTCGCAGGATACGACCAGCGCGTGCCGGGTGTGCAGGTCAACCGCTTCTGCGCATCGGGGCTGGAGGCTTGCAACATGGCGGCGGCAAAGGTCGCGCTGGGTGAAGCGCGCTTTGCGATCGCGGGCGGCGTGGAATCCATGTCGCGGGTGGCGCTGGCGGCCGATGGCGGCGCGATGATGGTCGATCCGGTCTTTGCCTTCGACCATTATTATGTGCCGCAGGGCATCGGCGCGGACATGATCGCCACCATTCATGGCTTCAGTCGGGAGGATGTCGATGGCTATGCCGTCCAAAGCCAGCGGCGCGCGGCGCTGGCATGGCAGGAGGGCCGCTTTGCGCGGTCGATCGTGCCGGTGCTCGATCAGGCGGGGATGGTCATCCTCGACCATGACGAACATATGCGTCCGCAGACGGATATGGACTCGCTCGCCAAGCTGAGGCCTGCCTTCGTCAAGTTGGGGGAATCGGGCTACGACGCGGTGGCGCAGGCGCGCTATTCCGCTATGGGGCCGATCAGCCATGTCCATCATGGCGGCAATTCGTCCGGTATCGTCGACGGCGCGTCGGCGGTGCTGATCGGGTCGAAGGAAGCGGGCCAAGCGGCGGGGCTGAAGCCACGGGCGAAGATCCTTGGGACGGCGTCGATCGGGTCTGACCCGACGATCATGCTGACCGGCCCGGAGTTCGTGACGCGCAAGCTGCTCGATCGTCTGGGCATGCAGCGCGATGACATTGACCTGTATGAATTGAACGAAGCCTTTGCGGCGGTGGTCCTGCGCTACATTCAGGCGCTGGAGATCGATCCGGCGAAGATCAACGTCAATGGCGGGTCGATCGCCATGGGGCATCCGCTGGGCGCGACCGGAGGCATGATATTGGGAACGATGGTGGATGAACTGGAGCGGTCGGGCAAGGCGACGGCGCTGATCAACCTATGTGTCGGGGCGGGCATGGGCACCGCCACGGTCATCGAACGCGTCTGAGGGGAGGCAAGAGACATGGAAAATTTCACCCTGGACGTCGGTGCAGACGGTATCGCCATCGTCACCTTCGACATGCCCGGCCGGTCGATGAACATGATCAGCCATGCCGTGCAGCATGATCTGGGCCTGCTGGCCGATACGCTTCGGCAGGATCAGCGGATCGTTGGCGCTATCCTCTGCTCGGATAAGGCCAGTGGCTTTTGTGCGGGCGCGGACCTGCATGAATTGCAAGCCGACATCGAGCGGTGGCGCGTAGCGACCACGCAGGAGGAGTTACGGACTGCTGTCTTGGAGGCCAGTCATTTCAGCGGTCGCATTCGTGACCTTGAAACGGTCGGCAAACCCCTGGTCGCGGTGATCGCCGGGGTGGCACTCGGCGGCGGGCTCGAATTGGCACTGGGTTGTCACTACCGAATCGCGGTGGATGAGGAGGGGCTGCGTCTGGGTTTGCCGGAAGCGTCGCTTGGACTGATGCCGGGTGCAGGCGGCACGCAGCGCCTTTTACGCCTGGCGGGTTTGAATGCGTCGCTTCCCTATATACTTGACGGCAAGCCGATCGATATTGAGGAGGCGCTTGCGCTGGGCGTGATTGATGAGAAAGCAGACCGTGACCAGGCCGTCGAGCGGGCCCGGCAATGGATAGCCGAGGTGGGCCGGTCTTTCGCGCCATGGGACGAGAAGGGCTTTCGCCTGCCGGGGGGTGGTCCCCACACGGCGGCGGGATATGCGATATTCGGTCCATCGCTCGCGGCGCGGCGAGGTTCGGAAAGCGGCAACAACGCGGATGCAAACATCCTCAAGGCCATTTATGAAGGCGCGCAAGTGCCCATGGACGCCGGGTTGCGGATCGAGAGCCGCTATTTCCTCAACACATTGCGAAGCCCAGCCGCCGCCGAAAAGGTTGCGTCATTCCTTGATCGCAAGAAGGTGGTGGCCCAATGAGCGGGATCAGGATAACCGCCCGCGGCGGTGAGGTGCATGAAATCGCGCGCACGCCCGGCCTCAACCTGATGGAGGCGATCAGGGATGCCGGGCTGGACGAACTGCTGGCGCTTTGCGGGGGCTGCTGCTCCTGCGCGACATGTCATGTCTATGTCGCGCCGGAACATGCCGACCGGTTCGATGCGATGAGCGACGATGAAAACGATCTGCTCGACAGCAGCGATCACCGCACGGAACATTCGCGTCTGGCCTGTCAACTGATGATCCCTGAACTGGCCGGACAGTTGGATATCGTCATCGCTCCCGAGGACTGAGCCTCAGCGCGACCGGGGCTGCCGCAGCGACACCAATATGGCGGCGACCCCTGCTGCCAGAGCCACGGGAATGATACCGCGCAGCACGGTGCCCATTCCGCCCCCGGCGGATACCAGCATCGCGCCCAGCAGTGGGCCAGCGATCGATCCGATCCGTCCCGCCGCCACTGCCGCGCCGACACCTGTTCCACGCGATGCGACGGGATAAAGGCGCGGCGCGAGGGCGTAGAGATAGGATTGGGTGACAAGTACCGCGCCGCCCAGCAGAAAGGCGAACAACACGGCGGCGTGCGCGTCGTTGACGGCGGGGGCATACCAGAGAAGCAGGGGGATGGTGGCGAAGGCGCCGAGTGCGACGAGCCACCCCCGCCGCAGATCGAGCAATGGCGCCGTGATCGCGCAAAGGACAAGGCCGCCCCCGTGGAAGGCAAGCTGCGCCAGAAATGTCGTGCGACGATCCAGCCCCATTGCGGTCAGAAGCATGGGCAGCCAGTTGAGCACCAGATAGAGAATGATCAGCGTAGCGAAAAAGCTGGTCCAGATCAGCAGCGTCGATGTTATGCGTCCGCCACCGAAAAGCGCGTCGGCCACGCCCTGCGGCTTTTCCTTCCATTGCATCGGCGCGCTGGCAGGCGGCATGACGCGCCAGAGCATGGCTGCCAGCAGCAGCGGCAATGCGCCGCCGATGATGAAGGGCGTTCGCCAGTCGGTCCCCAGCGCTGCGCCGATCAGGCTGACCGCCGCCCCGCCGATCGGGACGCCGCAATAAAGCCATGCGACGGCACGGCGCTCTCGTCCCGGCGGTGCATGGTCCGATGTAAAGGCCAGCAGATTGGGTAGCGCGCCCCCCAGACCGAGACCGGTGGCGATGCGCGTCGCGATCAGCATGGCGGGATTTTGGGATAGGCCGGTGAGGATAGAGGCTGTGCCGAACGCGACCACCGACCAAAGCAATATTCTCTCTCGCCCCAGCCGGTCGGACAGTCGCCCGCCCGCCAGAGCGCCGATCAGCAGGCCCACGGTGCTGGCGCTGAAAAACCAACCCAATATGGTGGGATCGAGCGAAAAATCGGCCTTCAGATTGGGCGCGGCGATGCCCGCGACCTGAAGGTCGAAACCCTCTAGTATCGCGATGAGGAAACAGATGAAGGCAACAAGCGGCGACCGCACCATATCGGCCTGACCAGTCGCCAAATTTCCCCCAATGCGATCCTGCCCGTTACTGCCATTCATCCCTTGATCAGTTCTGGCTGGGCAATGAAGGAAAGGCAATTGTCCAGATCGATGAAGCGAGGTTCATCCGGCCTTACATCCGACAGATAGCGAGGTTCGGCGAAGGCCTGTTCCATTGCCTCCGCACTGGCGAAGGTGATCGCCGCGACGCCATCAAATGAGCCGGAGGCGCCGAACATCGCCGACAGCGCCGCCAGTTGCGCCGTTTCGTGGTATTGTTCGTAGCGCACTATGTGACGGCTGAAATCCTCACAGGCCAGCAGCAGCCGCGCATGGACGTCGCGCCAATAGTGCGAAAATGCCGCTGGCTCCATGCCCGCCCGACGTTTGATGAAGACGATGAGGGTCGCCGCCATCATCGTTCATCCTGCGGCCCGAAATCATGGGGCGGAAAGCGCGGAATATCGATCTGGTCGAACATGCCGCCATAGCCAAGCGCCATGGGCATGTCCCAGCTCAGCATGGAATAGGGATGGCCGGCGTCGAAGGCGCTGGCGGTATTCAGCCGCGCTATGGCATCCGGCGGCAGGTTCAGCGTCACCGCCGCAAGATTTTCCCGCATCTGCTCCACGCGGGTTGCCCCTGCAATGGGAATGATGCCGCGTGCGATGATCCAGGCCAACGCAACCTGCGATGCCTTGGCGCCCAGTTCCCCGGCGATTTCATCGACTGCCATCGCAATAGCGCGATTGCGGGCGTCGAGTTGCTGCAACTGCATGGAATCCATGCGCTTGGGGGTGTTGTCGCCGGTCGTGGCGGGGCGGGTATATTTGCCGCTCAATATGCCGCCCGCCATCGGTGACCATGCTGTGATGCCGATGTCATGCGCCATGGCGAGCGGAATATGTTCCCGTTCGATGGAACGCTGCACCAGACTATATTCCAACTGCATGCAACTGATCGGCGCCAGCCCGCGCAGATCGTGAAAGGCCTGCGCGCGCGACACCACCCATGCGGGAACGTCGGAAAGGCCAATGTGCAGGATTTTCCCTGCCGCGATCGCATCGGTCAGCGCCCGCTGCACCTCTTCGACGGGGGTGGTGAAGTCCCACCAGTGGACGAGGTACAGGTCGATATAGTCAGTGCCCAGCCGTTTCAGACTGGCATCGAGCGACCGGACAATGCTCTTGCGATGCACGCCCGCCGCATTAGGGTCGCCGCCGCCGGGAACGGCATTGGCATATTTGGTCGCCACGACGAAACGATCCCGATCGGACGCGATGAAGCGCCCGATCATCTTCTCGCTTTCCCCGCCGGTGTACATGTTGGCAGTATCGATGAAATTGCCGCCAGCCTCGACATAAGTGTCGAAGACGGGGCGGCATTCCTCTTCGGGACGCGACCAGTCGGCCGCCGTCCCGAAGGTCATGGTGCCAAGGGCAAGCTTCGAGACCCGAAGCCCGCTGCGGCCTAGCAGGGAGTAGCGCATGGCGTCCCGTCCGATCAGGCGCTCAGGCCCGGATTGTTGCGCCATGCTTCATCGGGTGCTGGAATAAGGCCCAGCTGCATGGCGAATTCGCGGAAATTCCAGTGGGTGCGGCAACGGACGATCTTGCCATTCTTGTACATCTGGGTCGTGGTGCCGCGCGTCACTGTGGTTTTGCCCGCAGCGGGGATGCCGAAAAAGTCGCTGTTGTGCGTTGCTTTCCAGACCCACTGCATATAGCCCCACTCGTCATAGTCCAGGTCGGCGCCCAGGTAGATGTTGTTCGCGAAACGGGCATAGTCGCCTTCCAGCTCCCCCTGCCATTCGGGCGGCGTGCCTTCGGTGCGGCGGACGCCGCGCGAACGGCCTGCGGGGCCGCCGTCATAGGTCAGAACCTCGAACTTGTGGATGCCGAAGGGGCTTTCGGGGCCGCTGTTGTTGAACACGACGAAGGCCTTGTATAGATCCTCCTTGGTCGTGATCGTCTGCATGAATTCAATGTCTTCCCAGACGAAATCGTCAGCATAATAGCCCAGCACCTCTTCGGCGCCCTTGTCGAAAAAGGCCGTCACCCAGTCCTGCGCCGCTTCGAAGCTCTTATGCTCGCGGGCGCCGCCGCCCAGCGCGGCGGGGGCGTCGGCGGTGATCGATGTGCTGCTGCGCAGCCGTTGCAACACGTCCTGCTGATCGGGCGAAAGATGGGCGTCATTTACCAAGGGCGCGTATATAATATGCATTGCTCTGGGCCTCTCCTGCTATCGTTCTGCATTTCCAATCTTGATGGGAGTGTGTCGGTTGCCCCGTCAGGAATCTACAGCAGATTGGGTCAGTTGAGGGCGAAACGTGACATTAGGGCCATATATGGCACATCCTGCCCCCGACTGGCACGATCCGCCCTTCGATCACGCCCTGGAATGGCGCAGTCTTGCTGCAACAACAGCGTCGCCTGAACGACCGGCGCGAGGATGTGGAGTGGGATGACGATGACGGCGATCATGGAAGCCAATGCCGGCGGCGCGAGCGGGAAGCTGGAATATGACCCGCTCGACCCGCAGGTTAAGCATGAACCCTATCCCTATTATGTCGAGCTTCGCCGTAATGAGCCGGTCAAATGGCTTCCCGGTCTTCAGGCCTATGGCGTTGCGCGGTACGACGATATCGATGCGCTGCTGAAGGATGGGCGCACCTTCAGCTCCGGTCAGTTCTGGCCTGCGCTGCTGGGGGAATATGATCCGGTACCGGAAGAGGCGCCGATGATCTCCATGGACCCGCCTGGTCACATGCAGCTTCGGCGTATCGCCAACAAGGCGTTCGTGCCGTCCAAAGTGAACGGCCTTCGCGATCGCACCTATGAAATCGCCCATCTGCTGGTGGACGATATCATCGCCAAGCACGGTCCCGAAGGGGAGTTTGATTTCGCATGGGAGTTTACGGCGCTCTATCCCGTGACGGTCGTGGCCGAGGTGCTGGGCGTGCCGACGGAACGCCGCGCCGAGTTCAAGGTGTGGGTCGACGACGTTCTGTCGGCTGCCAACCGCGCCGCCTATGGACCTGAAAAGCTCGCCCATATCGCCGCGAGCGCCAGGAAGATGCGCGACTTCTTCGAGGAGCTTTATGACGACCGGGTCCAGAATCTGGGCGATGACCTGATCTCCACCTTCATCACCACCGAAGTCGACGGGCAGAAGCTGTCACGCAATCAGGTGCTGTCCATGGCGATCCTGCTGCTGATAGGCGGCGTGGAGACGACGACCAACCTGCTGGGCACCACGCTGATCGAACTGAACCGGCATCGCGACGTCTTCGATCGCGTGCTGGCGGATCACGGCCTGATCCCCGCGGTGCTGGAGGAGGTGCTGCGCTACAATCCCCCGGTCCAGATTATCTTCCGCCATACGACGGTGGATACGGAGATTGCCGGGGTGAAGATTCCGGCTGGATCGGCGATCATGCCCATATTGGCCTCTGCCAATCGTGATGAGAGCAAGTTCGACAATCCCGAAGTCTTCGATATCGATCGCAAGATCGAGGTGCCGCTGATGTCTTTTGGGCAGGGGCCGCATTTCTGTCTGGGCAATTATCTCAGCCGGATGGAGGCGAAATCGGCGTTGGAGGTCGTCTTCTCGCGCTTTTCGCTGATCGAGCCGATTTCGGACGACGTCCATTGGCTGGATTCCTATTTCGCGCGCGGGCCTCATGTCCTGCCCGTGCGCTACAAGGTGCGGTGACTCCGCAAACGCCGTGATGAAAAGAACAAGGGCGCTCGAAGCGGCGCCTTCTAGGGAGGCCTGACGGGCATGGCTCGAACCGGCAATTGCCATAATATCGCCGATTTCGAGCGGCTCGCGCGGAAACGTCTGCCTGCGCCGCTCTATCATTATATCGCTGGCGGCGCGGATGACGAACGGACCGTGCAGGCCAATGTCGAGGGGTTCGATCGCTACAATTTGGTCCCCGATTATCTGAAGGATGTCCGGTCGATCGATATGTCCCGCAGGGTGCTGGGCCGCGATCTGGCATGGCCCCTCCTGCTGGCGCCCACAGGCATGACCCGCATGTTCCATCGCGACGGCGAACTGGGCGTCGCGCGGGAGGCGGAGCGCAGCGGCGTGGGCTATGGTCTCTCCACCATGGCGACATCCAGCATAGAGGACGTCGGACAGGCCAGCACAGGGGCGAAGATTTTTCAGCTTTATCTGCTGAATGACGAGCAGCTGAATTTCGCGATGATCGATCGCTGCAAGGCGGCTGGTTTTGACGCCCTCTGTCTGACGGTGGATACGGTCGTCGCGGGAAACCGCGAAAGGGATTTGCGAACTGGCCTGACCGTGCCGCCCCGCCTGACGCCCGCCAGCCTGATGGCCTTCGCATTGCGTCCGCGCTGGTGTGCCGATTATCTGACCAGCACGGCGTTCAGCCTGCCAAATGTCGGCGCTGCGGAGGGCAGCGGCGGCGATCTTTCAACCCTGTCGGCCTATTTCGCGGCGCGCATGGAACGGAACATCACCTGGAGTGCGGTGGAACGCATCGCGCAATATTGGGGCGGTTCTTTCGCGATCAAAGGCATCCAGTCCGTTCGCGATGCGCGCATGGCGGCCGCATCGGGCGCAACCGCGGTCATCCTGTCCAATCATGGCGGCCGCCAGCTGGATAGCGCCGCGCCCACGATCGACCTGCTGGCGGATATTGTGGATGCGACGGGCGATCGGCTGGAGATCATCCTGGACGGCGGCATTCGTCGCGGCAGTCATATCGTGAAGGCGCTTGCCATGGGGGCGACCGCCTGCATGACGGGGCGGCCCTATCTCTACGGCCTCAGCGCCTTTGGTGCTGCTGGCGTCGCGCGCGTTCTGGAACTGCTGCGTGCCGAGACCGAACGCACACTGGGCCTGCTCGGTTGCGCCAGCCTCAGCGATCTGGGCCGCAATCATATTCGATTGGCGACCGATGTGCCGGACTTCCTTGCCGACAAGGATTCCGGGCGCTCCACCACGCAACTGCGAAACATCCTCTGATCAGGGCGGTACCTATCATGGACCTAAGATTCGAAAATTTCATCGGCGGCGAATTCACCTCTGGCAACACTATGATCGAGGTCCTCAACCCCGCAACGGGCGCCCTGATCGGACGCGCGCCCGATGCGGACATGGGTGTGGTCGATGCCGCTCTTCGCGCCGCCGATGCTGCTCAGGCGGATTGGGGCCGCTTGCCCGCCCATACACGCGGACTTGCGCTGCGAGCGATCGCTACGAAAATCCGGGAGAAATTGCCGGAACTGGCACGGATCACCGCTCTGGAGCAGGGCAAGGTTCTACCCCTTGCGGAGATGGAGATCGCGCTGACGGCCGAATATCTCGACTATATGGCCGAATGGGGCCGCAGAATCGAGGGGGAGGTGATCTCCAGCGACCGCCCGGGTGAAACTATGCTGATGTTTCGGCGACCGATGGGGGTGGTTGCGGGTATCCTGCCATGGAATTTTCCCTTCTTCATGGTTGCGCGCAAGGTGGCGCCTGCCCTTGTCACCGGCAATACGATCGTGGTGAAGCCGTCGGAGGAAACGCCCTTCGGTGCGGCGGCCTTTGCGCGTCTTGTGGCGGAGACTGACCTGCCTGCGGGCGTCTTCAACCTTGTCTGCGGGCGCGGCGAGACGACGGGGGCGGCGCTGGTGACGCATCCAACGGTGCAAATGATCAGTTTCACCGGCAGTTCTGCCGCTGGTTCCGCGATCATGGCCAGCGCGGCGCGCAACATCACAAAGGTCAATTTGGAACTGGGCGGGAAAGCGCCTGTGATCGTGCTCGACGATGCGGATGTGGATCTGGCGGTCCAGACGCTGACCATGTCCAAGACGATCAATGCGGGGCAGGCCTGCAACTGCGCCGAGCGTGTCTATGTCCAGAAGGGCGTGGCGCACCAACTCCGCGAAAAGCTGGCCGCGTCCGTCGGGGCGATCAGTCAGGGCGATCCTTTGGGCGAGGCGCCCGTGGCAATGGGGCCAGTCATCAATCGTGCGGCGGTCCAGCGGATCGAAGCGCTGGTCGACAATGCCCGTTCGCTTGGAGCGGACGTGCTGGCGGGCGGATCGGCGCTCGACGGTCCGGGCTGCCATTATCAACCCACCCTACTTTCCGGCACAACGCCCGACATGGACATCATGCACCGGGAGATTTTTGGGCCAGTGATCGTGGTTAATGAGATTTGTGATCTGGACGAAGGCATCACCCTTGCCAATGCCAGCGATTATGGCCTGTCCTCCTCCATCTTCACCCGCAGCCTGTCGTCGGCGATGAAGGCGATTTCAGAGTTGCGTTTCGGCGAAACCTATGTGAACCGCGAGCATTTCGAGGCGATTCAGGGCTTCCATGCCGGGGTACGCAAGTCAGGCATTGGCGGCACGGACGGCAAGCACGGACTATACGAATATACCCACACCCAGGTCGCGTACATCCAGACCTGAGCTGAGTACAGGAAGGCGGTTTAGGCCGCCTTCGCCACCGGCTCTTCGCTGAAAACGGTGCTGGGGCGACGGCCGGTCCATTGCTTGAATGCGCGGGAGAAGGTGCCGTTGTCGGAAAAGCCGAGCTGATAGGCAACTTCGCTAAGGCACATGCCGCGTTGAAGATATTGGAAAGCCAGTTCTTCGCGCAATTGCCGCAGCACATCGGCGAAGGTTGTCCCCTCATTTTTCAGCCGTCGCAGCAACGTCCTCTCGGTCATGCCCAGACGCCGCGCCGTTTCCACCTTCGACGGCACTTCATCGGGCAATTGGGCGATCATCAGATCGCGGACCCGCGTTGCAAAGCGGCCGACCATACGCTGTTCCAGATGGCGATTGGCCGCGCCGTCCAGCAGCGACGCCAGTTCCTCGTCAGAGGACAGGATGCGCCGTTCCAGATCCTGCTTGCGGAAGACGATGCAGTTTTGCGCATCCTCGAACCGCACCGGGCAGCCGAAGAATTTGGAGAAGTTAGCGGTCATTACTGGCTTTTCATGGGCGAAGCGGACCTCCACCGGCACCAGCCGTTCGTTGATGATCCAGCGAAGGTAGGACAGCACGCTGGCGACCACGGTATCGACTGTCTGATAGATCGGTGGAGCGCCGCCCGTGTCGAAGTGGAATTCGAGCATGACCTGATCCTGCGTTTCCGTCAGCGTTGCCGTGGCGGAATCGGATATCAGGCGGCAATAATAGGCGAAGCGGTGCAGCGCCTTCGACAAGGTCGATGAACAGCTCATCGAATAGCCGACCACATGGAAGGTCGCGGGACGCACTTCGGCAGCGACCTTGAAACCGAAATCCGGGTCGCCGGTCAGTTCGACCGCCCTGCGCCACAATTTGCCGACATCGGCCTGAGAATAACGGCTGAATCCGCCCTCCAGCAGCGCCGGGTCCATCCCGATTTCGGCCAGCACGGCATCGGTATCGACCCCCTCGGTTCGCATGGCGCGAATTATCGCCAATACCCAGCCCGTCGAAGCTGACCGTGCAATGCCCGTTCCAGTCACGTCACTCTCCTAAAAGCGACAGGGACATATTGTCCATTTTTTGCTGGGCTTAGGGTCGCGCTTTGGAAGGCCCCCGTCAACGCAATTTGTGGCGAAACCGGGCGTAGTGTCACGTTTTGCCGTGACATGGCGTTGTCGGCCATGCCCGCAGGCGCCACATCGAGATAGGTATCGATCAGAGACGCAAATGGCGCAAGGAGAGTGGGCGGGATGCACAAGGTAGGAACCATGGCGGAACTGGCGGCTAAACAGCCGATCCGGGCCACCGTTGACGGGACCAAATTGCTGGTGTTCCTTGTCGAGGGGGAGCCGGTCGCGACGGCGGCGCGCTGTCCCCATGCGCAAGGGCCCCTCCATCAGGGCGAAATCTGCAACGGCCAGCTGATCTGCCCATGGCACGGCTGGACCTTCAATCTGCCGTCGGGCAGTTGCGAGGAAGACCCGGACCTTATTCTGACTACCTATGCCGTCCAGCGCGATGGCGACGATATATTGGTGTCCGTCAATGTCCCGGCCTGACGCATTACGCCTGCACGGCTATCCTGTGAGCAACTATTATAACGCTGCCCGTGCTGCGCTGATCGAGAAGGGCGTGGTGTTCGAGCTGGTCTCTGAGCGCGCGGGTCAGGAGGAAGCGTTTCTTGCGCGCAGCGCGATGGGGAAGATACCCTATCTGGAGACGCCGCAGGGTTGCATCGCCGAAACGGTGGCGATCCTCGATTATCTGGAGGAAGCGGCGGGCGGCGTTCCGTTGCTGCCGTCCGACCCCTTTGCGCGGGCGAAGGTGCGGCAGGTCATCAACATCGTGCAGCTCTATGTCGAGGCGCCGCTGCGCACGCTGTTCCCCGGTGTGTTCATGGGCGGGACCAACAGCGAGCAGGCCGTTGCCGCCGCGCGCCCGGTGCTGGATCGCGCCATGCGGGCGGTGGGGCATCTGGTGACGCCCAGGCCCTTTTTGATGGGGGAGGCGCTGACGACCGCCGACCTCTTTTCCTTCTACACCTTCGACATAGGCGAACGGGTGGCGGGCTTCACCTGGGACATGTCGCTGCTGGATCAGGTGGAGGGCCTTCGCGACTGGTTCGACGCGATGGCCGATCGGCCGAGCAGCCGGGCCGTCCTTTCCGATTTTGACACCGCTTTTGCTGCCTACCTCCGCGACAAGGCGGCCGCCTGGCAAGAGCCGGAGCTGAAAGAGACCCATCATGCGTGACGTTAAACTGGACGATAAATATACGGTCGACGATGGCCGCGTGATCATGAGCGGCACTCATGCGCTGATCCGCGTGCCGCTGCTCCAGAAGGAGATCGACAGCCGCAACGGACTCAATACGGCGGGATTTATCTCGGGCTATCGCGGTTCGCCGCTGGGCACCTATGATCTGGAACTGTGGCGGGCGAAGGATCTGCTCAAAAGCCACGATATCCTGTTTCAGCCCGGCGTGAACGAGGATCTGGCGGCGACCGCCGTCTGGGGTACGCAGATGCTGGCGACCACGCCGGGTGCCAATCGCGACGGTGTGTTCGCCATCTGGTACGGCAAGGGGCCAGGCGTGGACCGGTCTGGCGATCCGTTCAAACATGGCAATATCGCGGGCACGAACCCGAATGGCGGTGTGCTGATCGTCGCGGGCGACGACCATAGCGGCAAATCCTCCACCGTGGCGCATCAGAGCGAGGTGGCGCTGATGCATGCGGGCATGCCCATTCTGGCGCCGTCCGACGTGCAGGATGTGATCGACCTTGGCCTGCTGGGCTTTGCCATGTCGCGCTATACCGGCCTCTATACCGGCTTCAAGTTGACCAACGAGACGCTGGAACAGACGATGACGGTCGATGTGGGGATGCGGGACAATGGCCCGGTTTGCCCCGATCGCGGCCCGGCCCCGGCCAACGGCTTCCACAACTACCCCACCCATATCGACCGCATCGGGTCGGAGATCGTGCTGAAGCGCTATCGCTGGCCGCTGATCGGCAAGTTCGTGCGCGCCAACGGCATCGACCGCACGCTGATTGATGCGCCGCAGCGGCGGCTGGGCATCGTGTCGACCGGCAAGGCGGTGCAGGATGTGCGGCAGGCGCTCAAGATGCTGGGGCTGGACCGGGACGCAGCAGCAGCGCTGGGCCTGTCCTTCTATAAGCTGGGCTGCATGTACCCGGTCGAGCGCGAGGGGCTGGCCGAGTTCGCCGCCGGGCAGAGCGAACTGCTGATCATCGAGGAGAAGGACCCGCTGGTCGAGAATCAGGCCAAGACGATTCTCTATGGTCAGGCGACCATGCCGCGCATCGTGGGCAAGCTCGACGAGGACGGGGTGGCGATGATCCCGGCGGACGAGCAGCTGGAGCCGGTGCAACTGGCGATCGTCATCGCCGAACGGCTGCGGCGTCTGGGCGTGAACGACGAAGCGCTGACGGCACGCGCGCAGCGGCTGTCGCGCCAGCTGGAGACGGTGGCGGCGCTCAAGCCCGCCGATGCGGCGCGGTCGCCCTATTTCTGTTCGGGCTGCCCGCACAACACCGGCACCCGCTTCCCCGAAGGATCGATCGCGGCAGGCGGCATCGGCTGCCACGCGATGGCGATGTATTCCGGGCCGGAGATGCTGCCCAACACGCAAATGGGTGGGGAGGGCGCGCATTGGTACAGCCTCGCCTACTTCAGCGACATGGATCATATCTTCCAGAATATGGGGGATGGCACTTACTATCACAGCGGCCTGCTGGCGGTGCGGGGCGCGGTCGCGGCAAAGGTCAACATGACCTTCAAAATCCTGTTTAACGATGCCGTGGCGATGACCGGCGGCCAGCCAGTGGACGGACCGCTGACGCCCGGCGACATTACCCGGCAGGTGCTGGCCGAAGGGGCGACGCGCTGTGTCGTCGTGACCGACCGGCCCGAACTTTACGACGCGCAGAGCGGGCTTGGCCCCGGCGTCACCGTCCATCATCGCGACACTTATGATGCCGTTCAAAAGGAACTGCGCGATGTGTCGGGCGTGACCGTCATCGTCTATGAACAGACCTGCGCGGCGGAAAAGCGCCGTCGCCGCAAACGGGGCAAGTTTCCCGACCCGGCCAAGCGCATGTTCATCAACCCGGCGGTATGCGAGGGATGCGGCGACTGTTCGGTCCAGTCCAACTGCGTCAGCGTCTGGCCCAAGGAGACGGAACTGGGCCGCAAGCGGCAGATTGACCAGTCCAACTGCAACAAGGATTATAGCTGCGTAAAGGGCTTCTGCCCCAGCTTCGTGACGGTGCTGGACGCCGAACCGCGCAAGCCGAAGAAGGCGCAGCTGGCCAGCGAAACCGACATCGCCCTGCCGTCGCCCGCGCTGGTGCCGCTGACAGGGGGCGCCTATAATATCATGGTGTCGGGCATTGGCGGGACCGGGGTTGTCACGATCGGCGCGCTGCTGGCGATGGCCGCGCATCTGGAAGGCAAGTCGACCTCCGTGTTCGACATGACGGGCCTTAGCCAGAAGAATGGCGCGGTGTTCAGCCATGTCCGCATCGCCGCGCAGAATGAGGATCTGGGCGCGCAGAAGCTGGGCATCGGCGAAGCCGACCTTGCGCTGGCGTTCGACGCCGTTGCCGCACTCGCCAAGGAACCGGCGATCACGCTGGACGGCGAGCGAACGAAGGTCGTGGTCAACGCCCGCGTCACCCCGACCCCGGCGTTCCAGCGCAACCCCGACCTGACGCTTGATCAGAGTCTGCTGGTGCGCCGTCTGGGCAAAATGTCAGCGCAGCTGGAAAGCGTCGACGCCACTGGCCTTGGTCTCGCGCTGCTGGGCGATACGATCGCGGCCAATCTGTTCATGCTGGGCTATGCCAGCCAGCTGGGGCTGCTTCCGGTCTCGCCAGAGGCGATCGAGCGGGCGGTGGAGATCAACGGCGTCGCGATACCGTTCAACAAGGCGGCCTTCTCGCTGGGGCGGTTGCAGGCGGTCGATCCCGGCCGGATCGAACAGGCGGTGGCCGCACAGGTGCAGGAGATCGAGTTCCAGCCGCTCACGAAGCTGGAGGATATCGTCGCCCATCGCACGCGCCTGCTGACCGATTATCAGAATGCGGGCTGGGCGCAGCGCTACCGCGATCTGGTCGATCTGGTGGCGCAGGCGGAACAGCGGGTCACGCCGGGCAGGGACGGCCTGTCGGTGATGGTGGCGCGCAACTTCGCCAAGCTCATGAGCTACAAGGATGAATATGAGGTGGCCCGGCTGCACGCCGACCCGGCGTTCCGGCAGCAACTGAAGGAGACGTTCGAGGATGGTGCCAAGCTGCGCTACAATCTGGCGCCGCCGCTGTTCTCCAAGCGCGATCCTGAGACGGGGCATCTTCTGAAGCGCGAGTTCGGGCCGTGGGTCGGCCATGCGTTCGGCTTGCTTGCTCGCCTGAAAGGGCTGCGCGGGACCGCGTTCGACGTCTTCGGCTATACCGAGGAACGCCGCATGGAGCGCGGCCTGATCGACCATTATGAGGCGCAGATGCGCACCGTCGCAGAGCGGCTTGCCCCGCACAACCATGCCGCCGCGGTCGAACTCGCTTCCCTGCCCGCACAGATCAGAGGCTATGGCCATGTCAAAGAGGCCAACGTCGATAAGGTAAGGGCGCTGGAGCCAGCCATATGGCGCAAATTCGACGAAGCCCGCGCACTTGTTGAACAGGTTGAGGAGGCCGCCTTCAACTGAAACGGGGTAGAGCGGTGCCTCCAAGATAGCCATTCAACAGATGTTGCACGGCAAGCCGGGTCTGCACGATCGTGGACCCGGTAAACCGCATTTGAGTAATCATATGCGCCAGTCCGACGACAACTTCTGCGGCTTCTTCAATAATCATATTCTTGCTGACCGCACCGAGGGCACGCCCTTCGTTTAGCTTCTTTGCGACGATTGCGCACGCCGCTTCACGGAAGGCAAGGTAGCGGGGCCACGCCGGGTGGCGCGTAGCGGTACTCCAGGCCAGCCATGTCCGCACGATATGCTGATCCGTATCGATCGATCGGGCAAGAGACACCAGCATTTCCTCGATCGCCATGATGGGATCGGGTTCCTGTGTCGCTGCGCGTGACGCGATGTCGTTCAGCAGGAAGTCCGCGACATCGGCCAGAACATCGTCCACCAGATCGCCATGGTCGGTATAATAATGCATAATGGTCGGCAGTGACACGCCTGCCCGCTTCGCGACCATCGAATGGTTCGTGTGGCCCAGACCATGTTCGGCCAGGAGCTCAAGGGTGACAGTGCGTAACTGGGCGCGGCGATCATCGGGCGAGAGCCGGACTGCTCTCCTTTTTGGCGAACTTCGCTTTTCCTGTGTCATGCCGGATTTCTGATCCCGCTCGCCCTATGGGGCAACCCTTAAATAGGGATTGTGTCGCATTGTCATGATCCGCTGAACCATGTCCCGTTATGCTCCGCCAACAATATTGAAGTGATATTCAATAAAGCTAAAAACTGCCATAGGATTTCAGGAGAAAACCGATGCAGGAAGAGGGTGTAACGGCTGCGCTGGCGGATCGGCCAGATCATGTGCCAGAGGCGCTGGTCGTGGATTTCAACATGTACAGCGTGCCGGGTGGCACGGCGGATGCTCAGGCGGCGTTTCACGCCGTTCAAGGCGCAAGCCCCGACATTTTCTGGACTCCGCATAATGGGGGGCATTGGGTTGCGACTCGTGCGGAAGATGTGGAGATGATGCTGCGCGATCCCCGGCGATTTTCCAGCAAGCGCGTTTTTCTGCCGAGGGATGATAACGCGCCGCGATCTCTGCCGCTGGAAAGTGATCCGCCGTTGCACACGGAATTGCGCAAGCCGCTCAGCCGCGCCCTCTTCCCCAAAATCGTGGATGATATGGAACCGCGAGTGCGTCAGCTTGTCGACGATCTGATCGACAATCTGATCGATCGCGGCGAATGCGATTTCGTGGCCGATTTTGCCAACATCATGCCGATGAACATCTTTCTTGATCTGGTAGAACTGCCGCGAGAGGAACGCCACTATCTGATCCCACTGGTGGAACGCTTCATCAAGGGCGGCACGTTGGACGCCCGCCAGCAGGCGCAACAGGCGATCTTTCTTTATGTCACGGACATTGTGCGGGCCCGGCGGGCAAAGCCCGGGAATGATCTGGCCTCTATCGTCGTCAATGCGACGGTCGGGGATGAGGTGATCAACGAAACGGACGCCATATCCTATATGACGCTCATCCTCTTTGGGGGGCTGGATACGATCGCATCCATGCTGTCATACATCACGCTGTTTCTTGCCACCCATGCTGAGCATCGCGCGGTGCTGACCGCCCGACTGGACGATGATCGTTTCGTTCGCGATGCAATGGAGGAACTGTTCCGGCGTTTCGGCATCGTGCAGGCGGCACGCGTGGTTCAGGAAGACTTTGATTACAAGGGCGTCCCATTCCGAGCGAATGATACGATTTTGCCGATCAACATGCTTTGCGGTCTGGATGATCGCCGCGTGGACGATCCACTGTTGGTCAGGTTCGACAGGGATAAGCCAGCGCGCCATCTGGCTTTCGGGGCTGGCCCCCATAGCTGCCCGGGCGCTACGCTGGCACGCCGTGAAATATCGATCTTCCTTCGAGAGTGGCTGCGCCGCATTCCTGATTTCGCTCTGGCGCCAGGCGCTGCTCCGGTCAATATATTGGGCGTAACCTGCGGTCTGGAAAGCCTTAAGCTCGTCTGGCCGGCAAACATCCAGCCAGTGGTTTGACGCTCCGATCTATCCATCATGGCGCGTTTCGCTCCAAACTGTCACGGCCCGCCATGTTGTCGTCCGCCAGATGGACTATCACAGGATGCACAGTAAAAACGCGGTTTCCATCGAGTAAAACCGCATGATCTGGAGGGGATTATGATGACGAAATTTTCGTCGCGGCTTCTTGCAACTGCGGTTTCGGTGATTGCGGTCGCGAATGTTTCTTCAGTTTTTGCGCAGGAACAGTCGGCATCGCCAACGCAGGGGCCTGAACAGGCCTCCTCAGGGGGTGTGGCCGACATTATCGTCACCGCCCAGAAGCGGGCGCAGAACCTGAATGACGTCGGCCTGTCGATCACGGCGGCTTCGGCGGATCAACTGGCATCGGCGGGCGTCAGCAATGCAGGCGATCTGGCCAAGATCACGCCCGGCTTCACCTTTACGAAGAGCCAGGATGGCACGCCGCTTTACACGCTGCGCGGCGTTGGCTTCAACGATTACACGCTGGGCGCCAGCCCCGCCGTTAGCGTCTATGTCGATCAGGTGCCGCTGGCCTATGGCGCGTTCACGCAAGGCGTATCGCTCGATCTGGAGCGGGTCGAGGTTCTGAAGGGGCCGCAGGGCATTCTCTTCGGACAAAATTCGACCGGTGGCGCGATCAACTATATCGCTGCCAAGCCAACGCAATCGCTCGAAGCGGGCGTGACCGCATCCTATGGCCGATTCAATACATTCGATGGCGAAGCCTTCATCAGTGGCCCGGTCAGCGACACTCTGGCCGTTCGATTGGCAGGGGCGGCGACCATATCCGGGCCGTGGCAGTATAATTACAATCGCGACGCCAGCCTCGGTCGTCAGGATCAGTTGCGTGGCCGTTTTCAGGCAGAGTGGAAGCCCACCGAGCGCCTGACGATGCTGTTCAGCGCCAATGGCTGGCGCGACAAGTCCGACACGCAGGCCGGCCAGCTTCAGGGTCTGTTCCTGCAACTGAACGAGGCGACGGCGCCGTTTGCCGCAGCCGCCGGTGCCGCGGATCTGACCGAGACACTGCGCCGGATCGCCGTGTTCCGGACCTTGAGCCCGGCGCCGGATAACGCCAGGGCCGCCGACTGGGACAGTGATCGGGATCTGACGCGCGACGATGGTTTCTATCAGCTTTCGCTGCGCGGCGACTATGAGTTGACCGACGACATCACGCTTACGTCGATCACCGCTTATTCGCGCTACAACGAGAATTATTCCGTCGATCGCGACGGCACGCCTTTGAAGAATGCTGGTGTCAACGCGGATGGTCGCGTCACGAGCTTCAATCAGGAACTGCGGCTTTCCGGCGACATGCATGGAATCAACTGGCTGATCGGCGGAAACTATGCGAAAAACAAAGTGCGCAGCGCAAATGATATTCTGACCGGGGATTCCACCAACACCGCCATTCTGCCGGGCGGACCCTGGATCGCCGCGTCGACGACGACGATCACGCAGGACATCCGCGACTGGGCGATCTTCGGCAATGTCGAGGCGGAAGTGACGCAGCAATTGACCCTGCTGGCGGGCGCCCGTTACGCCAAGAGCAAGAATGACTATACATCCTGCATGACTGGCGACATTGGCATGCAGACGACATTTGGGGTTCTGTCTGACGCGATTTCGGGCACGCCCGGCGCGCCGCTCGGTCCCACGTCCTGCCTCAGCATGGATGCGACGACCTTCGAAAATACACGCGTGCCATATACCGATAGTCTGAACGAGGATAACTTCTCTTGGCGGTTGGGCGTCAACTACAAACCGACGCAAGACGTCCTCCTCTACGCTTTGACATCCCGGGGCTACAAGTCGGGCAGTTTCCCAACCTTGCCGGCCTCCACGACGGCGCAATTGACGCCGGTGACTCAGGAATCGGTAACGGCTTATGAAGTCGGCGCGAAGATTTCGGCGCTGGATCGCGCTCTCCAGTTTAATATCGCCGCCTTCCACTATATCTACAAGGACAAGCAGATCCGTGGTCTCGTGATCGATCCGGTATTCAATCAGTTAGAGAAGCTGGTGAATGTGCCGAAATCTCGGATCAATGGTGCGGAGGTCGAGATCACGGCACGGCCGGTGTCGGGCCTGACCCTGCGCGGTGCAGTTACCTATGTTGACTCCAAAGTGTTGGATTTCACCGGTATAAACAATGAACGGGTAGCAGGTGACTTTAGTGGATCATCGTTGCCGTTCTCGCCAAAATGGCATGTGGTCGGGGACATCAACTACGAATGGGATTTGAATGACGATATGAACGCTTTTGTGGGCGCGAACGTGCTTTACAACAGCACGACCAATTCCACGCTCGGGATTGCGCCGTCGTCGGTCATTGACGCTTTCACCACGGTTGATATGCGCCTCGGCATTAAAGCGCGGGACGACAGGTGGAGCCTGTCTGTGTGGGGACGCAATGTCTTCAACGAATATTACTGGACCAATCAGTTCGTCACACAGGATGTCGTCGTCCGCTACGCGGCCAAACCGGCGACCTATGGCGTGACCCTAAAGTTCGGTTTCAAATAATCCTCCGCGCCCTGACAGGTGGCCGAGGGTCGCAGGGATGTACTGTCGTCGCGCGACGGCGGTACATCCTTGCGTCCGGGGAAGCTATCACGTTGCTATAGGAAAGGTGATTCTACAGATGCCTCGACGCGATGCGCTCTGAGAGGCCATGGATCGCGGCAATTTGAATAGCGGCTATCCACAGCGCAAAGCCCGATCGTGCGCGCCCCGATATGTATCGGACTAATCGTTAGATGTCAGCCCGTGACTTGGGCGGCAGCGACGCGGCCGGCGATCTTGCCGAGCGTCGTCGCGGTCAGAAGCCCGTTGCCCGCGATATAACCCGCCGCGTCCGACCCTGACACACCCCGTGCCGCGCCGCCCCCAGCGAACAGGTTGGGGAATGGCGTCCCGTCCGCGCGCAGGACGCGCGCGTCCTGGTCGACCTCCAGCCCGCCCTGCGTGTGGTAGAGCGCGCCCGTCACCTTGACGGCATAGAAGGGGGCGGTGAGCGTAGGCCGGTCGGTCAGGAACTGGCGGCCGAAGCGGTCGGCGTGTTTTGTGGCGCGGGATGCTTCGGCTTCGTCGAAGCTGCCGGCGAGCGCGCCCACGGGCAGTCGGCAGGCGGACGCCAGTTGCGTAATGTCCTGCCCCATGAGAATGGCGCCGGCGGCGATCGCTTGCTGGAAATCCTCAAATTGGGTCATCACATCGTAACAGCGCTGGTCGAACACGGTCCAGGCAACATGATCGGGCTGGGCGATGATCTTGACCGCTTGTTCGGAATAGCCCTTCGATTCGTCAGAGAAGCGTTCGCCGCGCACATTGACCTGAAAGCCGCCTTCCAGGATCGCGGGCCAGTTGATCGTGACCGCATGGCCGACCGCAAGCCCACCATGGCCCTGATAGGCGGCGACGTCGCCGATCGCGGCACCCAGGTCCAGTCCCCAGAGGATGGCGTCGCCCTTGTTGCCCGGATGGCCGTTGAAGACCGCGCCGTCGAGTTCGGGAATGTAGCGCGCGACCATGTCGGCATTGCCGGCAAAGCCGCAGCAGGCCAGAATGAGCGCGCGGCAACCGATCGCTTCCATGCTGCCATCGGGCCGTTCGACGCCGACGCCGGTCATGACCTCTCCATCGGTGTAGAGCGTCGTCACGACCGCGTCGGTCAGGATATCCGCGCCGGCCGAGACCGCGCTTTCCTCCAGCTTCGCCATCAGTTCGGCGCCCGACCGGTGCGTCATTCCATACATGCGACGGACGCTGTGGCCTGGATAGGTGAAGCCGTCCACCAGGGTCAGGGGCAGGCCGTGACCGTCCTTCAGCCATGCCACCGTCTCCGCCGACTGCCTAGCCAGGTGATCGACGATCACCGGGTCGGCCTGTCCCCTGGCCTTGGCCTGGATGTCCGCCGCGAAGAGGGCGGGGCTGTCCTCTATGCCTTGCGCCGCCTGTTCGGGCGTCCCGGCGGCGGGGATGAGGCCCGTGGACATGGAAGTCGTGCCCCATGGCTTGGGATCGCGCTCGACCACCAGCACCTCCGCGCCGCCATCCCGCGCCGCTAGCGCGGCGCTCAGGCCGCAGCCGCCACCGCCTACGATTAGGACGGGAATGATGAAATCGAAATCGTCGGCGCGACGCTGTTGGATCGGCATGTCTGTCATCCGCTGGAAAAATGGATGGCGCAGGCCTAGCCGAACGCGGAGCGGCTTGCAGGCGGGCCGGCCAGTTTGATCGCCCTGCGAATAGCGCGAAAGGGATGAAGGACCGTGGCCGGCTTTGCGATAGTAAGGAGGCAAGGCTTCGGGTCAGGACAAGGGACGAGATATGCTGCTGAACAGGGCGCGCGCGATCGAGGTGATGGAACGGCACGGGCTGGACGGCCTGGTCGCGGCCTTCCCGGAGAATATCTATTATCTGAGCGATTATTGGGGACCGATGTTCCTCATGTCGCGCAACTACACGCTCTACGCGTTCCTGCCGCGCGATCCCGAACTGCCCGCCGCGCTCATCATGCCGGGAACGGGCGTCTATCATCTGGAGCATGTGCCGACATGGATGCCCAACGTGTCGACCTATATCACCCGGATCAAGCCCGGCCAGCCCATCCCGCCGCGCGATTTCGAGTTCACCACCGAGGAAATAGACGAGGGTGACCGCGTCGTTACGCCACAGAGCGCGCAGGGTCAGCGGCTTACCCCTTATCCGATCCGCGAGGGTGTGGAGATGGCGCCGCGCGACCAGCAATTGCTTGCCCGCTATGCGATGCACAGCAGCAACCCCGAAATCACCGCCACGCGCGCGCTGAAGGCCGCGATCGAGGCGGCGGGGCTGGGCAAAGGGCGCATCGGGTTCGACGATCCGCGCGTGCTGGGCTGGCTCAATGCCGTGGGCCTGCCGGATCTGGGCGGGGTGGATGCGCTCAACATCTTCAAGGAAATCCGCATGGTGAAGAGCCCTGCGGAAATCGACTTGCTGCGCACCGCAGGGCAGATGAGCGAAAATGCGATCAACGCAGTGATCGCCGCGATCGAGCCGGGGATGCCGCTGGACGATATCGGCCGCATTCACGCCCGCGCCATGATCGAGCAGGGTGGCAAGTCGGAATGGATCATCGCCAATGTGCGCGGTCTTGCCACCGGCGTGGTCGAGGCGGGCGAACTGATGAAGCTCGATTCCGTCGGCAGCTACAAGGAATATCGCGGCGATGTCGGTCGCACGGTGATCTGCGGCGAACCGACCAGGGAAATGCTGGACCGCAATGTCACCGTGACGCGCGCGCTCCAGATCGCCTATGAGAATATCCGGCCGGGCAAGACGTTCAAGGAGATCGTCGACCTGACTCTGAAGGCGGTGCATGATGAAGGCTTCCCCGGCTTCGTGATTGCCGGGCCCCACTCGGTCGGCCTGGAGCATACCGACCATCCCGTGTCGGTGGGCGACCAGATGCCCGGCCATCATGAGTTGCGCTTCCTGGAGAATATGGTCTTCACGCTGGACATGCCGTACCATGAGTTCGGATGGGGCACGTCCCATGTCGAGGACATGATGCTGGTCACGAAGGACGGGTGCGAGGCGCTGACGTCGATGGATACATCGCTTCGGGTCAAGCCCATCCGGGCGACGGCGGCGTAAGGCGGATCGACCATGGCACAGCCTTGATGACAGGCGATTCGCCTGTGGGCAGGACTGCGCCTGCGATCGGACGGGGCCGTAAAGTGACAAAGACGCCGCAAAAGACCGGCTGACATGTCACCTTATGTCGCCTTTGGCTGCGGCATAAGCGTGCACCCGGGCAGCCGTCGGACGATACGCTGTCATCCGACAGTCTGGAGCAGATGAAATCCTACATCGAAAGCTCTTTTCGCGCTGCCGCGCGGCGGTCCATCAGGTCGATCGCCTCGGCCTCGCCGACGACTTCGGCCATCTTGGCGGCCATATCGAAGAGATTCTGTTCCTGGGGGCGGGCGTCGCGGTCGCCGCATGCCTCGCGCACGACGAAGGGGGCAAAGCCGTGGCACAGCGCATCGAGCGCAGTGGCGCGGACGCAGCCGGAGGTGGAAAAGCCGGTGATGAGCAGCGTGTCGAATCCGGCCGCGTGCAAAGTCGATGCCAGCGGGGTGCCGAAGAAGGCCGACGGATATCGTTTGGAGAGGACGAGGTCGCCCGGCAGCGGCTGAAGCGCGGGCGGGAAGGCGCCCGCCGGCGATCCGCGCTCGAACGCTTTGAGGGCAGGCACCTTGCGGAAGAACAGGCCGCCGTCGATGCCGCCCGGCTGATAGACGACATTGGTGAAGATGACCGGCACGCCCGCCGCGCGGGCCGCCGCGGCCAGGCGGACGTTGGACGCCAGCGCGTCCTCCACCCCGGCATAGAGCGGCGAGGCGGGGTCGAGATAGGCCATCACGACGTCCACGATCAGCAGCGCGGGACGCTGACCGAAGGGGACCTTGCCGCCGAAGCCGGCGGCGGCATAATCGGCGTTCAGGTCGGGCTGTTCAGGCGTCATAGCGTTTTCCAAGATCGATGAGGTCGGACGCGCCCAGCAGCGCGTTAATGTCGGAAAGCCGGGCGATGTCGGCCGACAGGCTGGCGGTGCCGCGCTCGCGGGCCAGCGTATCGAGCCAGCGCGGCCCGTGCGCGGCGAGGCCGTGCAGCAGCAGCAGCGGATGCAGCGCGATGGCGAAGCCCAGCTGTTCGAGTGCCGCGCCATTGTCCACCGGCGTCACTCCGCCTTCGACCAGATTATGGACCAGCGGCACGCGCCCGGCGAAACGGCCGGCGATCCCTTCCAGCTCTGACAGGGTGCGGGGGCCTTCGATGAAGATGAGGTCCGCGCCCGCGTCCAGATAGGCTTCTGCGCGCTCGATTGCGGCATCATAGCCTTCGACCGCCAGCGCATCTGTGCGGGCGATGACCAGCATGTCATGCCGCGCGTCGAGTGCCGCCCTGATCCGTCCGACCGACTCGGCGAGCGGCACGACGGTCTTGCCCGCCATATGGCCGCAGCGCTTGGGGAAGCCCTGATCCTCGATCTGCACCGCGCTGGCGCCCGCGCGCTCGAAGGCGCGCAGCGACCGTTGGAGGGTCAGCGCATTGCCAAAGCCGGTGTCCGCGTCGACGATCAGCGGGATCGCGATGCGATCGCGGATGACCGCGACCGCTTGCGCCACTTCGCTCGCCGTGACCAGCCCCATGTCCGGGCTGCCGTAGCGCCCCATCGACAGCGCCCCGCCCGATAGGAAGGTGATGGGAAAGCCGGCACGCTCGACGAGCAGCGCGGTAAGGCCGTCCCAGCAGCCGGGCACGCTATGCAATCGCCGCCCGTCGGGGCCTGCGTGCAGCAGGCCCTTCAGTGCGGCGACATGCTCCCTCTGGCTCATCCGAGCTGGCCGGGGATGTGGCTTTCATGATTCTGAAGATACCAGTTGGCGATCTCTTCACGCGTGGCCCACCAGACGCCGGGCAGGGATTTGGCATGTTCGATGAACTCGCGCAGCGCCCGGATGCGATGGGCGCGGCCCGACACATGGGGGTGGAGGCCAAGATTCATGATGCGGCCGGTCTTCACGCCCTCTTCGTAAAGGACGTCCAGTTCCTCGATCAGCACGTCGCGATATTCGTCGGTCGTGTAATTCTTGCGCGTGATGAAGGTGAAATCGTTGATTTCGTTGGAATAGGGCACCGACACGATGGGCCCGTGCGGCGTGCGCAGCAGATAGGGCTGATCGTCGTTCATAATGTCGCAGTAGAAGGTGCAGCCATATTCGGCGAGAATGTCCGCCGTCTGCAGCGTGCCGCGCAGCGAGGAGGAGAGCCAGCCCTTGGACTTGCGGCCGGTGAATTTTTCGAACTGGTCGAGCGTGCGCAGCACGATCTCGCGCTCCTTGGCCGGATCGCCCGCGAAATTGGTGAGTAGTTCGCCCTGTTCCCAATTATGGGTCAGCAATTCCCAGCCTCGTTCCAGCACGGCGTCGGTCATCGCCTTGCGCCGGTCGAAGGTGACGGCGTTGGTGGTGCAACTGGCCTTGACGCCGAGTTCGTCGAACAGGTCTATGAGGCGCCACAGGCCGACGCGCTGGCCATATTCGCGCCAGGTGTAATTGGGGAAGTCGGGCGTGTTGCCCGGCAGGATGTCCGGCAGGATCGACGGGCCGCCGGCATAATAGGGCTTGTCGGTGTCCTTGGTGAGATCCCAGGTTTCCAGGTTGAAGGTCAGGATGAGGGCGACGCGGGCGCCATTGGGCCATTTGAGCGGCTGGCGCTGGGGCAGCGGGATATAATCATAGTCCATGTGAGCGACCTTTCTTTTTAGAAGCGGCGGAGCAGCGCGCCGAAACCATCCATCTGATCGTTCAGTCCCATGCTGCGCAGGGCGTGCCAATAGGTGGCGGTATTGATCGCGATGACCGGCTTTTCCAGCCAGAATTCCGCCATGGCGGCCACTTCGGCGAAGGCGAGGTTGGTGCCGGCCTGGATGATCGCGTCTACGCCCTCGCTTACGGCAATGGCGGTGCGCTTGAGTTTCTGCTTGTCCTCATGCGCGATCATCATGGGGGAAGGGGATTTAAGGCCCTCTATATGAACGACCTCATAGCCCTGGTCGTCGAAGAATTTCTTGACGTTGGCGTCGCCGACCGGGGCGTAGGGGGTGAGGATGCCGATCTTGCGGATTGGGCCGGTTTCACTTTCATAGGCCTTGATCGCGGCGTCCACGGCGGTCGATCCCATGATGACGGGGATGCCGCCGGTCCGCTCCAGCATCTTGCGGTGCAGTCGCTCGGCCCCTTCCGCGCCGTCCCAGAAGGTTTCGGCCGACATGCCCATGATGACGCAGCCCGGTTCCATCGACATGGACACGTCGACGGCGTCGAAGGTGGCGGCGCGGATATTTTCCAGCATCACCATGAAGCTGTCGTCATCGCTCACCCTGGTATCGGGGATGGCGATGCGCGAGAAATGATTGGTGACGCCGCGCGGGCGCATGGCGGCATATTCCGGCTCCACGCTGGTGTTGGTCGACGGCGCGACCACCGCGAACTTCATGCGATACCCCAGGGAATCCACCACGGCCTGTCCTTTTCATGCAATGTCTGTCGAACGCCATAGTGCGGAGCCGGCAGGCGGCGGGCCATCGGCAGGGCGCGCATTTATCGACAGGCGGATAGATTGCACCGATCCCGGCGCGGCGGCGGGCGGTAGCTGGCACACAGTCGGTCATCGCAGGAAACAGGGAGCAGGTCATGGCGGCCTATATCGTTGCAACCGTTCGGGTGACCGACGCCGAAAAATTCACGGCCTATGGCAAGGGCATCGCCGGACTGTCCGAACAGTTTGGCGGAGAGTCGATCGTCAAGGGGCCGGTCGCCGAATGGCTGGAGGGCGAGGGCCCGGCGGGCGAACGGGTCGTCGTCAGCCGTTACCCCGATGCGGACGCCGCGCGCGCCTATATCGCCAGCGCCCAATATCAGGCAGCCGCTGCTCTGCGCGCCGGCGCGGGCGAGGTGGTAATGCGCCTGCTCGTCGACCCGGCCTGACCGCACCCAATCCCCTTATCGCAGGACCCAAGAACATGACGAAGAAAACGCGCGTCCTCATCGCGGGCGCCGGCCCGGTCGGCACTGTCGCCGCCTATCGCCTGGCGCAGATGGGCATCGATGTCATCCTCATCGAACCCCACAGCCATTGCCCCGAAGACATGCGGGCGTCGACGCTTCATCCGCCCAGCCTGGACATGCTGGAAGAATTGGGCGTGCTGGACGAACTGATCGCCGACGGGCTGAAGGCGCCGGTCTATCAGTATCGCAATCGGCGCAGCGGCAGCGTCATCGCCCTCGACATGACCGAGATCGGCGATGTCGTGCGCCATCCCTTCCGCCTGCAATGTGAACAGTTCAAGCTTGCCCGGCTGCTGGCCGGTCGACTGGCGACGCACGATCATGGCCAGATCCTCTTTGGCCATCGCCTGCTGTCCTTCGAGCAGGACAGCGAAGGAGTCACCTGCCATGTCGAAAGCCCGATGGCGGTCGAGACAATCCGGTGCGACTATCTGATCGGCGCGGACGGCGCGAGTTCTACCGTGCGCAAATGGACCGGCATCGCCTTTGAGGGCTTTACATACCCCGAACGCTTCCTGACATTGTCGACCGACTATCCGGTCGAAGCGCATTGTGAAGGGCTGGCCAATGTCAGCTACATGTCGGACGCGGCGGAGTGGTGCGTGCTGCTGCGCGTGCCGGGCCTGTGGCGCGTGTTGGTGCCCTCGCACGAGCAGGAAAGCGATGCCAGCTTGCTGTCCGACGCGAAGAAGACGGCCGTATTTAACGGACTCGTGCCTGATGGCGCTGGGGTGCAGACCCATCATCGCACGCTGTATCGCGTACACCAACGGGTCGCCGCCAGCTTCCGCCATGGCCGGGTGCTGCTGGCGGGGGATGCCGCGCACCTCAACAACCCGTTGGGCGGCTTCGGCATGAACTCGGGCATCCATGATGCCTGGAATCTGACGGGCAAGCTGCGCGACATCCTGCTGGACGGCGGCCATTCTGACGCGCTTCTCGACCATTATGACAGGCAGCGGCGCACCGTCGCCAAGGAATTCGTGCAGGCCCAGACCATACGCAACAAGACGGCGATGGAAGCCGATCCGGGTTCGGCCAAGAGCGCGCAGGAAATCCATATGGAAAAGCTGGCCGCCGACCCGACGCTGCGGCACGAATATATGCTGCAGCAAGCCATGGTCCGGTCGATCGAACGGCAAGCCGAAATTCTCTAACGGTCAGCCCGCCGGCGCCGTCATTCCAATGGCGTCGGCGGATTGGTCATTTCCTCGCCGATCCGCCGGGCCGCCGCCTTGAGCGGTTCGAGGCATTGCGCAAGCGCATCCGACATTTTGAGCGCGGTCGCAAAAAAGGCCAGTGTCAGCGTTCCAGCGACATGGCCATGTGCGATGATCGGCACGGCGATCGAGGAGGTTTTGCCCGGATTACGGGTGAAGGTGTTGTAGGCGCGGGTCGCATGGCCGTCGCGCAGGATATGTTCGGCCAGCCCCTCCTTCTCGAACAGGTCGATCACATGGTTGGTGATCTTGTCAGGCATCAGCTTGAGCGCGTCGAGCAGGCCCTGCCGCTCATCATCCGGCAGATAGGACAGATAGACGAGGCCCGCCGCGCATTCGAGGATCGGCAGGGCATAGCCGGGATAGTAACTATTGAAGGTCAGCGTCGTCAGCGAATGGGTGGAATCGCGGATGATCATCGAATGGCCGACATGGCTGGCAAGCGAGATCGGCCAGCCCAGCTTGCGGGTCAGTTCTACGATGTGCGGGCGCGAGAACTGGACCAGTTCGGCATGGCCCTGAAAACCGTGCGCGAGCGTCTGGACGAGCGCGGTCGGCCGGTAGTTTTTCCGCGATGGCTCGCGCTCCACCAGCCCTTCATGCACCAGCGTCTGCACCAGGCGGCACGCGGTGGGATAGGGAACATTGGAAGTGCGCGCGATCTCCATCATCGAAATCGTGCCGCCTCGATTGATAGCCTGCAACACGGCAATGCCGCGGCTGAGGGATCGTATCGGAACGCCTTTTTCCATGACGGGATGATGACAGATATGGGGCCGTATGCAACGGCATTTTATCCGACAGGCGGTTAAATGTGGGGAAGCGCGGCCTCCACCAGGGCGTCGCCGCGCGCGAACCACAGGTCGTCGCGAGATGCCATGCGGGCCAGCAGATCTTCGAACGCGCCCATGCGATAGGGCAGGCCCATGATATAGGGCGTGACATGGAGCGGCAGCATCCGACCACCGCCATGCGCCGCCGATTCCGCAGATAGCCAGTCCAGCGCGTCGACAACCTGCTGCGCATAGCTGTCGGCCGAACTCTGCTGCACGGTGATGATCTGGCGATCCGACAGTTCATGGTTGAGGGGCAGGTTGACGATGTCGCCCGCCGTCGTGGCGAAGCGATAGGGCAACTCGTCATTGGCCCAGTCGCACATGTAGGTCAGGCCCGCCTCCTTCAGCAGCCGGGGCGTGGCGAAGCTTTGCGACCGGGCGATCGACAGCCAGCCCGTGGGGCGGGTGCCTGCGACCCGTTCGATCGCGTTGAGCGAGCGGGCGATGAGGTCGCGTTCCTCGGCTTCGGGCAGGCCGGTCGCGATCGTGCCGTTCATGTCGGTCGAATGAGCGATGATCTCATGCCCGGCCGCGACGATGTCCCGGACGATCGAGGGATAGCGTTGGGCGATGGCGCCGTTGCAGGCGACCGACACCTGCGCGCCGACCTTCGCGAAGGCGTCGAGCATCCGGTAGAAGCCGACTCGTGTGCCATATTCGCGCGACGTATAGTGGCGATAGTCCGGATAGGCGGTCTGCATATGGCCGGGCGCGCGGAAGGGTTTGTCTTCGGCCAGGATCGGGAACCATTCCAGGCTGACGACGAACCAGGCGGCGACGGCCCTGCCGGTCGGCCAGGCGATCGGGGGGCGATCGAACAGGCTGGACCAGGGGTAGAGGTCATGGTCCATGCCCTTGCGGCGCATGGCATAGGACAGATAATCGGGGTCGAGCGCCATCAGCGGGCCTCCGTCGTGTAGCGTGCGGCGTCGGCCGCAGCATCGTCATAATGATGGGCGAGATAATGGTCGGCGATGTCGCCGCTGCGCGTGATCCAGGCGCGGCCGTCGGCTGCGATGTGCCGCAGCACCTCCTGAAACGCGCCGATCCGGTGCGGCTGGCCGATCAGATAGGCGTGGAGCGGGATGCACATCACGGTGCCCGATGTCGCGCCTTCCTGCGCGAGCCGGTCGAACTGACGGATCAGCGTATCGGCATAGTCGCGCGGCGACATATTGTAGACGAAGAAACCATAATGGTCGTTCACCTCCAGGCTGTAGGGCATGGAAATGAGCCTGCCGCTCTTGACATGGACCGGCCCCGGTTGGTCGTCATGATAGAGATCGCAGGTGTAGGTCAGGCCATATTCGGCGATCAGGTCCAGCGTGCGCGGCGTGTGGGTGAGGGCCGGGGCGAGCCAGCCCTTGATCGTCTGGCCGGTCGCGTCGCGGACGGTGCGGATCGCATCCTCGATCAGCGCGCGTTCCTGGCCTTCGTCCATGCCGTAGCTGTAGCGGGTGTTGTAGACGCCATGGCTGAAGAATTCCCAGCCGAGCGCGTTCACCTGGTCGATGATCTCCGGGCAATGCTGGCACATGGCGACCGAGAGGGATACCGATCCCTTGAACCCGTGGCGCTCCATCACCTCGGCCAGGCGATAATGGCCGACGCGGTTGCCATGGTCGCGATGGCTGTAGCCGACAACGTCGGGATGCGGCTTTGTCCAGCTCTTGCGGTGGGGGTTGGCGGGCGGATCAAGCTCGTAAAACTCGATATTGGGCGATACCCAGACCGCCACCGTCTTGCCGCCCGGCCATTGCACCTTGGCCCGGTCGCGATAGGGGCGGAAATCGTAGAGCCCCGGATCCATTTCCCCCTCGCGCATCAGCGGGCCTCCAGCCAGTCGATGACGGCCTGCACCGGCTCCACATCGGCATATTTGATCTGGAGGTCGGTCAGGTTGGCGAAATGATAGCTTTCATGCTTGTCCGCGCATGTCTCGATCGGCACGATCGCGCGGAAGCCGTAGGACAGCGCATCGACGGCGGTGGCGCGCACGCAGCCCGACGTGCTGCCTCCGGTCACGACGACGGTGTCGACCTTATGCCAGCGCAGATAGGAGTGGAGCGGCGTTTCGAAAAAGGCCGAGGGCATCCGCTTGGTATATTGCAGGTCGTCGGGCTCGATCTGGCACCGGGGATCGAAGGCGTGGCGCTCGCTGCCATATTTGATGTTCTGGAGCGAATCCTCCGTGTTGGTGCGGGTGCCCCAGACGCCTGCGTCGCCGGCATCGTCCTTGTAGCCGACCCGGCTCCAGATGACGGGCATTCCCTTGGCGCGGGCGAGGCGGGAGATGCTGTTGGTGTATTCGATCTGGCGCGGGTCGGTTTCATAGGCGGTCTTGAACATGTCGATCCGCGTATAGGCCTGCTGGAAATCAACGTTCACGATCGCGAGCTTTTCGCCGAAGCCGAATTTCCGGCGCGCTGGGCTGGCCATCACTTCCTCGAACAGGTCGCGCGCAGTGCGGCCATCGCTGACCATTTTCGTGCCGATGATGCTCATGCGATTGACTCCTTCATGGTCGCGGGCTGGAAACCGAGCGGGACGCCCGCATCGGGAATGAAACCGAACATCTCCTCGTTCGGCAGGGTGTCGCGCACGATCGTGCGGACGGCGGTGAGGGCGGCGATGTCGATGCCGGTGCGCAGGCCCATGGCTTCGAGCATGAAGACCAAATCCTCCGTCACGATATTGCCCGACGCGCCGGGCGCGAACGGGCAGCCGCCAAGGCCGCCGAGCGAGGAATCGAGCGTGGTCAGCCCGCATTCGATCGCGGCGAGCGCGTTGGCGAGGCCGAGACCGCGTGTATTGTGGAGGTGGATGCCGCTCAGCGCGTCCTTGCCCACCGCGTCATGGACCAGCTTGACGAGGCGATGGACGGCGGACGGATCGGCATAGCCGGTCGTGTCGGACAGGCCGACCTCGTCGCAGCCTGCCGCCATCAGGCTTTGGGCGAGGCGTGCGATCTGCGCGTCGGGGATCGGGCCTTCCAGCGTGCAGCCGAAGGCGGTGGACAGGCTGCCTTCGAAATGGGGGCGCTGATCGGACGGGAGCGCGGCGATCATGCGGGCGATGCTCCTGGCTTCGTCGATCACCTGATCATGCGTGCGCCGCAGATTGGCGAGCGAATGGGTTTCGGAGACGGAGAGCGGCAGGGTGATCTTGTGCGCACCCGCCGCGATCGCCGCCTTTGCCCCGCGTGCATTGGGCACCAGCACCGCGACGGTCAGCCCCGCTATCGTGCGGGCATGGGCGACCAGTTCGGCCGTGTCGGCCAGCTGGGGCAGGATCTTGGCGGGGACGAAGCTGCCCACCTCTATCTCGCGCACGCCGGCTTCCGCTTCCGCGTCGATCCACGCCTTCTTGGCAGCCAGTGGCATGATGGATTGCACGCTTTGCAGGCCGTCGCGCGGCCCCACTTCGCTGACGAGAATGTCGATGGGGGAAGATATGCTCATGGCAGGACAGCACCGCAACCGCGCCCGGCCGTCCATTCGCCGGCCCGCCTTTATCCACTGTGCGGATAGTCGCCAATCGCAGCCGCCTCCAAGCGGCAGAGCCACTTATTCAGGGGTCAGGAACAGCCGGGACGGACCGGACGATCGCGACAATGAGGAGTGCGCCATGGCGCCGGACGATCTGCCGCTCAGCGGCATCAAGGTTGTGGAATTCACCCATATGGTCATGGGGCCGTCGATCGGCGTGATCCTGGCCGACCTGGGGGCGGAAGTGGTGAAGATCGAGCCGATCGGCGGCGATCAGACCCGGCGGCTTCTGGGCTCGGGCGCGGGCTATTTCCCGATGTTCAACCGCAACAAGAGCAGCATTTGCCTGGATCTGAAAGCGCCCGAAGGGCTGGCGGCGGCGCGGGCGCTCACGGTGCAGGCCGATGTCCTGATCGAAAATTTCCGTCCCGGCACGCTGGCGCGGCTGGGGTTGTCGCGCGAGGCGCTGGCTACGGAAAATCCCGGCCTCGTCTATTGTTCGGCCAAGGGGTTTCTGGGCGGTCCCTATGAGAAGAGGACCGCGCTCGACGAAGTGACGCAGATGATGGGCGGCCTTGCCTATATGACTGGCCCGCCCGGCCGGCCGCTGCGCGCCGGGTCGTCGGTGATCGACATTACCGGCGGCATGTTCGGCGTGATCGGTATCCTCGCGGCGCTGCAAAAGCGGCACCGCACCGGCGCGGGCGGGGACGTCAAATGCTCGCTTTACGAAACAACGGCTTTCCTGGTCGGCCAGCATATGGCGCAGATGGCGGTCACCGGAAAGGCGGCGCAGCCCATGCCGGTCCGGGTGTCGGCCTGGGCGATCTACGACGTGTTCGATACCAAAATGGAGGGCGAGCAATTGTTCGTCGGCGTCGTCAGCGACGGCCAGTGGGTCACCTTCTGCCAGGCGTTCGGGCTGGACGCGCTGGGGGCGAATCCGGACTATGCGGTCAACAATCAGCGGGTGCTGGCGCGCGAGGTCATCCTGCCGCAGGTTCGCGCCCTGTTCGGGGCGATGGAGCGTGCCGAGCTCGTCGCCACGCTGGAGAGGATCGGGCTGCCCTTCGCGCCGATCACCCGGCCGGACGAGCTGTTCGACGATCCCCATCTCAACGCCGGGGGCCTTGTCGACGTGACGTTGGCGGACGGGACGGCGACGAAGCTGCCTACGCTGCCGCTGGAGCTGGACGGCGAACGGATGCAGGCCGGGCGAGACATTCCTCGCATCGGCGAGGATACCGACCGGCTGCTGGAACGGGCGGGCTATAGCGGCGCCGATATCGCGCGGCTCCGCGCCGCCGCCATCGTCGCGTGAGCGTGACGGATATGGCGCGCACGCTGTTCGACAAGATATGGGACCAGCATCTGATCGCCGACCTGGGCGATGGCACGGGCCTGCTCGCGATCGACCGCATCCTGTTGCATGAACGCACCGGCGGAGTCGCCTTGCAGAGCCTGGCGGAGGCGAGGCGCAGGCCGGTGATGCCGCGCCAGACCTTCGTGACGATGGACCATGTCGTCGACACGCTGCCCGGTCGGACCGACCGCACCATCATGCCCACGGGGCGCGACTTCATCGTCGCCACGCGGACAGCGGCGCGCGACGCGGGGCTGACGCTGTTCGACCTGGGCGATCCGGGGCAGGGGATCGTCCATGTGATATCGCCCGAGCAGGCGATCGTGCTGCCGGGCGTCACGCTGGTCTGCCCCGACAGTCATACCTGTTCGCAGGGCGCGCTGGGAGCGCTGGCCTGGGGCATCGGGTCGACCGAGGCGGAACATGCGCTGGCGACTGGCACGCTACGCGCGAAGAAGCCCAGGCGGATGCGGATCACCATCGACGGCGAACTGGCGACCGGGGTGACGGCCAAGGACCTGGCGCTCCATATCCTGCAACGCATCGGGTCCGCCGGCGCCAAGGGGCATGTGGTGGAATATGCCGGGGCGGCGGTCCGGGCGCTCGACGTCGAGGCGCGGTTGACGCTATGCAACATGGCGACCGAATTATCGGCTTTTTCCGGCATCATCGCGCCGGACGAGACGGCCTTCGCCTATCTCAAGGGGCGGACCTATGCGCCGACTGGCGCGCAATGGGACGCGGCTCTCGCCCATTGGCAGGCGTTGGCGGGCGATCCGGCCGCGTTGTTCGACAGCGACATCCTGCTCGACGCATCGGAGGTCGCGCCGATGTTGAGTTGGGGAACCAGCCCGCAGCAGGCGGTGCCGATCGCCGACGCGGTTCCCCTGTTCGAGCAAGTGGCGGGGCGGGACAGCCGCGAGGCTTATGACCGGGCGCTGAACTATATGGATCTCAATCCCGGCCAGTCGCTGCTGGGCCTGCCGATTGACGCTGCCTTCATCGGGTCCTGTACCAACAGCCGCATATCCGACCTGCGCCGCGCGGCGGCGCTGCTGCGCGGGCACAAGGTCGCGCCCGGCGTGCGCGCCATCTGCGTCCCCGGATCAACGGCGGTGAAGGCGCAGGCGGAGGCCGAGGGGCTGGATCGGATCTTTCGCGATGCCGGGTTCGAATGGCGCGAGTCGGGCTGTTCAATGTGCTTCTTCGCGGGGGGCGAGAGTTTCGGGCGGCAGGAGCGGGTGGTGACATCGACCAACCGCAATTTCGAAAGCCGCCAGGGACCGGAAACCCGATCACATCTGGCGTCGCCCGAAACCGTCGTCGCGTCGGCGATTGCCGGCGCCATCGCCGATCCCCGCCAGGTGAGCCACGCATGACGCCCTTCACCGAACTGACCGCCGTCGCAATGCCGTTGCTGCGCGACAATATCGACACCGACGCGATCATCCCGTCGCGCGAGATGAAGTCGGTGTCCAAGACGGGCTTGGCCGACGGGTTGTTCGCGGGCTGGCGCTATCTGTCCGTGGGTGGCCGGGACCGCAATCCCGACTTCATCCTGAACGATCCGGCCTTCGCTGCCGCGCAAATCCTGCTGGGCGGGGCCAATTTCGGCTGCGGATCGAGCCGGGAACATGCGGCCTGGGCGCTGGCGGAATATGGGTTCCGGGCCATCGTCGCCCCCAGTTTCAACCCGATCTTCCGCGGTAATTGCGTGCGTAACGGGATCGTGCCGGTCGAACTGCCCGCCGACATCATCGCGATGATCGCCGCGGCGGTCGTCGCCAAGCCGGATATCGCGCGGCCGACCGTCAACCTGGCCAATGGCTGGGTCGGTATACCCGATGGCCGGGCCTGGCCCTTTGCGTTGGAGGAAGAGGCTCGCACGATGTTGCTGGAAGGGCTGGACGCGATCGAACTGACGCTCAAGCGCGCGGCGGAGATCGTCGCTTTCCTGGACCGGGACCGGGCGTTGCGGCCTTGGGTCTATCTGTAGCATGGGGGCGCTATCCGACAGGCGATAATATCCCAGCCTGATCGCGCGTTGCCGGCGACATCATGCTTTTCTCGCCGCTTCACCTTATAGCGGATGCGTGTAACCGGCCATGAATCATCCCTTCCAACCCGATCCGTCCGCAGCGCAGAGCCTGGAAGCCGCGCCGCCCATGCCACTCAAGCTCTATATCGGCTGGAGTCTCGGCACGCTGGGGCTGACAAGCTTCATGGTCGGCAGCTACCTGCTGCTGCGCTTCATGACCGATTATATGGCGGTTCCGCCGGCGATCGCCGGGCTGGTCTTCGCCCTTGCCAAAATCTATGACGGCGTGGCCGATCCGATCTTCGGGTCGATCAGCGACCGGACGCGATCGCGCTGGGGTCGCCGTCGCCCCTATCTGTTCGCGGGCGCCTTCGCCTGTGGGTTAACATTCATGCTCGCCTTCAACGCGCCGATCGTCACCAGCCAAGCAGGCGCGGTTTCGTTGCTGGCCGTGCTCCTGGTACTCCACGCCACGTCCTACGCCGTCTTCGCGGTGCCGTATATGGCGATGCCGGCGGAAATGACCGACCGGCCGCACGAACGATCCAAGCTCATGTCCTTCCGGGTCGTCAACGGGTCGCTGGGCAATCTCGTAGGGGGATGGGCAACGGCGACGATGATCGCCTTTTTCGGCGGCGGACTGGTGGGGCACCGGGCGATGGGCATCGTCATCGGGATCACCATCTTCGCCGTGCTGATGGCCTGTTTCTGGCTTACCCGCGACGCGCGTCTGCGGGTCTATGATCCGCGCGGCCATGTGCCCTATCGCCAGCAATTGCGCAGCGCGATGCGCAACCGTCCTTTCATCATTCTGCAGGGCGCAAAGCTGATGCTGCTGAGCGCAGCGGCCCTGCATACCGCGTCGGCGGCTTTCTTCGTCCAGCGTCGGCTGGAAATGTCGGACGCTTGGCTCGGCACCATTTATGGCACGCTCACGATCGGCACGGTGATCGCCCAGCCTTTCTGGCTGGCCATGGCCCGCCGGTACGGCAAGCGCTCCACCTATACGTTCGGTGGCCTGTTCACCGCGCTGATCTGGCTTGCCTGGCTGCCGATGGGGCCGGGGACGCCGGGATGGCTGATCATCGCCATCGGCCTGGCCGCAGGACTGGGCAATGGCGGTATCGTCATGGTCAGCCAGTCGATGCTGCCCGATGCCATCGAATATCAGTATCTGAGCACCGGTCAGCGGATAGAGGGCAGCTTTGCAGGCCTCTACATCATGGTCGAGAAGCTCGGGCAGGCGATTGGCGCGTCCCTTGTCGGGCTGTTTCTGGGCCTGTTCGGTTATGTCGAAGCGCATGGCGGCGTCCAGGTGGCGCAGCCCAAAAGCGCGATTACAGGCATAACCCTCTGTTATTGCGTATTCTCAACGGCATTTCTGCTGATCAGCGTGCTGGCGATGCGCTTCTATCCGCTGGACGAACGCACCATGACATTGCGCGGGACGGCGACCCGGAATGATCGCACTGCGGATACTTGAGAGAAACGCCTATATCACGGCTTGCACGATAGCCAAGCTTACTCCGTGGCCGACGAAAGGTAAAAGCCGGTTGGACAATTAATAGTCGCAAGACAAATCCTGTGCAGGACAGGATTTTCAGAAATATTAGGGGCCGGGAATGAAAAATACGCGTCAAATCGAAAGCGTTATTGCTGTCTTGCTTGCAAGTGTCGCTCTGCCGACTGCTGGTTTTTCTCAAACTGACCCGGTAGATGAGCAGTCCGGTGTTGGTGAAATCGTCGTTACTGCGCGTAAGTCTAAGGAAACCTTGACCGATGTTCCGGTTGCGATCACGGCCCTGACCGGCGACGCACTAAATAAGCGCGGTATCACCGACGTTCAGGACCTTGCCGCCTTCACGCCCGGCTTTCGTTTTCAGAACCAGTCGGTCGGCCGCAACGACCGTGGCTACAAGCAATATAATATGCGCGGCATGGTGCCGAACAACGCATCCTCCGTCCGCCAGAACGTCACCATCTTCGTCGATGGCGCGCCGGTCAGCGGCGGCAACATCGCCGGTGTCACCGATGTCGAGCGGGTCGAAGTCGTCAAGGGGCCGCAGAGCGCCTTTTTCGGGCGCGGCACTTTTGCCGGCGCTGTCAACTTCATCACGCGCGAGCCCGGCTTTGACTGGGGCGGCACCGTCAGCGCTCAATATGAGCGTTTCAACAGCTATGACCTGAACGCCAGCGTCGAGGGCGGCATCATCGCCGACAAGCTGGCCTTCCGCTTGAGCGGGCGGGCTTATCATACCGATGGCCAGTACAAGGATTCGGTCTATTCCGACACGCGGCTGGGCCGACGCAACACCAAGTCGATCAGCCTCAGCCTGCTCGCCCAGCCGACCGAAAATCTGAAAATCCGTTTTTTCGGCGTCTATTGGAACGACAGCGACGGCCTGCCCGCCAACGCGCGCTACGGACAGGATCAATATGATTGCAATGCTGCGGGCGGCGCCACGAACAATTATATCTGCGGCGAACTGGGCAGCGTGCCGATGGGCAGCGCCACGTGGGCGCAATATATCGAGCCGACGGCCTATACCGCGCTTCAGAACGGGACGCTGCTGCACAAGAAGGGCTTTCTGGACCATCTGGGCCTGGAGCGCGACGCGCGGCAATTCCGCCTTTCCGCGGACTGGAACCTGGGCGACTTCACCGTCAGCGCGCTTGGCTCCTACGGCCTCAACAAATGGGGCTTCCTCCAGACCCAGTTCGGTGCGGACCTGCGCGGCATTCCCAATGTCGCGGCGACCGCCGCCAACGGTCGGCTGGGCTATGTCTATTCGCTGACCGAAGGCAATACGCGGGACGAGGACAAATATGTCGAATTGCGCGTACAGTCCCCGCAGGACAAGCCGCTGAAGTTCCTTCTGGGCGTCAACTATCAGAATCTGGAATATGACAATCTGACGACGTCCTACGGCACCACCGGCTATGTCCTGGCGACGCCGCGCGGATTGTCGGAAGCAAATACCTACAGCGCCTTCGGGTCGCTGACCTATGACATCATGGACAACCTGTCGATCTCGGCCGAGGGTCGCTACCAGATCGACAAGCAGTCGCAGACGACCTTCTCGACGACGACCTCTTATCTCGCCCATACGTTCAAGGCGTTCACGCCGCGCTTCATCGTCCAGTTCAAGCCCGATACGCGTTCGTCCATCTACGCCTCCTATTCGCGGGGCAATCGCGCCGGCGCGTTCAACAGCGTCTATTATGCGCAAAATGATTTCGTGAAGGCGCAGATCGACGCGGCAGCGCCGGTCCAGGGCATTGTGCCGGAAGAAAAGCTGTGGATGGGCGAAGTCGGTTACAAAGCGCAACTGTTCGACAATCGCGTTCGGATCCTGGCTGCCGCCTATTATGGCAAATGGACCGATCGCGGCATTCCCAGCGCCATCCCGATCTATACCGACGCCGCAGCCCAGGCGACCGGCGTTACCAACGGAACGGTGGTCATCACCGCGCCGGGCGGCCGGGTCGAGGTCAAGGGCATCGAGTTGGAGACGACCTTTAAGGCGACCGACAATCTGCTGCTCGAAGGCACGTTCAACATTGCCGACACGAAAATCCTGAACACCTACAGTTCGGACGCCTTCGCCCTGACCGGCAATGGAACCCCCTATGGTACGCAACTGCCCTTCTATCCCAAGATCACGGGGACCGCGTCTGCCACCTACAGCCGGCAGATCGGCATCTTCGACGCCTATGTGCGTGGCGATGTGATCTATACCGGCAAACAGTATGAAACCGAAGCGAACCTGGCCTATACGGCGCCGGCCGCGACGGTGAACCTGCGCGTCGGCGCGGAGTGGGACGGCAAGCGGGTCGAATTGTTCGGAACGAACATCTTCAATAACAAGACGCCGACCAGCCTGGCTAGGGGTACCTACGCCACCTATACGGCGGCGGGGATCGCGACCACGCGCAACGCCATCACAGTGTCGCTGCCGGATCGCCCGAGCTACGGGATCAAGGTCAGCACCAAATTCTGATCGGACGGCGGGCCGGAGCAATGCTCTGGCCCTTTTCCATGGGGAAATACATGATCCGAATGATGCGGGGATTCCGCGCGATATTGGTGCTGTCGGCAGGGCTTGCCCTGACCGGCGCGGGGCCGGCCCAGCCGGGCGCGATCGACTATTCCCTCGCGCCACAGGCGCCGCAGCCTTATCCGCAGCTGATGTTCACGCTGGACGGTGGCGTGCGCGGGATCGCCGATCTGACCTACGCCACCCAATATGGCTATCGGCCGTTGCGACTCGACCTTTATCTCCCGCCCGCAGATCGCCCCATACCCAAGACCGGGCGGCCGGTGATCGTCTATGTCCACGGCGGGGGCTGGGTGATCGGCAACAAGCGCCAGCCCGACTTTCACGGCCATTTCCTGCAAACCATGGCGGCGCTCGCGCGGCGGGGCTATATCGTCGCGTCTATCGAGCACAGGCTGCGCGAGGAGTCGGGCTTCCCGGCAGCGACGCAGGACGCCAAGTCGGCGATCATGTGGCTGCGTAAGAATGCGGCAAGCTATGATATCGACGTCAACCGGTTCGCCATTTGGGGGGGATCGTCAGGCGGCAATATCTCCGGAAATGTGGCGGTTAGTTGCGGAGTAAAGGCGCTCGATCCGGTCTTTTCCGCCTATACCCCAAAAGGCGCTACCCCGCCGCCCGATCCGCTCGCCGGCTATTCCAACTGCGTTCAGGCCGCCGTTGCCTGGTACGGGGTGTTCGACTTCAACACGCTCAAGGCGCAGGTCATTCCCGGCGGCGACTCGAATTTCGACGAGCCGACATCTGCCGCTTCGCGCTATCTGGGATGCGCCATCCAGTCCTGCCCGGCGGACCGGCTGAAAGCCGCTAACTCGGTCGCTCTGGTCGATGCGGGAGATCCGCCGATGCTGTTGATCCACGGCACGGGGGATACCAATATTCCCTACGGCCAGTCTGTGGAAATGGACAAGGCGCTCAAGGAAGCGGGCGTTTCCTCCATGCTCCTTCTGATTCCCAATTCGCTCCATGGCTTTCGGGCGAAAAACGACGATGCGTCCGCAGCGGACATGCGCAAGGCGCTCGAGGCTACTTTCGCCTTCTTTGAGGAGACCATAGGTCAAGGAGGGCGTTGAGCCTTTCCGGTTCCCGTAGGGCGTTTCTGCGCAACAATAGCGTTGTCCCTGACAGCTCCTCACTCGCCGCTCACAAGATGCTGGACAGTGCCAAATGGCGCCAGGTCAGCTGGCGGCGCGGGACAAAGGGCCGACTGTCCGCGCGCTTTGCCGCCATGCGCGTCCGCGTCGCCGATGGCGCGCCCCAACGCATCAGCGCCTCAGGAGCGCAGCATATGCCCGGTGAAGAGGTCTGGCTGGTCGGCGAACATCGCTCGAATGACGAACGAAAATACTATCTCTCCAACCTGCCTGCCCACATACCGATCAAACAACTGGCAGGGGCGATCAAGGCGCGATGGATCTGCGAGCAGGCCCACCAGCAGCTCAAGGAAGTGCTTTGTCTCGATCATTTCGAGGGCCGATCATGGACCGGGCTTCACAGGCACGGCCTCATGACAATGATCGCCTACGCTTTCCTGCAAACCCGAATAGTGACTGCGGAGAAAGTTTTGCAGTTGAGGGTTGCCCGAAGATCTCGTTTGAGCCGGAGTCAGACCAAATCGAGGAAGTGGACCAATGGGCTGGAGCCGTATAGCTAACCCCTGTCAGATCCTTTCTTTCTACTCTTGTTGTAACCCGATCAACCACGCGGTCATGGGTCGCTCCCGAAGCACGCTTTAGCTTGCCATGAACCGTATGAAGCGGAGCAGGAGAGAATTCTTTGTTATGTTTGCAAAAGGTAATTCGTAGGTATAGAATTGGGAAAATGCTATGCAAATCGACAACGAAACTGATGGTTTGATCAGTGGTTGCTCGCCTCTACGGCTTAGCGATTGCCTTTGGCGTCCTTGGCATGCGAAGCTCTGGTGGAGCGGTGTGCTCGTTTATTGGCTGGGCATGCTCGCGTCTCTCAAGATAGAGGCCTTGACCGAGGTTTATCATTCGGCTGCCGGTGGATATCTAGTCATCTTGTTCTATCCGCCGATTTTGGCCTTTGTCCTATCCTTTGGATTTATCAAATGCTGTTTGAGCCGCTTGCCTGCTGCTGCTGGGGATGATGAGATGGACGAGGAGGAATATTGGAAAAAGCGGAGGCTTGGCCCATCAGGTATGCCGAAAGAGGTGGATCCGCTTGAGCCAAGTTCAGGTACATTTTGGATCGGCAACCCTTTGAACCCGCTCAATCTGGGCAACATCAATCGCGGGTCTTGAACTCGGGGCTCCCATCCGTGGGGCCATGCCCCAGATCTATGGAAAGTCGGCCCGTGCGAAGAATCGACGATTGCTCCAGAGATGTAACCGGCGCGGTAATGTCAGTGGTTCCCCGACCGCTATCGGCTTCGCGCAAATATCTGTTCCGTAGGCCATGCGGGCCAAGGATATCAGTTGCGAGGTGACTGGCGAACGCTTCTGCGGGGTTGCGAGTTTTGGATGCAGCGCGCTCGGCATTTGAAATCGCGTGTCTAATATCATAATTTACCACGCTGAGTTGAGCGCTTGCAACTTCATTGGTCGACCCTGTCTCCTGGCTTGAAAAGCCAATCGATCCTCCCACTCGGCCGGCGGCTGCATTCGACTTTGCTCTGCCGCTCGGGCCACGAACATGCGATGTAGAACCTCCAATCTCACTCTGCGCTGATACGCTGAACGTATTCTGATCTTGCGCAGTTCGACCGATCGAACGATCCCAACCCGTCTGCGCCATGATCGCCTGCACATCCCGCTGCAGCGTATCCGCGACCTGGGGCTTCAAGCGCCAATCGCCCATCCTGTCCATTTCGAACCCGCCCTTGAGCCAGTTAGCCATGGCTGCGCGACCTTCCACGCCACCGCCCATGAAATGCTCGATCGTATCGGGACCGGCCTGCTTGCCCGCCTCGAACCGCGTGCTGGTGTCATTGCGGGCGGATTTCTCGAACCTGGCGCTGCTCGATACCAGCAGGTCATTATGGGCAAGACTGAACCGTGCATGGCCGCCATTGGCGACCGCGCCAAGCTGGCTCTCGTTGAGCAGGCCCGCCTTCCACATCTGCGTTGCGGTCGCGGGTGTCAGGTTGAGGCTGAAATCGCCATTCTGGCCCATGGCGATCTGCCGCTTGCTCATCTCGATGCCGTTGGCGCGCAGCAGCCCCTGCATCCGCGACAGGCGCTCGCGTTCAACGATGCTGGTCATCCGGGCGTTCCGTGCCCGGTCGGCAATGCCGTCGGCACCGCCTTCCGCCATATCGAGCTGGTTACCGCTGGCGTCGGCAAGCGTCCGGATGAAGCTGTCGAGACGGGCGGCTTCGCGCGTGGACATGCCCGCCGCTTCGGCGCCCTGCGCAAAGCCAAAATTCTCCGATTGCCGTCGCTGTTCGCCGATCCGGGCGGCGCTGCGGGTCCCGTCATGGCCGACCTCGCGCTGGGCATCGAGCTTGCCCGACCGCTCGGCAAAGTCGTAGCCGGCAGCCTCCTTGGTCCGTCCATAGACGCTCGATCCCTCGCGCGCCGCCTCGGCGGTCGCCCCGTCTGCGGTGCCGAGGTCCGTCGCGGCCTTGTAGGTCTCGAGCGCCTTGGTTACCTGGGCCTCATCGCGGCCAGTGGCGCGGGAGAGCTGCGTGATGGCGGAGGAGCGCGCTTCGCCGGAAAGGGCGTTAATGAAGGCAATGCGACGGCTCATCTCGTCAACGGGCAGGCCCAGCATGGCGGCGGCGTTGCGCTGGCCTTCATTGCCACCCGTGCGGTGGGCCTGTTCGGTCGCGACATTGCCGCGCTCCACACGTGCAACCCTGTCTCCCGCATAGTCGCGCCGCCCCTCCATAGCACCGACCTGCACCTGCGCTGCCGTCAGGTCATTGCGAAGCATCGCCTCCTGGGCGAAGCTATTGGCGATCAGTTTCGCGAACGTCGGATCGGCGCTGGCCTCGGCCACGACGCCGCTCGCCTTAAGTTCGGCATCTTGGTTCCCATAACCGGCCCGTTCAAAATGCCGGGTGGCCTGCTGCATCATCATGCCATAGGCGCGGGTGTCCCCGAACGCTCGCCACTGAACCAACCCCTGGGTGAAGGCGCCGAACGCCTTCTCGCCGGCCTCGCCCGCGCCAAAATAGCGGTTGCCGAGGGTCCGCAGCGCATCCTTCTCGGCAAAATTGTGGATGGCGCCCGTAGCTGCCGCCGCGCGAACCGCGCTGATCGTTGCCGGGTCGCCCAAGTCCCGGCCATCAAGCGCGGGCGCAAGGCCGCCCATCTCGCGGGCGGCATCGAGCGCGCCAAGCCCCATCGCCGCGCCACCGGGCGCGCCAGTGCCATGGGATGCCGCGACCGCGCCCGCCGCGCCGAAGCCGCGATTGGCGCCGAAGCTCGATCGCTCGCCAAAATCTCCGAAGGTCGACGCTGCGCCACGGCGCGCGCCCGTGCCCATGGCCGAGGCCTGCGCCTCCAGCGCGGAGGCGAGGCCCTCGGAGGTGGACACGCCAGCGGCGGCAGCCGAGCCCTGCGCCTGGACGCCCAGCGAGCCGCCGGTGAAGGAGGAGAAGACATTACCGGAAAAGCGGAAGACGGTGAACACGAACGCACCGGCCAGGCCTGCCGCCGCCGTGCGGAAGCTCCCGAAGATCGCCAGCGCCTTCATGGCGGAAGAGGGAGCCAGCATCCAGGCATTGGCGCCCAGGTGGTTTGAGCGCATTTCGGCGAGCACCGCCATTGCCCGGCCCAGCGTCAGCTGATAGATGCCCGCATCGATGACGCCCCAGAGC
>CEOS01023526.1_pt1 | contig 48187 bp, 44 predicted proteins | sample 530601 | NCBI WGS metagenome assembly CEOS01 (sample SAMEA2620666, study PRJEB7988) | marine metagenome | biome: marine biome (ENVO:00000447); feature: mesopelagic zone (ENVO:00000213); material: "saline water (ENVO:00002010), including plankton (ENVO:xxxxxxxx)" | depth 1000 m
GCTGGCGTGGCGGTTGGGCTGTAGCATCCCGAAAGGATAGTAATCATAGTCTGTTTAAAATATTGATGTCAAATAACTTAACAAATGATTAGCCCTTTTCAGTAAACTGTAAAATCACTTAAAATGGTCATTTGTTCGTATAAAAATAAACATTTTCACAAAAAATAAAACTATGAGGTAGATATTTGTAAGTATTCTAGAGAAAAGAAAATCATAAGGTCAAGATTTTCTGCAACACCAACACAAATACTCGGTCTTTACAAAAGAAGAAACTGCTAAAAACAAAAAACCCCGATCGTAAGATCGAGGTTTCTGCGGTGGTGCCTCCAGGAATCGAACCAGGGACACAAGGATTTTCAGTCCTTTGCTCTACCAACTGAGCTAAGGCACCAGTGCGTTAAGCGGTGGCAAATATATATTCATTTTTAGAAATGCACAACAAAAATTTAAAAAAATATGTTTTCGTAGCTTTGCAAAATAATTTTTGCAGATGAATTTAATTATAGATGTGGGCAATACCCAAATTAAAGTAGCTGTTTTTCAGGAGGATGAATTGCAGTACACAATTCGGTTTGATGCTTCCCAATTTCATTTAAAGCTAAAAGAAATTTTTCAAAAATTTCCAGAAATTCAATTTTCCATCCTTAGCAGCGTGAAAAATGTAGAAGAAAACTGGGGAAAAACCCTTCAACAAAAAACAAAATTCCTTTTGCTTTCAGGAACAACGAAAGTACCTTTTCAAAATCACTATAAAACTCCACGAACTTTAGGGGTAGATCGGATGGCGCTGGTAGCCGCCGCTTCCAAAAAATTTTCCGGTAAAAATACACTGATTATTGATGCCGGTACATGCATTACCTACGATATTCTTAACCGGAAAAACGAATACCTAGGCGGAGTGATCTCTCCGGGATTGCAAATGCGAACTAAAGCTATGCACCAGTTTACCGATAAATTACCATTGGTGGAAATTAATAAACCCTTAGATTTTTTTATTGGAAATACTACAGAAACCTCTTTGCAATTGGGGGTTTTAAAAGCAACTTCGTTAGAAATTGATGGATTTATTGAGGAGTATAAAAATAAATTTGAAGATTTAACAGTTATTTTAAGCGGAGGTGATACCGAAATTTTGTCTAAGACCGTAAAAAATAGCATATTTGCCCCCTCAAATTTCCTGCTAGAAGGATTGAATTATATTTTAGAATTTAATAAAAGTTAATGATTAGAAAGTTAGTTACAGTAGCCATCTTGTTTTTTGCAGTAAGCCTAAGCGCTCAAGAAATTACCTCTTCCCCGTATTCATTTTTTGGAATAGGTCTTCAAAAGTTTAAAGGGACTGCAGAAAATAGAGCCATGGGAGGTTTGAGCATAGCATCAGATAGTATTCACATGAACTTACAAAATCCCGCAGGTTATGGCGCTTTAGGCTTAACCACGTACACCGTAGGTTTGTCGCATACAGAAAACACCATTAGCAGTAGTAATGCAGAAGACGATTTGTCAAGTACTAATATAGATTATTTGGCCATAGGTATTCCTGCCGGAAAATTAGGTTTTGGGCTGGGAATCAAGCCTTTTACCTCGGTAGGCTATGAGCTTGAAAGTGAAGATGAATCAAAAGTTTCAAAATTTACAGGCCGTGGAGGCTTAAATACACTCTTCTTAGCTACGGGTTATAAAATAAACGATAACTGGAGAGTTGGTGTAGAAGGAAGCTATAACTTCGGGAATATTCAAAATAAAAATTTAAGTTATCAAAAAGGGCTTCAATTTGGAACTCGCGAAATCAATCGTTCCGATTTTAGCGGTTTTAGTGTAAAATTTGGAGTTCAGTTTGAAAAAGAAATAAAAAATAACCTACAAATTACAGGTTCTGCCAGCTATACGCCGTCGTCTAATTTAAGCTCAGATAATTTTAGGGAATTGGCCACCTATAGTCCTATCAGTAATACTGAAGTGATTGCAGATGCAGAAGAAATAGATGTGCCAAACGATGAAATGAAAATTCCTTCAGAAGTAAGATTGGGAGCAGGAATTGGGCAAAAAAGAAAATGGTTCGCCGGTTTAGAATATCAGCGATTGAGCTCTAGCGAATATTCCAATCGTTCTTTTGAATTGAATAATGTGCAATATACAGACGCTTCTACCTTTAGGGCAGGAGGATATTTTATTCCCGATTATAACGATATTACAAGTTACTTTAAAAGAATAGTTTACCGTGCCGGAGTACGATATGGGGAAAATGGTTTAAATGTAAATGGAGAAGATATAAATGAGTTTGGCATATCTTTTGGAGTTGGCTTACCCGCAGGAAGACTGCTCACCAATTTAAACCTTGGTGTAGAATTCGGTAAACGTGGAACCACAAATGCCGGATTAATAGAAGAAAACTTTATGAGTTTCTTCGTAAGTCTATCATTAAACGATAGATGGTTTCAAAAAAGAAAGTTTAATTAATTTTATTATAATCAACTATGAAAACCAAACTGTTAACATTAATAAACTTAGCCCTTTTAGGGACGGGTCTGGCCAGCGGGCAGGCTAGTGCTCAAGAAGTAGACTGTAACACTACTGGAAGTTTATTTTTTCAGAGTGCTAAAATCAAAGATTATAAATCTGCAAAGCCTTATTACGATAAACTAATCGAAGGCTGTAAAGATTATCATATCGCTACTTATCAGTATGGAGAACGTATGCTAAAGGCATTAATCGACCAAGCTGCAGAAAGCGGTAATACGGCCAAGCAAAAAGAATTGGCACAACAATTAATTGAAAATTATGAGTTAAGGCTAGAAAATTTTCCAAATGACACTAAAAAAGGAGAAGTTTTAGCTGATATTGCCCAAGTAAAATTCGATAATAAAATTGGAGATACAGAAGAGCAATATGAAGCTTTTGACGATGCTTGGAAAGCAGATAAAGAATCATTTAACAGTCCAAAGGCGCTTTACTCTTATTTTAACCTTATTGTTAAGTTGCAAGAAGATGGGTCAAAAGACCTACAGGATGTATTTGCAAAGTACGATGAATTAATGCAAAAGATAGAGAAGCAGGAGATTTACCGTGCAGAACAAGCTGAACCTGTAATGAAAAAACAAGATGCAGGGGAAGAGCTAAGTGAAGAGGAGACAAGATTGTTGAAAAATACAGACATCTACCTGACTAACTTTATGAAAATTAAAGGTTCTATTAATCAAGTGCTTGGAGATAAAGCAGATTGTGATAATTTAATTCCGCTTTATACCAAAGATTTTGAGAATAAAAAAGGTGATGTAGATTGGTTGAAGAGAGCCGCGAAGAGACTTTCAGCTAAAGAATGTGACGACCCATTGTTCTTTAAGTTAGTGGAAGCGCTTCACGAAGCAGAACCATCAGCTAAGTCTGCCTACTACCTAGGTCAGTTAGCCGATAAAGATGGTAACAGTGCAAAAGCATTAGAATATTATAATCAATCTGCAGAGTTAGAAGAAGATCCTGTTGATAAAGCTAAAGTGTATTATGTGATTGCTAACAAGTACAAAAACAAAGGAAGCTATTCTCAAGCAAGATCATTTTATAACAAAGCTTTAAAATATCAGCCTTCTTTAGGTATTGCTTATTTGAGAATTGCAGATATGTACGCTAAAAGTGCTAACAATTGTGGGAATACAAGTTTTGAAAAAAGAGCCGTATATTGGTTAGCGGCAGATTATGCAGATAGGGCAGCAAGAGTAGATCCTTCTTTAAAATCTAATGCAGAGCAGACCGCTGTTGCTTATAGAGGTAGAGCACCGCAAAAGTCAGATGTATTTACTTCAGATTACAAACCTGGAGATTCCATTAGCTTTGGCTGTTGGATAGGAGGAAGCGTGAAAGTTCCTTCACTATAGTAAACAATTCATGCAAATAGCATATCAATATATTTTAAAAGGCATTGTCGTGATGATTTTAGCGACAATGCTTTTTTCATGTCAAAACGGTTTAAACGAAGCCCGAAAGTTTGAAACAGACAAAGCCTCACCACAAACGGTAGGAGAAGGTGTGAATTTGTTTTATACAGATAGCGGGAACGTAAGAGCCAACCTACGAAGTCCAAGAATGCTAGATTTTACCAATCAGGAATTTCCTTACCGTGAATTTCCCGATGGAGTAGAGGTAGATTTTTTCAATGAAGAAAAAGAAAAAACAACTATCGTAGCAGATTATGGAATCGTTTATAACCAAACAAATTTAATCGACCTTCAAGGCAACGTAAAAATTGTAACCAGCGATAGTACTATCTTAAATGCTGAACAATTGTACTGGGACCAAGACCGGAGTTGGGTGTTTTCAGATGTTGAATACGACATTCAAATGAATAATGGAGCAGTAAACGATGGAGAAGGTTTTGATGCTAACGAAAATTTTGATAAATTCATTTCACGTTCCAACGTTGGAGTGCAATTTATTGATGAATCTGAAAAATAATGAAGTATTACAGATATTTTGAATACGCTTACCTCATATTCGCCGTGCTTTTTTTTATAGAGTCTTACCGTAGCTGGGGGCAAGAAGGAAGCCGTACTTACCTTTTTTTAGGCCTAGGCGGATTGGCAATTTTTATGTTTTTTTTTAAACGAAGGTTTAGAAAAAAGTTAGAAGACCGTAATAAACCTTAATGGAAGTAGATATAATTATAATAGTACTTTCTTTAATCCTTTCAGCTTTTTTTTCGGGGATGGAAATAGCCTATGTCTCTTCCAATAAGATTCATATAGAAATAGAAAAAAAGCAGGGAGATTTCTTGGGTAAAATCCTAGAGCGCCTTACTAAAAAACCTTCCAAGTTTATTGCCACCATGTTGGTGGGCAATAATATCGCTTTGGTTGTTTATGGTTTTTATATGGGTGACTTGTTGGTGAATTGGCTTATGCAAATGGGGCCGTTTAGCAATGCGTTTTTTAATTATTGGATTAACGATGGGCTTATTCTAACCCAAACCCTTATATCTACTTTAGTCATTCTCTTTACGGCAGAATTCCTTCCAAAAGTGTTTTTTCAGATTTATGCCAATTCCATGTTGAAATTTTTCGCGGTACCCGCCTATTTTTTCTACATCATTTTTACATTTATTTCTGCATTTATCATTTGGATATCAGATATGGTACTGAAGCTTTTCTTTAAAACCGAAGGAGACGAAGTACAACTTGCCTTTAGCAAAGTAGAATTGGGGAATTACATTTCAGAACAAATGGAAACTGTCGAAGAGCACGATGAGTTAGATTCTGAAATTCAGATTTTTAAAAACGCACTAGAGTTTTCAGAAGTAAAATCAAGGGAAGTGATGATTCCGCGTAACGAAATCATTTCTGTAGATATCAATGAATCACCCAATAAATTAATCGAAATCTTTACCGAAACAGGGCTTTCGAAAATCTTGGTTTATAAAGAAACCAATGACGATATCATTGGCTATATCCATAGTTTTGAACTATTCAAAAAGCCAAAAGACCTACAGTCCATTCTCATGCCTGTTTTGTATGTTCCCGGTACTATGTTGGCACAAGATGTATTGAATGTTCTTATAAAAAAAAGAAAAAGTATTGCCGTAGTTATCGATGAATACGGAGGAACTAGCGGAATGATGACGGTAGAGGATATTGTGGAAGAAGTTTTTGGTGAAATTGAAGACGAACATGATGCTGTGGTGTTGGTAGAGGAAGAATTAGCCGAAAATAAATACAAATTTTCAGCTCGTTTGGAAGTAGATTACATAAACGAAACCTACAAACTCAACCTGCCGGAAGAAGAAAATTACGAGACGCTTGGGGGGTGGATTGTCAACCACACCGAAGAAATTCCCGAACAAGGAGGTACGCTTTATATACAACCTTATAAAGTCACTATATTAGAAGTATCCAATACAAAAATAGAGCTTGTGGAACTTGAAGTTTTAGAAGAAGATTAATGGCTAAAAAAATAACTCTGTTTGGTTTTAGCCTAATGCTAGTGAAGCCGAAACGGTATCGAGGAGTAACTTTTAAAATTTTTCTTCAAGTTTAAAAATCAACTTAAAAAAAGAAGCTTTTCAGCTTAAAATATATAACAGGCTAATATAGTTTACTTTTTAAGTCATATAAATTTTATAATTACCTGAAATATCTTATTTTCGCCCACTATTTAGTTAAAAATCATATAAAATGGCAGTATTAAATAAAATCAGACAGCGTTCTGTTTTCTTAATTGTTATTATCGCTCTTGCGCTTTTCTCGTTTGTATTGGCAGATTTGTTTAAAAGCGGAGGCTTTACCGGTCAAAAAGCACAAAATACCATTGCTACTATAAATGGTGAAGATATAGACCGTGAAGATTTTGCCAGACAGGTAGAAAACTTCCAAAGAAATAGAAGAAATATAACTACTACCCAAGCGGCCAATCAAGTATGGGATATGACGCTTCAAGAAACACTAATTGAAGAGCAATTAGAAAAAGCAGGGATAAGAGTTGGAGAGCAACAGTTTGACAACGCTTTGCGTGAAATTTATGCAGGAAATCCAAACTTTACTAATGCTGCAGGAATGTTTGATAAAGCCATTCTTAAAGAATATGTGGCCAATCTACAAGCTACTTCTCCTCAAGCGTTTCAGCAATGGGAGGCGATGGAAGATCGTATTGAAGATCAAGCCAAAAGGCAAATCTATTACAATATGATTAGAGCCGGTGTTGGAGCTACTTTAGAGGAAGCTAAGCAAGCTTATTTAATGGAAAACGAAAGCGTAGATTTAAAATACGTTTTAGTGCCTTACACTTCTGTTGATCAAGTAGAGGTTTCTAAAGAAGAAATAAAAAGCTACATCAACAAACATAAAACCCGTTTCGAGAAAGAAGCAAATACAGCCATAAAATATGTTTATTTTGAAGAAAAACCTTCTTCAGAAGATGATGAAGCTACCAAAGAAAAACTGGATGATTTAATTCAGGATTTCAATAAAGCTCAAGATGTAGAAGCATTTGTTAATCAAAATTCAGAAATGCCTTACAATGGTGATTTCGTATTTAAATCTGCTTTGCCATCAGAAAGCGCTAACCAAATTTTCAACCTAGAAGAAGGAGGAACTTATGGACCTTACAAAGAAGGTGATTTCTGGAAATACAGCAAGGTTACTGGAGTTAAACAAATTCCAGATTCAGTAAAAGTTAGAAAAATATTGGTTTCTTACCAAGGTACTCCAGTAGATCAAGGAGATATGACCAGAACCCAAGAGCAAGCAGAAGCTTTAGCCGATAGCTTGGTAGGAGTGGTTAAAAATGATGCTGGCAAATTTGCAGAATTGGCAGGTGAATATACCGATGATCCACGTTATAAAGATCAAGGAGGTGATATGGGGTGGAATCGTTACACCAATGCCCGTCTAATGCCTGAAGTAAAAGAATTTGTTTACAATAATGAAGAAGGAAGCATTGAGGTAATCGAAAACCAATTAGGCTATCACATCGTGATGGTAGAGGAAGTTACCAATATGCAGAAAGCGGTTCAAGTAGCAACTATTGCTGTAGAAATTGAGCCTTCAGAAAAAACTTCTAGCGACCTTTATACAACTACCACAAAGTTTGAAATGGAAGCGAAAGAAGCAGATTTTGATACAGCTGCCAAAGAAGACGCTTACGAAGTGAAGTCTGTAAACAACATTAAAGCAATGCAAGAGAAACTGAACAGTACATTAGGAAACCAAAGAGGTATTGTGCAGTGGACTTTTAACAAAGAAACTAAAGTTGGAGACGTAAAACGTTTTGATATTGATGGAGGTTATGCAGTAGTAAAACTAACCGCTAGAAACAAAAAAGGAGTAGAATCTGTAGAAGAAGCTTCTCCTAAAGTAACTCCAATCTTAAGAAAGCAAAAGCAAGCTGAAATCATTAAAAAGGAGATTGCCGGAAAAAGCATTTCAGAAATTGCCAATAGTGAAAACAGAAAAGTTCAAACGGCTAATGCTGTAAATTTAAATAGTCCAACCTTACCTGGAGCAACCAAAGAGCCGGAAGTAGTTGGTACAGCATTTTCTTTAGAAGCAGGAGAGACTTCTGAGCCGATTGCCGGTGAAAAAGGAGTTTATGTGGTAGAATTAATAAAGAAAAATGAACCTACGCCTTTAGATTCTTACAGAACAATAGCGAAGAGAGAATCAGCCGCTAGGTCTGCAACTGCTGTGCAGCGAGTAAACAAAGCTTTAGAAAGTTCAGCGAAAATTGAAGATAACAGAGCAGAGTTCTACTAACAATAGAAGCCTTATAAATTATAAAAAACCGTTCCTTTAGGAGCGGTTTTTTGTTTTACAGAACCATTTCAGAAAAACCGAGAATCGTAGCATAACCTTTTTCTTTAAAATACGTTTTTTCAGCTTCGTTTCCCGTGGCTAAAATAAAATCACCACCCCAAGCACCTAAACTTTTTAAGCTTCTGGTATAGTCAGAAAACAGCCTTTGTTTAACCGTTGGCATTCCTAAAATTCTGGTAAGTAAAGTTTCGTGGCGTTCAATTAAATTTTCAAAAGTTGAAATCGATTCAGCCTTCAAAATTTCAGTAGTGATTTTATCTGCTTCTTGAATCCAATCTTTCTTTTTTGCTAAATCTTGCTTTCGGTAATGCAGAATGCCTTCTCGGCTATTTTGTTTTTGATTTAAGTGAACAAAAAACAATTCCTCTTGAAAATTTGGAGAAAATTCCACTTCCTCTACCATAGGATTTGTTTCTTTTTGAAGCTGAAATAAAATTGGATGTGCATGTTTGGCACAAGCTAAATCGTACCCACTGCCACCAAAAGTTTCGACTAACAATTCATAAGGGCTTACATTTGCCCAAGTCGCCAGATTGTTAATTAGCGTGGAAGAAGAACCCAATCCCCAATCCTTGGGAAATTCCAATTCTGTAGTGAATGAAAATCCTGTATGTTGAAATAATTCCGGTTGAAGTGCTTTTAATTTCGAAAGAATATTCTGTAAAGACTTATCAACTAAATTTTCTTGTTGGCTTGGTAATCGGTTTTTCGGAAGAAACTGATGCGCTCTCATTTCGTATTCCTGTTCAAACCAAGTATTTCCATGGCAATCAACACTCTTCCAGAAAATTTGATTTTTCCCTGCTTCGTCAACTTTTAAGAACTGTCCCTTTTTTGTAGGTACAGCTAATGCTTTGGCGCCATCCAATACCAAATATTCTGCGGTAAGTAAAAGTTTACCGTGACTGTAGAAATTAGTTTTCATTACGTAAACCTTGAATAATTTCAACCACGGCACTATGGCTTACCGTATTGCTTTTAAAATGTTCAATTACTTGTTGGCGTTCACTTTCGTTTGCTTCAAATTGATTAAGGATATTCATCAAGTGCATTTTCATATGTCCTTGTTGTATTCCCGTGGTAGTTAACGAACGTAAAGCGGCAAAGTTTTGTGCTAATCCTGCTACAGCTACAATTTGCATTAATTCTTTAGCAGAAGGTTTTTGCAACATTTCTAAAGCCAATTTTACTAATGGATGAAGACTGGTGAGTCCGCCTACCGTTCCCAAGGCCAATGGAACTTCCATCCAAAATTTAAACATTCCGTTTTCAACAGAAGCATCGGTTAAACTGCTGTAGCTTCCATCTTTAGCGGCATATGCGTGAACGCCGGCTTCAATGGCCCTAAAGTCGTTACCGGTAGCCAATACCACAGCGTCAATTCCATTCATGATTCCTTTGTTGTGGGTAACGGCACGGTAAGGTTCTATTTTGGCAATTTTAACCGCTTCTACAAACTTGTGAGCAAATTTTCTGGCATCGGTTATATTCGGCAATAATTCTTCCACAGGACAGCTTACTTCTGCCCTTACCAAGCATTCTGGAACATAGTTGGAAAGAATGCTCATAATTATTTCCGGCTGTTCTTCCGTAGTAAAATAATTTTCAGCTTCCCGGGTAAAAGTTTCTGCAATTTGCTCTAAACAAGAGTTAATGAAGTTGGCGCCCATTGCATCTAGCGTTTCAAAAGTGCAATGCAGTTGATAGTAATTTGCCAATTCTTGGGTTTTATTGCGAAGCTCGATAGAAGAAATTCCGCCACCGCGTTTCTCCATATTTTTGGTAATCGCTTTTACCTCTTCAATCAGTTTTGGTTTTACTTGCTTGAAAAATTCTTTCAGTTTTTGAAAATCTGCAGTTGAATTAAAATGAACCTGACCTACTTTTTGAGTCGAAAGTACTTCTGCTTTAAAGCCGCCTTTGTCAAACCAAAATTTAGCAGCATTGCTAGCCGCAGCTACCACCGAACTTTCTTCAATCGCCATCGGGATGGTGTAAAGCTGTTCGTTAATTAAAAAATTAGGAGCGACACCAAAAGGTAAATAGTAGTTAGAAATCGTATTTTCGGTAAACTCATCGTGCAGTTTTTGCAACTTTTCGTCTTTGTTCCAATAGAGTTTTAGGGTCTCTTTTGTTTTTTGTGCATTGCTGAAATAGTTTTCTGTTAGCCAATTTATTTTTTCTTCTTTGCTAAGTTTTGAAAAGCCTTTTACCTGCTTCATGAGTCTGTTGTAATTCTGTTGAATGGGCAAAGATACAATTCGTCACCCTAAATTTTGAATAGTTGAAGTGAGAAAGCAAATTTCAAAACAATATTTTAAAGAAGTTTCTTTAACAAAACCTTAGTATTTAACATCTATATTGCCTATTTTTTGGCGATTTTTTAGTAAACTTGACCTTCAAAATTTGAATTTTCTAATATATATGAAATTACATACTGTTTTTGTGGCTGCTTTTTTGGTAGCGACAAGTTTTATAAATGCTCAAAACAAAGAAGTTACACTAGAAGAGATTTGGGGTGGTGAGTTTAGGCAAGAATACATGCAGTCCCTACGTTCTTTAAATAATGGGGAAGAATATGCCGTAAGAAACTTTGATCGTGCTACCGGAACGATGAATGTAGATGTGTATAGCTACGAAACGGGTGAAAAAACGAGAACACTAATTAGTTCTGCCAATATTGAAGGTTTAGACTTTTTTCAGGATTATACCTTGAGTGAAAATGAAAATAAAGTAATTCTTTCTACCGAAGTTCAATCCATTTACAGACATTCCACTACCGGTGTTTATTATGTGTACGATTTTGAAAGTGAGAAGCTCACAAAAATTTCAGATAATAGAATTCAAGAGCCTACTTTTTCTCCCGATGCGAGTAAAGTGGCTTATGTTTTTGATAATAATATCTACATCAAAGATTTAAATTCTGGCGAAACCACACAAGTTACAACTGACGGAAAGAAAAATGAAATTATTAATGGCGTAACCGATTGGGTTTACGAGGAAGAATTTGCCTTTGTAAGGGCTTTCGATTGGAATAAAACAGGAGATAAAATTGCTTATTTACGTTTTGATGAAACCGAAGTTCCTGAATTCTCGATGGATATGTATGGAACGTATGGAAAACAATTGTATCCTTCACAAGAGGTATTCAAATATCCTAAGGCCGGTGAGAAAAATTCAGACGTTAGTCTTCATTTATATGATTTAAAAACTAAAAAAACGTCCACAGTTAACTTACCTAAAGCTTACGAATACATTCCAAGAATTAAATGGACTAACGATCCTGAGGTACTAAGCGTGCAAGCGATGAACCGGCACCAAAATAAGCTGGATTTAATATTTGTAAACGCAAAAGAAAATACAGCGAAGGTAATTTTAAGTGAAACCGATAAAGCTTACGTTGATGTTACGGATAACCTTACTTTTTTAAACGATAACAGTTTTATTTGGACTAGTGAAAAAGATGGGTGGAATCATATTTATCACTACGATAGAAACGGAAAACTATTAGATCAGGTGACTGATGGGGATTGGGAAGTGACTCAATATTATGGCTTTGATCCAAAAACCGGAAGAATTTACTTCCAAAGTACAGAAAACGGAAGTATTAACCGTGATGTGTTTTCAGTACTTGCCAATGGAAAAAATAAAGTGCAGCTTACCCAAAAACGCGGAACCAACGATGCGGATTTCAGTGCAGATTTCACGTATTTTATTAATTCTTACACTAGCGCTACCACTCCTTACGAGTTTACGCTTCACAAAGCTAGAAACGGGAAAAAAATAAGGGACATTAAAGACAATAAAGCTTTGTTGGAAAAATTAAAACCTTATAATTTTTCTAAAAAAGAATTTTCTACCATTGAAGTGAATGGGAACAAATTGAATATGTGGATGATCAAGCCAAGTGATTTTGATCCTAATAAGAAATATCCATTATTGATGTATCAATATTCCGGGCCGGGATCTCAAGAAGTTTCCAATACTTTTTTTGGTCCTAATGATTATTGGTATCAATTACTAGCACAACAAGGTTATATCATTGCTTGTGTAGACGGTCGAGGAACTGGTTTTAAAGGAGCCGATTTCAAAAAAGTGACGCAGAAAGAATTAGGGAAATTTGAGGTAGAAGATCAAATTGAAGCGGCTAAAAAATTAGGTGAAAGAGAGTATATTGATGCCGATAGAATAGGAATTTGGGGATGGAGTTACGGTGGTTTTATGTCGTCAAACTGTATCTTTCAAGGCAACGACACGTTTTCTATGGCTATTGCAGTAGCTCCGGTAACTAGTTGGAGATTTTACGATACCATTTATACAGAACGCTATATGACAACACCACAAGAAAATGCTTCTGGTTACGATAACAATTCTCCTATTAATCACGTAGATGGTTTAAAAGGGGATTTCTTATTAATTCATGGAAGTGGTGATGATAATGTTCACGTACAAAATACCATGCAAATGGTAGAGGCCTTGGTTCAAGCAAATAAGCAATTTGATTGGGCGATTTATCCTGATAAAAATCACGGAATTTACGGAGGGAATACAAGACTTCACCTCTATACAAAAATGACCAATTTCATTAAAGAAAACTTATAATAATTTATGGCAACTGTATCTCAACTTCAAACCCAAAAACAGCTATTTGGTCACCCAATTGGGTTGTATATTTTATTTTTTACTGAAATGTGGGAGCGTTTCAGTTACTATGGGATGCGAGCTCTCCTCGTACTTTATATGACAACTTCTACCTTGGGTACAGACCCTAGAGGAATTGGTTTAGGTTGGTCTGAAGAAAACGCATTAGAACTTTATGGTTGGTACACCATGTTAGTTTATGTGCTTTCCATTCCTGGAGGAATGATTGCCGATAAATTACTTGGACAAAAGAAATCGGTACTCGTAGGTGCATTAATTTTATGTGCAGGACACGGGGTTTTAGCAATCGAAGACCTTTGGGCATTTTATACAGGTTTAGGACTGGTAGTATTGGGAGTTGGAATGCTTAAACCTAATATTTCTACTATGGTAGGGGGCTTGTATGCTCCTGGCGATATTCGTCGTGATAAAGGTTTTAGTGTATTTTACATAGGAATAAATTTAGGTTCCCTCTTAGCAACATTACTGGTAGGTTTTATTGTGGCAGAGTGGGGTTGGCACGCTGGTTTTGCGATGGCAGGTGTGGCGATGTTGCTAGGTTTGGTAGTTTATTTAGCAGGTTATAAGCATTTAAAATATGTGGGTAATTTAGATAAATCTGATACCGAAGCTTCTGATGAAGTTTCTTATGGACGATTATATTCCGACTTATTTAAGTCTCCTAAGCATTTGGTCATCACATTTGTTTTAGTGGTAGTTTCAATAATAGGTTGGTTCTTTTTAGAATGGGGGTATGGACTGTTGTTTTTGTTTCTTACAGCAATTATAGCATTAATGATGATGATTTATAAAGAATTGAATTCGCAGGTGTATAAAGATAGATTTGTGGTACTTCTTTTATCGTTCATCATGGTCATTATTTTTTGGGGTGCATTTGAGCAGGCCGGAGGATTAATGAATTTATATACCGACTCTAAAACCGATCGTGATTTATTTGGGTGGACGGTGCCTACGATGATGTTCCAAAGTTTGAATGCTGGATTTATAATCATTTTTGCAACAGTGGTAGCGAATATTTGGGCCAAAAGAAAATTGAAAGGGAAAGAAGCTTCTTCTATATTTAAAATGGCTACAGGGATTATTATTATGGGATTTGGTTTCTTGTTTATGGTATTTGCGGCAATGCAATTCGAAAAGTCAGGAAGTTCAAGTATGATTTGGTTAGTTCTGGCTTATTTTTTTCATACTATTGGGGAATTATGTCTTTCACCGGTAGCGCTCTCTTTTATTACAAAATTAGCACCGGTAAAATATGCCTCTTTAATGATGGGTGTTTACTTTGCAGCAACCGGCTTAGGAAGTAAAGTAGCAGGAATTGTAGGGGAATCAGCTTCAGATTTTGGAGAATATTCAGTTTTCTTAGGAATACTAATTTTTACCATCGTTATCGGTTTAATCTTTATTTTATTAACCAAGCCTCTTAAAAGACTTACTCACGGAGCAGAAGATAACGAAAGAAAATTTCAAGATGTTCAAGATAATGAACCTTACGAACTAGAAGAAAATATTTAATTTATAATTATATAGATGAATACAGATATAGATAATCTTTTTAAAGATAAAGTATTAGGCCATCCAGGAGGATTGTTTGTTTTGTTTTTTACCGAAATGTGGGAGCGTTTTTCTTTCTATGGAATGCGTGTTCTTTTGGTTAACTTCCTAACCATGGCTGCCATTGGCTATAATCCTGGCTGGGAATGGTCTGCAGAAAATGCCGGAGCCTTATTCGGTACTTATGCCATGCTTTTATATATCACGCCAATTATTGGTGGTATAATTGCCGATAAGCTAACAGGTTATCGTTGGGCAGTAATTATTGGAGCAATTATCATGACCTTAGGTCATGCTTCTATGGCCTTAGAAACAGAACTATCTTTATATGTTGGTCTTGCATTGCTTGTTATTGGTACAGGCTTTTTTAAACCCAACATTACTTCTATCATTTCTGAAATGTATAAAGGAAATGAAGAGAAAAAGGATGGAGCTTACACTATATTTTATATGGGTGTAAATGCCGGGGCGTTTTTTGGAATGATGCTTTGTGGTTATCTAGCAGAGAAAATAGGTTGGTCGTATGGCTTTGGACTTGCAGGGATCTTTATGTTTTTAGGAACTTTACAGTTTTGGTTCTCCGGAAATCTTTTTGGGAAAATAGGAGCAAAACCTGCAAAGGATAAAGAGAATGAAGCAGAAAGAAAAGAAGGCGAAGAAGTAGAAAAGCAAAATCCTTTTACAACATTAGATAAAGTATTAATTATTATTTGCTCTGCTATTGGCTTAGGTTATGCAATTAACGATCCTATGTCCAAAATAGCAGGAGTCGATATTTTTTCAGCTTTTGAAATAGGAGGTATGCAAGGGCAATACGTGGCTGTTTTATTTGGCTTGTTTTTATTTTTAATTCTCGTTATTGGTAGGATATTACGATATGCACCGGTAATAAGGGATCGTATGTTCGCCTTTATCATCTTTGCATTTTTTACGGTTTTCTTTTGGTTGTCTTTCGAGCAAGGAGCTTCATCATTAGTGTTGTTTGCTAGAGATAATGTAGATAGAGCCTTAACAGGTAACTCTGCTATTATTTTTAATATTGTAAATACCTTATTAACAGTTATCCCCTTAATTATCATTTCTTGGGTGTTATATTTATTATGGAAAAAAACATTCTACAAAATACCAGGTTCAAATATTGTATTGGTAGTATGTTTCTTGTTTATGTGGGCATTAGTCGGTTGGATGATTCAAAGAGACTTCAATACGGTAGCTTACGATGTGACTTATCAAGCCTTTGAAACTAGAGGTCAGGACAAGGAAGGTAATGAAACAATAACTTACAGAGCGATTTCAGAACAGACTATTGTACCCGATGGTGCAAATGTTGTAGATAGAAAAGTTTCCATTGCTGAGCCGATAACTTTCCAAGTAGGGGATAAGGTTAATATTATCGCTAAAAATAACGAAGAAACTGCTTTTGGTTACTTAGATGATGATAGAATGGAGTTGTCCATGGCAAATGCTGAGCAATTAGAGAAAGATGATCATAGAATTATTAGTGCATCAATAACAGAAGTAAAAGATAATCAAGTAGAAATTACCGTTTCTTGGTTTAGTATTCTTAACTCATTTTTTATCATTGTTTTTGCTTCCTTATTTTCTAAATGGTGGGAAAGTAAATACAATCCTTCTGCTGCTACAAAATATGCATTAGGGCTTATCATTATGTCGATTGGTTTTGGATTGTTAGCTTGGGGTGCAAATGGCGTTTCAGGAACTATGAAGGTGAGTATGATTTGGCTTATATTGGCATATTTATTCCATACTTTGGGAGAGTTATGCCTTTCTCCGGTGGGGCTTTCTTATGTAAGTAAATTAGTTCCCGCGAGAATGATCGCGCTTATGTTCGGGATGTGGTATTTAGCTATCGCTATCGGTAATAAATTAGCAGCGGTCTTAGGAGGGCAGATTGAAAATATTACAAAAGAATATAACCTTTCAACATTCTTTTTGATATTTACTATTGTTCCGGCTGTGGCAGGGGTGTTGGTTTTCTTCTTAAACCCAGTACTCAAAAAATTAATGCACGGAGTGAAATAATATATTCTTTCCGGGCGTTGATATGTATATAGTCCAAGCGTCTTGGAATGGTTTTTGAATAAAAATAGTTATGAAGAAGATATATTTAACTTTCGTGCTTCTCTTAGGAGTAGCCATAAGCAATTACGCTCAAGAAATTGAGTGGATGACAATGAATGAGGCCTTAGAGGCTCAAGAAGAAAATCCTAAGAAGATTTTTATGGATGTGTATACTTCTTGGTGCGGGCCTTGTAAGTTATTAGATAAAAACACTTTTCAGAATAAAGATGTAGTGAATTTTGTAAATGAAAATTTCTATGCCGTAAAGTTTAATGCTGAAGGTACCGAAGAAGTAGATTATCAGGATTTCACCTATACCAATCCCAATCACGATCCTAATCGAAAAGGAAGAAATAGTCAGCATTTATTTGCACACGCTCTTAAAATCTCAGGATACCCAAGTATGGTGTTTTTTGATGAAGAGTCGAATGTAATTGCTCCAGTTACCGGTTATCATACTCCAAAAGATTTAGAAATCTATTTAAAGATGATTGCCAATAACGATTACAAAAAGCTAACTACCAATGAAGCGTGGAATAAGTATAAGCAAAATTTTGAAGGTACTTTTTAATGAAATTTTAAATGTGATGTTGAAATTGTGCTAAGATGTTTCAATAATCAATAACAAAAGCTCCCTTTTCTCTAGTGTAGTGAAAAGGGACTTTCTTTTTTCTACAGGTAATTCTCCAGCGTTCTACATAAGAAAAATAGTTACTTCCATCTACGATCACATGTTGAGGTTTTATTTCCAAAAGAACTTTTTCTAAATTTATTTTAGGCGAATTACTTAATAAAACATAATTAGCATGAATGCCTTTTGGCAATTGCCAAATTCCTAAGCTATCAATAATGAGTAGATTTTTACCAATAGGTGTTTGATGAAAATTCTTAAGTTGAAAAGTATCTATTTCGCTGGCTAATTGAGTTTTAAAGTTTTCTAACAGGCTTGAGTTTTGAATTGAATGATATGGATCGATAAAAACTTTTAAGTGATTTCCTGTCTTATCTACGATAATCGATTTTCTGTTTTTGTGCAATACAAATAACTTCTGCTGTTGATTTATTTGATAAAAATCATATATGTAGATACATTGAAAAAGTAGTACCGAAATGAGTAAACTAAACACAAATCCTTTCTGTTGATATTTAAAAAATAGGAAGCTGAAGAAAATGATTATATATAAAGAAATCATCATTTCCTTAGTGAAATAAATATTCTTGAATATAAGTTTTTTATAACTGGCGATTTCGTGAATAACAAGTAATAGAAAATCTAAAGTCCTTCCGTATAATTCGTAAAGCAATGCAAAATCGAAATTAATAAAAGAAGCTGTTATCACTACTATTCCAAAGCCAATCAGTATAAAAAGCCAAGGAATGATAAGTAAATTCGCTACTAAGAATAAACATGGAAACTGGTGGAAGTAGAAAATGCTCAACGGTAAAACTCCTAACTGCGCACAAAAACTTACCAAAAGAACATCAAACAATTTCCTGCTTAGCCAACCTTTAATATAAAATTTCCTTTTTATCAAAGGTTGAAAGCTAATAATTCCCAAAACCGCCAAATAACTCATTTGAAAACCTACCGAAAAAATAAGGTAAGGATTGTATATCAACATCACTAAAGCCGAAAGGCAAAGCATATTGATAGTAGAAGCCTTTCGTTTAAATATCAAGCCTGCGTTTAAAAAAGTAAACATTGTTGCTGCCCTAATTACGGAAGGAGAGAAACCAACCAATAACGCAAAAAACCAAATGCACAAAACACTTAATGTGTATTTAAAGTATTTACCCCCTCTTACTTGTTCAAGTGGATTCAGTATAAAATTAAGGATCATTAAAACAATACCCACGTGTAAGCCTGAAACTGCTAAAATATGTATTACTCCAGCAGAAGAGAAATCATTGTAAATTTCAGGGTCTAATTCCTTTTTTTGACCTAATAATAAGGCTGAAGTTAAATTAACCTGTGTTTTTGATAATCCTTTTTGATTAAGATTTTTAATGATTTCTTGTCGTAGGCCAACAGCCATTTTTTTCAAAGAAGGAGAACCCTTTGCTATTACATTCACAGAAGCATGATCAGTTTTTATCTGTTTAAATACTTTTAGCTTCTTTAGGTATTCTTGGTAATTAAATTGATAAGGATTTAAAGGAGCATAGACATCTGTAAGTCTTTCTTTAATTGCAATTTGATCTCCAATTTCAAGAATTTTTTAATCGAATCTTTTTTTACAGAAAACAAAACTTCCCCATGCGTTTCACGTTTTCCAAGGGTTTCTGTTTTCAAAATGTAATTGGTATAGTAACTAGTTGTCTTAAGCTTTTCAGAAATGGTTCCTGTTACCAAAACTTCTTCGGCTAAATCAAAATGTGAATAATGTTGAGGTTGATTTTCTACGCGTTGAAACTGAACAATCCCAAATCCTAAGCTAATAAAGGAAAAGCCGGTGATTAAGGTGTGAAAAAGAGTAGGGAATAAATGAGATTTGTTATAAAAGTAGCTCCCACAAAAAAGCATTAAAATCGAGCATAAGCCGACCATTGTTAATTTTAGTGGAATCAAAAATTGAAAACCTAAAATTATACCAAGAATTAGAAGTGGGGTAATGAATAAAATGGGATGATTCATTAACTTCATTACAAGATAAAGTTAACGAAAAATCTTCAACTTTAAAATACCCTTTTTGCCATCACAAAAGCATTATTCCAATAGCGCTCATTTAAAGAAGAAACAATAACACCTCGAGAAGTCGTGCTATGAATAAAGTTAACGCTTCCGGGAACAAGTTCGACCACCAAGCCAACATGATTGATGACGGCCCGGTTTTTATTGGTTTGAAAGAAAAGCAAATCACCTACGTTTATTTCATTTACATGAAGCATTCTACCTTCTTTAGCCATCTCTCGGGAAACTCTGGGTAATTGAATGTTTTCACTTAAAAAGGAAGTGTAAATAAGTCCGCTACAATCCATGCCGCGTTTGGTGGTTCCGCCATATTTGTAACGCGTTCCTTGAAAATCAAGCGCATAATCGGCAATTCTGGTAGCTACGGGAATAGGATCGTAACGATAAGAACTACTCTTTTTTACTGGGCCACTAGCCGGAGAATGATCGGCAATCCGTTTTTTACTTCCGCAGGAAACAAGGCTTATGGTTAATAAACAGAGAACAATATATTTATGCATCAGATTTGATTTTTTTGTAAATAAGTTGAGCGGTATTTTGGCTGGCTCCCGTTCCTCCTAATTTCTGCCGAAGTAGTTTATAGTCTTCAAAAAGTTGCTCACGATGCTTTTCATCTAAAATTTTAGAAAGTTCAGCTTTCAGGTTTTTCACATTGAAGTCATGCTGAATTAATTCCTTGACCACTTCTTTATCCATGATTAAATTCACTAAAGAAATATAATCAAGATTAATCACGCGCTTGGCAATTTCATAAGAAATAGTACTTCCCTTATAGCAAACCACTTCGGGAACGTTAAATAGAGCTGTTTCTAAGGTTGCTGTTCCCGAGGTTACTAAAGCAGCGGAAGCCACACTTAGTAAGTCGTAAGTTTTATTCATCAGTAAAGAAACATTGCTTTTCTTTAAAAAAGGTTCATAAAACTCTTTATCTTGACTTGGAGCACCAGCAATCACAAATTGATAGTCGCTAAAATCTTTGGTAAGTTGAAGCATTGTCGAAAGCATTTTAGTGATTTCCTGCTTTCGGCTTCCCGGAAGTAAGGCAATAATGGGTTGGGAAGTTAAACCATGTTGCTCTGTAAATTTTTCAAAAGAAATTTCTTTTCTATTTTCTATAGCGTCCAGTAAGGGATGCCCCACAAAATGTACCGGGAAATTATGTTTTTTCTCATAAAAGTCTTTTTCAAAAGGAAGGATGACGTACATTTCATCTACATCACGTTTAATGGCTTTAATACGGTTTTCTTTCCAGGCCCAGATTTGTGGAGAAATGTAATAATGGGTTTTATAGCCTTCTTTTCTTGCCCATTCTGCAATCCTGAAATTAAAACCGGGGTAATCAATAAAAATAATTACATCGGGTTGGTAAACAGAAATATCCTTTTTGCAGAGCTTCATATTTTTGAGAATCGTCCTTAAATTAAAAAGAACTTCTACAAACCCCATAAACGCTAGCTCACGGTAATGTTTTACTAGTTTGCCGCCTTCTTTTTGCATTAAATCACCTCCCCAAAACCTGAAATCTGCCTTCGGGTCTTGTTGTTTGAGGGCTTTCATTAAGTTGGAAGCATGCAAATCTCCGGAAGCTTCGCCGGCAATGAGGTAATATTTCATCTTAATTAAATTTGAAAATCACAATAGTGATTGCTGCAATTAAAGTAGCAATAAGAACTCCGCGAGAACGATAGGGCTGATTTTTCTTCAAGAAAACAAAAAACGGAAGAAAATTTAAAATGGCTCCAAGGGCAATTAAGCTTCCTATATAACCTTCCTCCATCGCACTTTTTAAAGTTCCTTCTAAGCTATCGGGTGAAAATCCCATTATATAAAGATATATGCCAGCAAGATTGGCAAATAAACCTACAAATAATCCTATGAAAATTTCTTTTTTAATCATTCAAATTCCAGGTATTTAATTCTTTAATTGTATGATGGGCGGTTAAATCGAATTGAACGGGAACCACAGAAACATAACCATTTTCCAAAGCCCATTCATCTGTGTCTTCACCTCCGTCTTCATTTACAAACTCACCGGTTAACCAATAATAATCCCGTCCTTGCGGATTGGTACGTTTGTCAAATTCTTCCACCCAATGTGCTTTAGCTTGACGGCAAACCTTGATTCCTTTAATCTTTTTTTCTTCTAGTTTAGGTAAATTTACGTTGAGTACTACGCCATCCGGAAGTCCGTTTTTAAGTACTTTTTTAGTAATGGCTTTTATAAATTTAGTAGTAGGCTCAAAATCTGCGGTCAACGAATAATCCAATAATGAAAAACCAATGGCGGGAATACCTTCTGTTCCAGCTTCTACCGCAGCACTCATCGTACCAGAATAAATGACGTTAATAGAAGAATTAGAGCCGTGGTTAATTCCGCTTACGCACAAGTCAGGTTTCCTGTGTAAAATCTCTTGCGTAGCAATTTTTACACAATCTGCCGGTGTGCCCGAGCAGCTATATTCCTGATGTTTTTCGGTTTCCTTAAGTTTTACCGGATCACAATACAGATTATCGTTGATGGTGATGGCATGACCCATTCCACTTTGGGGACTGTCGGGAGCAACCACAACTACCTCACCAAGTTGTTTCATTAATTTTATTAAATGCCTAATTCCGGGTGCGGTAATTCCATCATCATTTGTTACTAAAATTAGGGGTTTCTCTTTACTCATAAGGAATTTTTTATAAAGCTAAAATAAGCATTTATCGCACAATCTGTAAGATTTTTAAGGATATTCAATACCTTCGCATTATCTTTATTTTATGATTTTAAGTTGAAAAAAAATACTATTTTTAAATTTTTGTCAACGTACAGTTTAAATTATCTACTTAAAAAATTAAACTGGCACAATTTTAGAATGGTTTACAGAAGAAATTGCTAATGAATTTAAAAAGATTTATGAAAAGGAATTATAAAATTTTCTTACTCGGACTACTCTTGGCAGTTGCCTCTTGTAGCTTTACCACCAAAGAGTTTGATGCAGATTCAGATAAAGATGAGGTTCTTATTGAACTTATTTCATTTGTTTTAAGTAGAGGCCATTATGACCCAAAAGATATTAATGATGAATTTTCTGAAAAAGTTTATCACGATTTTTTAAGCGATTTAGATCCTCGAAAAAGATATTTTTTACAAGAAGATTTAGATAGTTTTGATATTTATAAAGACAAAATTGATGACCAGATTCAAAATCATAAAATCGATTTTTTCTCGGTAACTTACGATAAGTTTCAACAACGTCTTGCCGAAGCAGAAACTTACTATCCTGAAATTTTAGCGCAGCCTTTTGACTTTAGTAGTCAAGAAGAAATCAATACCAACTATGATGATATGGCTTATGCATCTTCCAAAGAAGAATTAAAAGAGCGTTGGAAGACACAGTTGAAATTTGCTACGCTAGCTAATTTTTATGATTTAAAACAAGAGCAAAAAGCAAAGGCCGAAAACGAAGAAGATTTTCAGCCAAAGTCTGATGAAGAGTTAGAAAAAGAAGCTCGGGAGATGACGAAAACTGCTTTAGATGAATCTTTTGATATAAATGATGACTTAGGCCGTAAAGATTGGTTTTCTGTTTATTTAAATGCAATAGTAGAAGAGTTTGACCCACATACTTTTTACTTCGCACCAAGAGATAAAGAGCGTTTCGATATTCAAATGTCAGGAAGTTTAGAGGGTATTGGAGCAAGGCTTCAAAAGAAAATGGATAACATTAAGGTTCTTGAAATTATTTCAGGAGGTCCTGCTTGGAGAGGAGAAGAATTAGAAGTTGGAGATTTAATTCAAAAAGTAAAGCAAGAAGATGAAAAAGAGCCGGTGAGTATCGTGGGGATGCGCATAGACGATGCTGTAGATTTAATCAAAGGTCCAAAAGGAACCAAAGTTACACTAACCGTAAAAAAAGTAGACGGTACTGTGGAAGATATCACGATTGTAAGAGATGTGGTAGAGATTGAGGAAACTTATGCAAAAAGTACTATGGTGAAGAAGAATGACCATAATTATGGTTTAATCAATTTACCACGTTTCTATTTTGATATGGAAGACTCCAGTAGAAGAACAGCGGCGAGTGATATTAAAGATGAAATCATTGAGTTGAAAAAACAAAATATGGATGGCTTGGTGCTGGACCTTAGAAATAATGGCGGTGGGTCTTTAGCTACCGTAATTGATATTGCAGGATTGTTTATAGAAGAAGGGCCGGTGGTCCAGGTGAAATCTGGAAACGGGGAGCGTGAAATTTTAAAAGACGAAGATGATGAAATTCTTTGGGATGGTCCATTAGTGATTTTGGTAAATGAACTTTCTGCCTCGGCTTCAGAAATTTTAGCGGCAGCCATGCAAGATTATAAAAGAGCGGTGATTATAGGAAGCAAACAAACCTATGGTAAAGGAACCGTTCAGAATGTAGTAGATCTTAACCGCTGGATGCGAAACAGCGATTTAGGGGATATGGGAGCGTTAAAAGTAACTACTCAAAAGTTTTATAGAATTAATGGAGGTTCTACACAATTAGAAGGAGTGAAGAGTGATGTGGTCGTTCCAGATCGTTACAGCTACATTGATATAGGAGAAAGAGATATGGAAAACCCACTGCCTTGGGATAAAATAGAACCAGCAGATTATACCGTTTGGGAGGGTTACAAAGATTTTGATAAAGCTTTAGAAAGCAGTAAAAAACGAATGGCAGAAAGCAAGCAGCTTCAACTAATTGATGAAAGTGCAAAATGGATTAGCGAACAGCGAAAAAAGGATATTTACCCGCTAGCTTATGAAGCTTATTCCAAAGAAATTTCAGAAAATGAAGAACAAGCTAAAAAGTTCGATTCCATTACTGAATACAAAACAGATTTAAGTTTTTTATCTTTACCAAAAGAAGAAAAGATGTTTACTCAAGATAGTACTCTGCAGAAAAAAAGAGAACGTTGGCACGAAAGCTTAAGCAAAGATGTATATGTAGAAGAAGCAGTTAATGTGTTAAATGATCTGAGAATGTCAAGTATGAAAAAATCTGATTGGGCAAATATTAAAAACTAAGTTGCGGTTGAACACAGCTTCCAACTCATTAAGTCAATTAGCGCTTCAGAGGTTTAAAAAAAACTTCTGGGGCGTTTTAAGTTTTTGGTTTATCGTAGTATGCTTTTTAATAGCCATTTTCGCTTATGCCTTAACTCCAGATGATTCAGAAAATGCCAATCAAATGCATTTGCCCATACATTCCAAAGCTCCCGGTTTTGAAGTAATGATGCTTCATCTTCCCAATCAAAATCCTTCCGAAGAAAAATCTTGGTTCAGTCAATTGTTTTTTGGGAAGCAATTTACCGGAACAGAAATTCCTATCAATCACTATTCGTTTACAAAAGATGAATTGAGAATCGTCACTTATAATGAAGGTGAAATTGTAGGTTTGGAGAAATCTTATAATTTAGCTGAAACCTTTCCGAAAGCTACTTCTGCTGAAGAAATCAAAAAAAAATACATTCAGGAAAAAACATTTCTCTTGGGAACCGATAAATATGGAAGGGATTTGTTGAGTCGAATGCTTATCGGAATAAGAATCTCCCTTTCTATCGGTTTTGTGGCGGTTTTTATTTCTTTGGTTATCGGGATGGGATTAGGGGCGATTGCCGGTTATTTTGGAGGAAAGGTAGATGCAGCTATTATGTGGCTAATTAATGTAACCTGGTCAATTCCTACATTGCTATTAGTGATTGCCATTACCTTGGCATTAGGTAAGGGGTTTTGGCAAGTATTTATCGCCGTTGGTTTAACGATGTGGGTGGAAGTAGCCAGAGTAACCCGCGGACAAGTAATGAGTGTAAAAGAAATGCAGTATGTAACAGCTGCAAGAGCTTTAGGTTTTGGTAACATCAGAATCATTGTAAAACATATTATTCCAAATATTTTAGCGCCCATCATTGTGATTTCTGCTGCTAATTTTGCTGCCGCTATTTTAATTGAAAGTGGATTGAGCTTTTTGGGAATTGGGGCGCAGCCACCCATGCCCAGTTGGGGAGCGATGATTAAAGACCATTACAGTTATATTATTTTAGGGAAACCCTACTTGGCCATTATTCCCGGTTTGGCCATTATGAGTTTGGTGATGGCTTTTATGCTAATAGGGAATGCTTTACGCGATGCACTCGATGTAAAAGCATAATTTTTGTTATCTTCACTTAAAAAACAACTATGGCATCTATATTCACTAAAATTATCAACGGAGAAATTCCAAGTTATAAAGTTGCAGAAACCAAAGATTTTTTTGCGTTTTTAGATATTAACCCTAATTCAAAAGGTCATACTCTTTGCATCCCCAAAAAAGAAGTTGATAAGATTTTTGACCTAGATGAGGAAACTTATATGGGATTAATGCAATTCTCTAGAAAAGTAGCACTTGCTGTTAGAAAAACGGTAGATTGTAAAAGAGTAGGGATGTCGGTAATCGGGCTGGAAGTGCCCCACGTACACGTTCATTTAATACCGCTGCATACCATGGAAGATGCAAGATTTCAACAAAAAACAAAACTCTCCGGTGACGAAATGGAAAAACTGGCAAAAGAAATTGCAGCTAACTTTTAATCTATTTTTTTTAGTTTAATTTCAAAAGTAGTTCCTTTACCCACTTCGCTTTTAAGGACCTTGATTTTGCCGTTATGGTATTCTTCAATAATTCGTTTAGCTAGTGAAAGGCCAAGTCCCCAGCCTCGTTTTTTAGTAGTGAATCCCGGTTTAAAGATTTTTTTGTATTTAGATTTAGCTATTCCTTTTCCGGTATCGGTAATTAAAATGTTTACACGTTTAGGTTCATCGATAATTTCTACATCAATATCTCCTTTCCCTTTTAGCGCATCAATGGCATTTTTTACTAGATTTTCTACCGTCCAACTAAATAATTGAGGATTCAAATTCACCAATATTTTTTCCTTCGGAACTTTTAAAGAAAAGTTGATCAATTTAGAGCTTCTTGCTTTTAAATATTCATAAGAAGAAACCGTTTCTTCTACAATATCTGTAGGGGCTAAAACCGGTAAAGAACCAATTTTAGAAAAACGATCGGTAATAGTTTGAAGTCGGTAAATATCTTTTTCCATTTCTTCCACATAGGAAGGATCTACATTTTCTTGTTTCAAAATTTCTGTCCATCCCACCAAAGAAGATAAAGGCGTTCCTATTTGATGAGCAGTTTCTTTTGCCATTCCGGCCCAAAGCTTGCTCTGGTCATGTGATTTGGTAGTCGAATAAAAATAGTAGAGCATCGCTAGGTAAAGAATCACAATCATTAAAATACCTATGGGAAAATACTTTAACTTGTTCAACAAACTGGAATTCCCGTAATACAAAGTCCCAAATTTTTCACCTTTAACAGCAATTTCAATGGGTTTGTATTCTGAAGAAAACTCGGTGACTAATTCTTCAATTTGTTCCTTATTTCCTGCTTGCTTTCTCGGAATATTTCGACTATCGTATAAATCATCTTTTTGGTTATAGATAATCATCGGGGTTGAAGTATTCTTGGAAAGAACCATCAATTCTACCGGAATATCTTCATTTAAATCGCTGTTTAAAATTTCGGAATAAGCATTCACCCAAATTTCCATTTTATCGCGTTCCTCTTTTTTTAGCCTATTGAAAAATATAGAGACATTCCATAAAAAAATCCCTACAATAGCTACAGAAGAAACTAAAATAAACCAGCGGATAAAACGGTTTTCATCATTAAATGTCATGAGATTCTAAATCTTGAAAGTTTTAAATATAAAGGTTTTTCTCTTTAATTATTGTTTCTTCTCAGTTTTATATTCCTCTTTCTTATAGTTATCTTTGTAAAAATTATTTTCTAAATGCTATCCATAAATCCTAAAGATACCGCTACCCAAAAATTATACGGTTTAATGGCAGGTAGCGTTGGCCCAAGACCTATTGCATTTGCTAGTACCGTTAATGAAAATGGAGAGGCTAACTTATCGCCATTTAGCTTTTTTAATATGATGAGTGCAAACCCGCCAATTTTGGTGTTTTCTCCGTTGTTAAAAATTAGCGATAGCTCTAGTAAGCATACTTTGCAAAATGCTGAAACAACTAAAGAAGTGGTGATAAATATTGTAAATTACGATATTGTACAACAAATGTCACTTTCCAGTACAGCTTATGCTGAAGGCGTGAATGAATTTGAAAAAGCCGGTTTAACGATGCAGGAATCTGAATTGGTGAAACCTTTTCGGGTGAAAGAATCTCCCATTCAATTTGAATGTAAAGTTACTCAAATTGTAAAGTTAGGAGAAGAAGGTGGCGCGGGAAACATGGTTGTTTGTGAAGTAGTGAAAATGCATATTGCTGAAGATGTTTTAGACGAGGATCAGAAAATAGATCAATTTAAACTCGATCAGGTAGCTCGAATGGGAGGTAATTTGTATTCGAGGGCAAACCAAGGGATTTTTGAAATTCCGAAACCTATTTCATCTATGGGGATGGGAGTAGATCAATTACCGGAAGATATTAAGACAAGTTCTATTTTAACCGGAAATGATCTAGGAAAATTAGCAACTTTAGAAAGTGTGCCTTCAGAAAGTGAAGTAAAAGAATTTATAGAAGAAAATAAATTAAAAGAATACGTAAGCGAAAGCTCTTCAGAAAAAATACATGCTATTGCACAGGAATATTTAAAGAAAGAAGAAGTGCTTAACGCTTGGAAAATTTTATTGGCAAAAAAGTAAGAATTAGATGGAAGTACAAGGAAAAATTAAAAAGATTGATGAGACTAAAACCTTTGGAAATAATGGTTTTAGAAAACGTGAAATGGTAGTGACTACCGAAGAACAATACCCACAACATTTATTGATTGAGTTTGTTCAAGATAAATGTGATTTATTGAATAATTACCAAGTAGGACAGCAAGTAAAAGTTGGTGTTAATTTACGCGGGAGAGAGTGGGTAAGCCCACAGGGAGAAACCAAATATTTTAACTCTATTCAAGGGTGGAGAATTGAAAATTTACAAGCTGCCGCACCTCAAGGAAATAACCCTCCGGTACCACCGGCAGATCAATTTGAGCCTGCTCAGGATTTTAACGAAGAAGATCACGACGATCTACCTTTTTAAAGAAAGAGAAAAATATCATTGTAAATAAGCGAAAATCCGACCCATTGGGTCGGATTTTCATATAGTGGTTTAAGTTAACCTTTTAAAAAGAAATTCAAAAAAAGCAATGATGAACAAAATTTATCTCAAAAGGTTATTTCAAATATCGTTAAATTTTTGATAATAGACAATCAAATAGATATTTTAATTATCATCAAATCATTATTTATCAATTAGATGCATATTTTAGGGGCAGAAAATATTTTTCCTTGCGTGGAGAGTTCAGATGCAGAAGGACTTTTGGCAATAGGTGGAGATTTATCTTCAGAACGTTTATTGTTAGCCTATCGTTCTGGTATTTTTCCTTGGTATGAAGAAGATCAGCCTATTTTATGGTGGAGTCCGGATCCTCGAATGGTTTTGTTCCCTCAGCGATTAAAAGTTTCTAAAAGTATGCGTCAATTATTCAATAAAAAAGCTTTTAGGGTTACGTATAATCAAAATTTTGAAAAGGTAATTCAAAACTGTGCAGAGATTAAGCGAGAAGGACAACGTGGTACTTGGATCACTGAAGAGATGATTTCGGCCTACATCCAACTTCATCAAGAGGGTTTTGCAACTTCTGTTGAGGTATGGCAGGAAGAAGAGTTGGTGGGAGGCTTGTACGGGATCTATTTAAAAGAACAGAAAATTTTTTGTGGTGAAAGTATGTTCGCCAAAGTAAGTAATGCTTCCAAATATGGTTTTATTTATTTAGTTCAACAATTAGAAAGAGAGGGCGTAAAATTAATAGATTGTCAAGTATATACGCCGCATTTAGAAAGTCTTGGCGCAGAAGAGATAAATCGTAATGTTTTTCTAGAGTATTTAAAGGGAAACCTTTAAAGCACTTACCAAAAATATTTGTGTGTAAGGATTTCTTGTAAAGTCTCGGTAACGATATTCTAAACCAAAATTAATAGAGGTGTCCTTAAAAATAGCATAGTTTAAGTAATTGCTATACCTAATGCCATAGTTTGGTGTTTCTTCTTTCCCAAATTCCCAAACACCTTCTACAGTTGTCGCTAAGTTAAGTTTTTTGTGATCTTTTGTCTGAAGCTGAGGGTTAAGCGGTACAATAACTGAAAAGCGATAGCGTGTACGAAAAGTGTTTTTAACTCTAAATCTTTGCGCCAATCGTAAGCGATGAGCTAGTGCAAATTTTTTAAGATTATGGGTATGCGTGTATTGTTCACTAAATCGAATTTCATTCTGCTTTTTAGTATAAATTTCGATAAATCGATACCTTACCCCGCCAGTAATTTTTCCGTATTTACCTACACTTCTGCTGGTGTAATGGTTAAGCTCTATAAATTGACCTTGAAATTTTATTTCTTCTCTAAAGTTTCTTCTGTCTTCGATATCATAGTAAACAATATCTCTTTGTGCAATGCCAAATTGATAAGACCAAAGTGTTTCATTATTTAGTTTTAATGAAACTTCAGGGTTAATGTATCCTGTAAAATTTTCTTGAGCTGAAAGCTTTCCGTATACCAAGATTAAGAAGAATAATAAGATTCTAAATTTATTAGAAAATGCAATTATCATAAATATAGTCCGCTTCCGATGTTTTAACAGTACAATACTAATTAATCTTCGAAAAACAAGATGCTAAAATGATAATTATTTAATAACAATTAATTAATGTTCTTTAGTTCTCGATACCTGAAACAAGAAATTTCATGATCATTTACCATTCCGGTGGCTTGCATGTGAGCATAAACTACAGTAGAACCTACAAATTTAAATCCGCGTTTCTTTAAATCTTTACTTAGGCGGTCACTAATGGTTGTAGTTGCTGGAGCTTCTTTGTAATTTTCTACTTCATTTTGAATAGGCTTTCCATTAACAAAACTCCAAATGTATTTGCTAAAACTTCCAAATTCTTCCTGTACTTTTATAAAAAGTTGGGCATTGGTTACGGTGGCTCTTACTTTTAATTTGTTTCTGACAATTCCGGGATTTTGAAGCAATTCCTGAATTTTATCTTCTGTATAATCCGCAATTTTTTTATAATCAAAATGGTCAAAAGCTTTTCGGAAATTTTCTCGTTTTCTTAAAATAGTAATCCAACTTAATCCCGCCTGAAAAGTTTCTAAAATCAAAAATTCAAAAATGGTATCATCATCATAAACCGGTACGCCCCATTCTTCATCATGATAAGCTTCATAAAGTGTGTCACCTTCGCACCAACCACATCGTTTTTTCTCCATATTTATCCCGATTTAGTAACAAAAGTAACCTAAAAATTAATTTACCTATATTAACTTTGCTTTAAAAGAAAACCATGAAAACGTCATCTTTACCTCAAGTAATAGAGGCAAGTTTAGCTAGAAGTTACAGCTATCAAGCTTATCGAAAATTAATAGATGATTTACTACAAGAAAGTAGATCTACGGCACCTGAACAAGACGAAAATCTTACCGAATATTCAAAGATGAACCAACGAAGAATGAAGCGTTGGGATAAAACCTTAAAAATTTCTGAGGAAGCTAAATCTCAAATAAAAGCTTATGATAAAAAGTTAATCTGGTTGGTGATATCTGAGGGTTGGTGTGGTGATGCTGCTCATAGTTTACCGGTGATGAATAAAATGGCAGAATTAAACCCGAATATTGAAATGCGAGTGGTTTTGCGAGATCAACACGAAACTTTAATGAATCAGTTTTTAACCAATGGCGGTAAATCTATTCCGAAGTTGATTATTTATGATCCGGGAACTCAAGAAGTAATTGGGAGCTGGGGCCCAAGACCAACACCAGCCACCCAGTTGGTAGAAGCTTATAAACTTGAACACGGAAAATTAGATGCCGAGCTTAAAGAACAATTACAGCTTTGGTACAATAAGGATAAAGGGCGATCTATTATTGAAGAATTATTGAAGAATTATTGAAGAATTATTGAAGTTATTATAGTTTTATGAAGATCAATGAGATTTTAAATAAAACTCATCATCGCCCGTGGTCAATACCTCAAGAAACTTGGAAGTTCTACCAAGAATGGAACCGTGTTATTTTTCTTCATTATAAAGTTAATGTAAAAGACTTATTGAGGTTTATTCCTGAGCCTTTAGAGGTAGACCTGTTTGAAGATGAAGCTTGGATTTCGTTAGTTGGTTTTGATATGAAAAATATCAGACCTAAAAATTTACCTTCTTTCAATTTAATTTCTAATTTTTATGAGTTAAACTTTCGAACGTATGTTCGGCATAAAGGGAAGAGTGGCGTTTACTTTTTAAGTATAGAAGCAAGTAAGAAGATTTCGGTTGCTTTGTCAAAAAAATTATCAGATTTACCATATAGATTTTCCAACATAAAACGTTATTCGGGGAATTTTTCTGTTAAAAATGAGGCCTATGGCGATGAGTTTATGGTAAATTATGAACCGAAAAAACGTATCGATGATAAAACAGAATTAGATGTATGGTTAACGGAACGCTACGCTCTTTTTCAAGATACTCCAAAGAGCGTGAATAAATTTGAAATTCACCATTTACCTTGGGATTTACAAAAAACAGCTATTGATAAATTAAAAGTGAATTATTCTCGTTTTAATTTTCTATTAAAAGAAAATCCCGATTTAATTCATTATTCTGAAGGGATTCAAGTTGTCGCTTGGGGAAAAGAAACGATTACAGGATAGATGATTTGAAATTTTACTTTTCTGAGTTTTGTTTCTTTTCAGGTAAAGTCTTAATAAAATCGTCAATAGAATAAGCATCATTCACGCGGAAATCTCCAATTTTGGTTCTCCGCAGTGAAGATAAATGAGCGCCGCTTTCTACTGCTTTTCCAAAGTCGTGTGCTAAGCTCCTAATGTAAGTACCTTTGCTGCAAGAGACTTTAAAATCTACTTTTGGTAGGTCGATGTTCGTTAGCTCAAAAGAAGAAATAGTTACGGTTCGAGCGTTAATTTTTACTTCTTCGCCTTTACGTGCATATTCGTAAAGTCTTTTTCCATCCTTTTTTAAAGCAGAAAAAACCGGAGGGAATTGTTCAATATCTCCTTCGAATTTTTCAGTGGTTTGCTGAAGTTTTTCTTCAGTAAGATGCTCAATGGGATAGCTTTTATCTATTTCAGTTTCTAAATCGTAGGAAGGGGTTGTGGAACCGAGGGTAAAAGTTCCGGTATATTCTTTTTCTTGTCCTTGTAACTCCTGAATTTTTTTAGTGAATTTCCCCGTGCAAATAATCAATAAGCCGGTCGCTAGCGGGTCTAAAGTTCCTGCGTGGCCTACTTTTATTTTTTTGATGCCGCAGTTTTTCCGAATAAGCCAACGTACTTTATTTACCACTTGAAAGGAAGTCCATTCCAAAGGTTTGTCGAATAATAAAATCTGTCCGTTTTTAAAATCTTCTGCGGTAAACGTTGTCATAATTTTCAATTTCGCCCCAAAGATGAACTTTTCGTTGCTATTTACAAAACGATTTCATTTTTGTAATTTTAAGAAACCTCTAAAACTATTCAAATGAAAAAATTACTTAAAAATAAACACAAACTATTGTGGGGGATATTTTTTGTAGATATTGCTCTCGGATTTTTAATTTGGACTGTAATAGAAACTGGGATTTTATAAATGCTTATCAATGAATTTAATTAAATCGATATTCTTATTGTTGATTTGTGTGGCTTTTTCTTGTAATTCAGCTAAAAAGCCAAGTAACGATTTCTCTAAAATAATAAGTAGGCAATTTATGGGTTCTGATTCTTTAGTGATTAATATAAATTATCGTGTTTTGGAAGGTTGTTTGGGACATTTTCGAGGTAGAATTAAAATCAAAACTTATGATGATAAATTTCATTTTTTTCATGAATATTTTGGTGATAACTATACAGTAGAGGTTTTTGAAGGTAGAAAAGAAAATATTATAAAAAAAGTAGAACAGTTAGAAGTGAATTCTAAAAAATCTATCAAAAGTTGTGGGGGCACTTCTGGAGGAACCGCTTATCATTTTAATATGTGTATTAATAATTCTGAAGAAACTGAGTTTGGTTACTGCAAATCAGAATACGACGGGTTAGCATACTTTCTTTCAAAAATGAGAAACCTAAAAACTAAAGAAATCTTTATTAAAAATTAGATTCCTGCCTACGCAGGAATATGTCTAAACATAACTCACCACAATCGCAATCACCCCAACAATCAAACAATAGATGGCAAAATAGCTGAGCTTGCTTTTTCGAACCAACGATATCATCCAAGTACAGGCAAAAAGTCCAGAAATAAAGGCTGCGATAAAGCCAACAATGAGTCCAGTGCTATTACCGGTGTGGGTGAGGTTTCCGTCGAGTAGATCTTTAGCGATTTTTCCTAAAATTAACGGAACCACCATTAAAAAAGAAAAACGAGCGGCTTTCGTTTTGTCGTTACCCAATAAAACAGAAGTAGAAATAGTAGAACCACTCCTAGAAATACCGGGAAGTAACGCAATAGCTTGGGCCAATCCAATAACAAACGCATTGGAATAGCTTACAGGTTTACCGGTGTTTTTAGCTTTGTCTGCGAGCCAAAGTAAAAGTGCGGTGATGATGAGCATAAAGCCAACCAATAAAACGCTTCCTCCAAATAATTGTTCAAGTTGTTCTTCAAATAAAATCCCAACAATTGCTGCGGGAATCATGGAAATGATGATTTTTAAAGAAAACTGTGTTTCTTCATTCCATTTAAATTGAAGCAATCCTTTTAAAATATCCCAAATGTCCTTTCTAAAAACAACAATGGTACTTAAGGCAGTTGCAAAATGCATGACGACTGTGAAAAGTAAGGATTCTTCAGGAATGCTATTGTCGCCTAAAATGGCTTTTCCTAGCTCTAAATGTCCGCTGGAAGAAACAGGAAGGAATTCGGTTAATCCTTGAATGATTCCAAGGATTAGGGCGTCTAAAACATCCATTATTTTTTCTTCGGATTTAAGAGAATTGCGTAAACCTCAATCCCCAGACCAAGTAAAACTAACATAGGAGCTAATCGAATTCTTCGCCAGCTATAAATTTCTGGATTAAACACTTCAGGGTCATCGCTGCCACCGCCGGCCATTAAAATAAAACCAAGCGCAATTACGGCCATCCCGATTAACATCACTTGATAATTTTTCTTTTTGAAAATAAAGTAAGGTTCCGGTTTTTGTTCTTGTTTACGTTTTTGTTCTCCCATAGTAATCGCAAAAGTAATTATTTATTTTTAGATGGGTTTTGTCTGGTGTCAAAAACTCTAATAACGTAAATATATTGCTTGCCAACACGGTAAGTTATTTTACAGTTATGAGAGATTAGTTTTCGATAATTACGTTTTAGATGAGCAAAGTTTTCATCTTTAGCCCCAATTTTTGAAAAATCTCCACAATGTTTTTCAAGAATTTCAGTACTCTTTCTAATTTGAGTAAGAATATTGAGGGCTTTTTCTTTTCCGTAAAGTTCTAAGTAAAATTGAGCCGTTTTTTCTAAATCTTTCGTGGCTCTAGAAGTCCAAACTACTAATTTTGTTACTTCATCCAACTTTCAATCATTTTCTGAACTTCTGCTTGACTATGCACTTTTCCTTCTTTGATGTCTTCTTCGCCTTCAAAAATACGCTTGTCATTTTCCAATTGCCTTAAATAGCTTTTTGCAATTTTATAGAAATTCTTGACAAACTTATCGTTACCTGAATCGATGATTGAATGTAGCTCCTTTTTAATTTCAAAAGTTTCCATAAAAACTCTTTTTTATAAAGATAATACTTTAATAATAAAGCTCGTCAGTTTGTAGGTTTAAGAAACGTTGGGTTGCAAAGAAAGTACTTATCCAACTAATGATAATTCCTATCAAGAAAACGGCTGTAAATAAAGCGATCAATAAGTTTCTATCGGCCAATAAATTAAGTTCCGGGAAACTTTGGTTTATGTAATACAATACACCTGCCATTCCGCCCAAGGCCAAAACAGCTCCGATAATTCCCAATCGAACGCTTTTCCAAATAAAAGGTCGGCGAATAAAGCCTTTTGTAGCTCCCACCATTTGCATGGTTTTAATGGTAAAACGTTTTGAATATACGGAAAGTCGGATAGAACTGTTAATCAATAATACAGCGATAAAGAGGAAGATGCCACTCACCACTAAAATCCAAAAACTAATTCGTTTGACGTTATCGTTGAGTAGGGCAATTAATGGCTTGTCGTAAACCACATCGTCTACAAAGTTTTTTTCTGAAAGATCACGGGAAATTTCTGCAATTTGGGTTTCAGAAACATAATCGGCATTAAAAAATACATCAATCGAATTTTGAAGTGGATTATAGCCTAAAAAATCCATGAAATTTTCGCCAATCTCTTCACTATGTTGTTTGGCAGCTTCTTCTTTCGAAATAAAACGCGTGCTTTTGGTATAGTCTGCCAGCGCTAAGCTTTTTTGAAGCTGATCGATTTCTACCTCTTTAGCGGTATCCTTTAAGAAAACGGTAAGTGCGATTTGTTCTTTAAAATGATCGGCCACTTTTTTCGTATTCAATACTAAAATTCCTAGAATCCCAAGTAAAAAAAGGACTAGAGAGATACTAATTATTACCGAAAAGTAAGACGAAATTAATCGTCTTTTCTGATATCTTTCAAAAGAAGAACTCATATATACCGCACATGTTTTTTGTAAAAATAATAAAGTTTGTCGTTTCCTATATTTAAAACGTTTAAAGTTTTAAAAAATTGAAAGAACACCTAGATTGTTTAAAAGCGATTATAGTTTATGGAGTTAAAGTTGCTGAATTGAAATCTAACTCTGTGAAATCTTCATTGACCGTAATGCTTAAATATCCATGTTCTTCTACAGCTTCAATGGCTTCTAGTTGATTGTCTAATTGTATGGTGTCAATTTTAAATGGCAATCCGTGGATTTGTATTTTAAATGTTTTAGAATCACTTTTAAACGAGCCTTCTATATGTTGTTGAATAACCAATTGGTTTTTTCTTCCGGTAAGCTTAAATGTACGAAGGCAATAATTGCCGGTAGTGTAATCGTAACCGTCTTGTAAATCTTCAAAAAATTGAGAATCTTCAACTCCTTCCTTGTAATAAACATCCAGTACGGTTTCTTCAATCTTTTTCTCTCCTACGTATTGCTGAACGGGATATTTAGGGATGATAGCTCCTTCTTTAATAAATAAAGGCATGGTGTCTATATCTGCTTCCACCCAAATTTCCTTTCCGCCTATTTCAATTTTATCGGTCCAGTAGTTGTACCAATTGCCACGAGGAATGTACATACGTCTTCCTTTTGCATTGGGTTCTAGAACAGGACATACCAATATGCTGTTCCCAAAAATAAATTCATCTATTCGGTAATGGGTGTTCGCATCTTCTTGGTCATACATCACCAAAGATTTGATGAGCGGAATTCCTCTTTCTGTATATTCCCAAAACGCGGTATATAAATAGGGTAGCAGTTGGTAGCGTAACTCGATAAATTTTCTTACAATATCGGTGATGTCTTCACCAAATGTCCACGGCTCTTGTTCTCCGTGGTCTCCCGAAGAATGAACCCTGAAGAACGGATGGAAAGCTCCTAATTGTATCCATCTTGTAAAAAGCTCGCCTTGTGGTTGTTCTGCAAAGCCTCCAATATCACTTCCGGCAAATGAAAATCCTGACGTAGCTAGGCGTTGAACTTGTACATTGGCGATCCATAAATGCTCCCAATTGGCAATGTTATCTCCAGTCCAAGTAGAAGTGTAACGTTGCGTACCGGAATAAGCGGCTCTGGTAATTACAAATGGTCGTTTGGGATGAGCGAATTTTTTAACGCCGTGATAAGTGGCTCTTGCCATCTGCATGCCATAAATGTTATGTGCTTTTCGGTGGCTGCAGGGATTATCGTCGTAATCATGCCTTACATCATGAGGAAATGTTTTATTGGGAACTTCCATAATGGCGGGTTCATTCATATCATTCCAAACACCTCTTACACCTATTTCTCCAATGAGTTCTTTAAATAGTCCTGCCCACCATTTTCTGACTTCAGGTTTGGTGAAATCCGGAAAATAACATTCACCCGGCCAAACTTTTCCTTTTGCGTAAGGTCCATCGGCTCTTTTGCAAAAATAATCCTTGGCTAAACCTTCTTGGAATATTTCATAATCCGGATCTATTTTAATTCCCGGATCTATAATAGCTACCGTTTTAAAACCATCATCTGCCAGTTCTTTCACCATGCGTTTAGGATCGGGAAAATAGTCTTTGTTCCAAGTAAAACATCTAAACCCATCCATATAATCGATGTCTAGATAGATGGCATCACATGGTATTTGAAGTTGACGAAAAGTAGAGGTGATTTCTTTCACTTTACTCTCTGGGAAGTAACTCCATTTGCATTGATGAAAACCTAATGCCCATAATGGCGGAAGTTTGGGCTTGCCGGTAAGTTCTGTGTAGTTTTTAACGACATCAACCATATTTGGGCCATAGATAAAATAATAGTTCATCTCTCCGCCTTGCGCCCAAAAACTGGTAACGTATCTACGTTCTTGTGAAAAATCAAAGAAAGACCTAAAGGTGTTATCAAAGAAAATTCCGTAGGCTTTTTTGTTATAAAGTCCTGTATAGAAAGGAATGGCTTTATAAATAGGATCTGTTTCTTTTCCATAGGCGTAAGAATCGGTGACCCAATTTTCAAAACGTTTGCCTTTTAGGTTTAAGTTATTGGATTTATCACCCAGTCCAAAATAACTTTCTCCATCGTGAGAAACTTTACTCATTTTTACAATATCGCCTCCATGCTCATAGCTTTCTTCCCAATGGAAACCGAGTTCATCCTGATTGACTAATGTCCCATCAATGCTATCATACATTTTTACTTTTAGGTTTTTCTTAGCAACCTTACAAATAAGTTTTGAAGTAGTAATGGTATAATATTCACTATCGTCTTTCATCTCCAATTGATTGTGACTGGTATGATAGTGATTATTAATAGCGTAAGAAAAATCATTGGCAAATCTATCGTTGGTAGAATACCTAAATCTGAACAATTCTCCACGAAGTATAGTTACTTGAAGAACTACGCCATTTTCAGTAGTAAATGTAAATGAATTTACATCTTTGTCGAAGGCTGTTATTTTAGAAGGAAAAATATTTCCTTTCTTTTCCAATTCTGTATTTGTAATCATAGATGAAAGAATATAATAAGTAAATTAACAGAATAGTTTTGATATATAAGCTGCTAATAAAAAATTTATTTAAATGTATGAAGTGAATTATTATAAAAACGATAAAGTTTTTATAAAAGTTAAATGGAGGTAAAATTCAATTCATGAATTTATTTTAGGAAATGTATTTGAATACAATAGCAGAAAGTGGCGGGATTTTGATAGTTGCTGAATATTGTTGCGATTGCCAAGGTGTTTTGTTTGCTGAAGTGATGTTGTTTTTATAATCACCGGTTCCGTTAAAAGCTTTATGATCACTATTGAAAACCTCTTTTATTTTTCCTAACTCCGGAACTCCTATATGATATTCTTCAAAAGGAGTAGGGGTGAAATTACAAATAACAATCAGTTGGTCTTTGAGATCTTTTCCTTTTCTAATAAAAGACAAGATAGAATTTTCAGCATCCTTATAATCAATCCATTCAAAACCTTCCGGGATGAATTGTCTTTCGTAAAGTGCAGGTTCGTTTTTATAGAATTTATTTAAAGCTTTGATGGTTTCTTGAATGCCTTTGTGTGGCGCATATTGAAGTAGGTGCCAATCTAAACTCTCATTAAAATTCCATTCTTCACTTTGCCCAAATTCACAGCCTTGAAATAGTAATTTAGTACCGGGATGCATAAACATATATGCGTAGAGTAAACGTAAATTTGCAAAACGCTGCCATTCATCTCCCGGCATTCTACCTAAGATGGAACGTTTACCGTAAACGACTTCGTCATGAGATAAGGGCAACATAAAATTTTCGGTGAAAGCATACGTCAACGAAAAACTAATATTGTTTTGATGGTATTTTCTATAAATAGGTTCTTTAGAAAAATACTGAAGCGTATCGTGCATCCATCCCATCATCCATTTCATTCCAAAACCAAGTCCGCCAAGATGAACAGGTTTGGATACGCCACTATACGCAGTAGATTCTTCAGCAATGGTTTGCACATCCGGATAATGTGCGTACACCTCTTTATTGAGTTCTTCTAAAAAAGAAATAGCTTCTAAATGATGATTTCCGCCAAATTGATTGGGTTCCCATTCACCTTCTTCCCTAGAATAATCTAAGTATAAAATAGAAGCAACGGCATCTACCCGTATGCCGTCGATGTGGTATTGGTCTAACCAAAATAGGGCATTACTAATTAAAAAAGACCTAACTTCATTACGACTATAATTAAAAATTAAGCTTTTCCAATCGGGATGATAACCTTTTTTGGGGTCGGGATGTTCATAAAGATGAGTTCCGTCAAAAAAACCAAGACCGTGCCTGTCTTCCGGAAAATGCGAAGGCACCCAGTCAAGGATAATCCCGATGTTGTTTTGATGAAGTTGATCGATTAAATATTTAAACTCTTCCGGATAACCAAATCTTGAAGTCGGTGCAAAATATCCCGTAATTTGATAGCCCCAACTCGGGTCGTAAGGATATTCCATAATGGGCATCAACTCCACATGGGTAAAGCCCATTTCTTTTACATAATTCACTAATTCTGTTGCGAGTTCAACATAGGAGAGCGATCTGTTTTCTTCTATTTTCTTTTTCCAAGAAGATAAATGCACTTCATATACAGAAAATGGAGCTCCTAAAGAATTATGATGATTTCTTTTGTTGAGCCAAGGATTATCTTTCCAAACATAATCATCTTTCCAAACTACAGAAGCTGTATTTGGCGGATGCTCACACCTTCTGGCGTAAGGATCTGCTTTTTCGGTAATGATGTTATTGTGATGACTATGAATTTTATATTTATAGAGATTTCCTTTTTTTACACCGGGAATAAAGCCTTCCCAAATACCACTTCCATCCCAACGAACTTTAAGTAAATGTTCGCTGTCATGCCAATAGTTAAAGTCGCCAATAACCGAAACTTGTTTTGCACTAGGCGCCCAAACTGAAAAATAGGTGCCTTCCACACCATCTAGGGTGATGAGGTGGGAACCAAATTTTTCATATAATTTAAAATGTTTTCCTGCTTTAAATAAATCAATATCAAATTCAGAAAAAAGACTGTGAACATCAACTTTAGCCATTATTTTATAATTGTGCCTACGGGTAATACCGCACCTTTTTTTAATACGACAATACCTTCCTTGATAACGTAAGAATCAGTTTCTTTGTCTTCTAAATGCTTTCCGCCTTCAATAATCGTATTATCGCCAATTCTGCAGTTTTTGTCAATTATCGTATAACTTATTTGGCAATTCTCACCTACTCCTGCAAGAATATCTATTTTTTTACTTTCAATTTCCTCTAAAGATTCGTAAAAATCATTTCCCATCATATAGGTGTTTTTAATAATAGAACCTTTCCCTATCCTGGATCTAATACCAATTACCGAAGATTCTATTTTATCGGCACTGATAAGACAGCCTTCAGCAATTACTGTTTTCTCGAGCTGCGTGTTCACTATTTTTGAAGTAGGCAGTATTCGGGCGCGGGTGTAAACCCTATTGGTAATATCGTATAAATTAAATTTTGGGATATAATCGGTTAAGCCAATATTGGCTTCAAAAAAAGATTCAATGTTCCCAATATCGGTCCAATAACCTTCAAATTGATAGCTAAACACTTTCCTTTTTCCAATGGCCTGCGGAATAATTTCTTTTCCAAAATCTACGGTACTTTCATCATTCATCAATTCTTCCAAAAGCTTCCGGTTAAAAATATAAATCCCCATTGAACCCAAATACGATCTTCCTTCTGCTTCCATTTCAGGTCCGGTAGGCGATACCCATTCAGGTAAGAGTTCAGCACTGGGTTTTTCTATAAATGAAGTAATACGGTTATCCTTATCGGTTTTTAAAATTCCAAAACTTGGTGCCTCCTTCGCATTTACCGGAACGGTTCCAATGGTAATATCTGCCCCGGTATCCCTATGCTGTTCAATCATTTTGTTGTAATCCATGTGGTATAATTGATCACCCGATAGAATTAAAAAATAATCAAATTTATTTTTTAGGAAATGATGCATGCCTTGTCGCACGGCATCTGCTGTTCCTTGATACCAAGTTTTGTTGTTAGGGGTTTGTTCTGCTGCTAACACATCGACAAAAGCCGAACTAAAAAAACTAAAATTGAAAGTGTTTTTGATATGTCTGTTTAAGGAAGCTGAATTAAACTGAGTAAGCACATACATGCGTTTGATATCAGAATTAAGACAGTTGGAAATAGGAATATCTACCAATCTATATTTTCCTGCAATAGGAACCGCAGGTTTAGATCTACTTTCGGTTAAAGGATGCAGACGTGTGCCTTGCCCTCCTCCCAAAATTACCGATAATACACTTTCATTGTACATGTTAGTTGGTTTTTAAAGATTTATATAAGTCGTTGTATTTTTTGGCAGATGCATCCCAAGAGTGATCTATATGCATCATTGTTTTTCTTATATTTTTGAGGTTGGGTACTTCTTCGTAATAGGTAATTGCCCGTTGTATAGTTTTAAGACAATTCTCCACACTTACATGGTCAAAACGAAAACCAAAACCGCCATGCTTTACATCTGTGACGGTATCTTTTAATCCGCCGGTGCTGTGTACAATCGGGATGGTTCCATACTGCATGGCATACAGTTGGTTAAGTCCGCAAGGCTCAATTCTCGAAGGCATCAATAAAAAATCTGAACCAGCATAAATCCGGTGAGAAAGTTCTTCATTGTAACCTATACATTTATTGTAATTACTTTTATGTTTTGATTTTAGTGCTTCCAGCTGTTGTTCCAATACTTTATTTCCTGAACCTAAAATTAAAATACTGCAATTTTTTTCAGTAAGAATACTGTCGATCACCTCTGGTAAAAGATCGGCACTTTTTTCGTAAACCAACCTCCCAATAAAAGAAAACAAAGGCTTTGATAAAGAAAAACCAAACTCTTTACAGAGCCATTTTTTATTAGCGGTTTTCCCTGTTTGAACATTATTGCTGGTGTAATTTTTAGTAAGCATGTCATCTGTTTCAGGATTCCAAACCGATGTATCTATACCGTTTAGAATACCCACACATTTATCTTTTTCATGACTTAATAAAAGCTCTAGACCATTTGCGTCTTTTTGTAGCTCTTTCATATAGCTTTCAGAAACCGTAGTTACGCGCCAAGCACATTTAATTCCTGCTGCTAACGGGTTTATAGCTCCATTCCAATCCAATAAACCATTTCTGGAAATGTCAAATGCAGGCAAGTAGTGTATAAATTCATGGGAAAACCAACCTTGGTATTGTGCATTATGAATGCTCAGTACAGTAGGAATTTGGTTGAGTGCTTTATATTTATAACATTCTTGTAGCATAAAAGGGATTAACCCCGTATGATGATCGTGACAATGAATAATGGAAGGTTTATCTTTTAAACTCAATATCCAATCTAACGCAGCAATTTGAAATGCGGTAAAACGTTCCGTGTCATCCTCAGAATACACATATTCTTTAAATAGAAGTTCAGGAATATCAATAAATATTACCTCTACCGCTAAACTGTTTTTCTTTAGTGCTAAAACTTGGTAAGCATAGGTTTTCTCCCCTAAGGAGACTTCAGCCGTGGCAATTGTTTTAAACTCATTTTTTTGGGTAAAACGGTTATTGTAAAATGGCATCAATACGCTTGCTTTCACGCCAGCATTTTCTTGGTATTTAGGCAAGGATCCCACTACATCCGCTAAACCCCCAACTTTAGCAATCGGGTAACATTCAGCACTTATGTGTATTACATTCATTATAAAAGAAACAAAAAATTAATCTTTAGAATTGTGTTTGGTTAATTCGTAATAAAACAGCCTTGAGTTTATAAGATTTATATTTTCAAAGCATTATTTTGTTAAAATACGTATAAATTTAATGAAATGGAAAGATAATTATCTGTTTGTTTTGAAAAATTTAAGGACTTAATTTTTATATCAATCCATTTTCTATAAATTCCCATAAGTGGTTTAAAATTGTAAATTTGCAGTCAATAATTTTCAAGCAGTTTTGTGCTAATCAAACGGATAAACTATAAAAATGAACTATAACTTTAACGAGATCGAAGCCAAATGGCAAAAACATTGGGCAGAACACCAAACTTTTAAAGCTAGTAACCAAAGCGATAAAGAGAAATTTTATGTGTTAGATATGTTTCCTTATCCATCGGGAGCAGGTTTGCACGTGGGGCATCCGTTAGGGTATATTGCCAGCGATATTTATGCGCGTTACAAAAGGCATCAGGGTTTTAATGTATTGCATCCGCAAGGCTATGATTCATTTGGGTTGCCGGCAGAACAATATGCCATACAAACCGGTCAACATCCGGCAATTACCACCAAAACCAATATCGCACGGTACCGTGAACAACTTGATAAAATCGGGTTTTCCTTTGATTGGAGCCGTGAAGTACGCACCAGTGATCCGAACTATTACAAATGGACACAGTGGATTTTCATTCAGCTTTTTGAAAGTTGGTACGATGTTGTAGAAGGAAAAGCCAAACCCATTTCAGCATTAATTGAAAGCTTTGCAGCAGAAGGAAACACAAGCGTTAATGCGGCTTGTGATGATGATGTTGCTGAATTTTCTGCGGAAGATTGGAAAGCCTTTTCAGAAAAAGAGCAAGAAGAAATTCTTTTAAAATATAGATTAACTTACCTAGCGGAAACCGAAGTAAACTGGTGTCCGCAATTGGGAACCGTTTTAGCCAACGACGAGATCGTGAATGGCGTTTCAGAACGTGGCGGTTATCCTGTGGTTCGTAAAAAAATGAAACAATGGAGTATGCGAATTTCTGCCTATGCAGAACGTTTGCTTCAAGGGTTAAATGATATCGATTGGACCGATAGCTTAAAAGAAAGTCAACGTAACTGGATCGGGAAATCGGTAGGGGCACAAGTTGAATTCCCCATCCTATCCTTCCCCAAAGGGGAAGCGAAAGCAGAGCCGGGTTATATGACAGGTGGAAATAATTCTCATCTTTTAATAAAAAAAGCTCAAGAAAATAGAGCAAACCCAACAGAAGCTGAAAGGATCCTTTGGGAACAATTAAGGAGTAAAAAATTAGAAGGTTACAAGTTTAGGCAGCAACATCTGATAGATGACTTTATTGTTGATTTTGTGTGTCTTTCTAAAAAACTAGTTGTTGAAGTAGATGGAAAAATACATGAGACGACAAAGGAATATGATGGAGAGCGAACTAAAGTTCTAGAAGAAAAAGGTTTCAAGGTAATCCGTTTTAAGAATGAAGAAATTATTGGTGACCTTGATAATGTTTTAGAAAAAATTCTTGAAGCCATAGAGAAACAGGCTCCCCTTTCCTTCGGAGAGGGGTCGGGGGAGAGGATTTCCGTTTTTACCACACGTCCTGATACGATTTTCGGAGTGACTTTTATGACCTTAGCTCCGGAACACGAATTGGTTTCAAAAATTACCACGCCTGAACAAAAAGAAGCGGTGGAAGCTTATGTAGAAGCGACCGCAAAACGTAGTGAGCGGGAACGAATGGCCGATGTAAAAACTATTTCTGGAGTTTTTACCGGAGCTTATGCGGAGCATCCGTTTACCAAAGAGCCGGTACCCATTTGGATTGGAGATTACGTGTTGGCAAGCTACGGAACCGGTGCCGTGATGGCCGTTCCTTGTGGTGACCAACGTGATTTTGATTTTGCAAAACATTTCGAGAGAAAACCGGGAATGCCAAAAATTAAAAACATTTTTAAGGATGTTGATATTACGGAAGCCGCCCATGCCGATAAAGAAGGGACGGTGATCACCAATTCAGATTTCTTAAATGATTTACTGTATAAAAAAGCCTTGAAACGAGCGATTTTTGAATTAGAGAAAATCGGTCAAGGAAAAGGAAAAACCAACTATCGTTTGCGCGATGCCGTATTTAGTCGTCAGCGGTATTGGGGAGAGCCCTTCCCAGTCTATTACGTGAACGGAATGCCGCGAATGATCGAAGAAAAATATTTGCCTTTAGAATTACCCGAAGTTGAAAAATACTTGCCTACGGAAGAAGGTGAACCGCCATTAGGTCGTGCCGATGTTTGGGCTTGGGATACAAAAAATAATAAAGTAGTGCCGAATGCGATGCTGAAACAAGTTCAGCATGACGGTTCTGAGCGTCATTCCGAACTTGATTCGGAATCACATCACAATGAGATTTATCCACTCGAATTAAACACCATGCCGGGTTGGGCTGGAAGCTCTTGGTATTTCTTCCGTTATATGGAAGATGAAAAACGTAAGGAGATGTTTGCGTCTCCCGAAGCTTTGAACTATTGGCAAAATGTCGATTTATATATTGGCGGTAGCGAACACGCGACCGGACATTTACTGTACGCGCGTTTTTGGACGAAGTTCTTAAAAGACCGCGGATTCGTTCCTGTAGAAGAACCCTTTAAAAAACTCATCAACCAAGGAATGATCTTGGGTACAAGTGCAATTGTTTATAGGATTTCTGGTACGAACAAATATGTTTCACTAGGCTTGAAGTCTAATTATGATGTTGAAGAAATTAGAGTAGATGTCAATTTTGTGAATGGTTCAGATGAAATAGATCTAGAGAAATTGAAATCTTGGTTGCCAGAATTTAATAGTGCAGAATTTATCAAAGAGGATGATGGTAAATACATTGTAGGTAGAGAAGTTGAGAAAATGTCTAAAAGATGGTATAATGTTGTCAATCCCGATGATATTTGTGAAGATTATGGTGCCGATACGCTTCGTATGTACGAGATGTTTTTAGGTCCGCTAGAACAAGCTAAACCTTGGAACACCGCGGGAATCACCGGTGTACATAACTTCCTTAAAAAACTGTGGAAATTGTACCACAACAACGAAGAATTTGCTGTGACCGATGCCGAGCCGAGTAAAGACTCCTTAAAAACACTACATAAAACCATCAAAAAAGTAACTGAAGATATTGAAAACTTTAGTTTCAATACTTCCGTGTCTACCTTTATGATTTGTGTGAATGAGTTGACAGCGCAAAAATGTACTTCCAAAGCCATTCTAGAACCTTTAGCCGTGTTGATTTCGCCTTACGCGCCACACATAGCTGAAGAATTATGGAGTAAATTAGGAAATGAAGGCAGCGTAGCTTTTGCAGCTTACCCAAAATTTGAAGAAAAGCACCTTAAAGAAAGCTCAAAAACCTATCCGGTTTCTTTCAACGGGAAAATGCGTTTCACCATGGATTTGTCGTTAGATTTATCGAAAGACGAATTAGAAGAAATTGTGATGAATGATGAGCGCACCAAAAAACAATTAGATGGGTCAACCCCTAAAAAAGTGATTATTGTTCCGGGTAAAATCATAAATATTGTAAAATAACCCTATAAATTTAGGGGTTGATAAGGGTGTTTTAAACTTTTTTAAGTTTAACACCCTTATTTTTTATTTTAATTTTATTTTTAGGCAACTAAAATTTATCGTTATGATTATAGGTGTTCCTAAAGAAATTAAAAACAACGAAAGTAGAGTAGGGATGACCCCTGCCGGAGTTTTAGAACTCACCAAAAGAAACCACACGGTTTACGTACAAGCCACCGCCGGAATTGCTAGCGGATTTTCAGATGAAGATTACCAACATGTAGGAGCACAAATTTTACCATCGATCGATGCGGTGTATGCCAAAAGTGATATGATCGTAAAAGTAAAAGAGCCCATTCCTGAAGAATATAGCTTAATTAAAGAAGATCAGGTGGTATTTACCTATTTTCATTTTGCTGCCGATCAAGAACTTACCGAAGCGATGATCGATAGTAAATCGGTTTGTATTGCTTATGAAACCGTACAAGATGCCAACGGCAGGCTACCCTTGCTCACTCCCATGTCTGAAGTGGCCGGAAGAATGTCCATTCAGCAAGGGGCTAAATATTTAGAAAAACCCGTCAAAGGAAAAGGATTGTTATTAGGTGGCGTTCCTGGTGTTTCTCCAGGAAAAGTTTTGATATTAGGTGCCGGAGTCGTTGGGATTCAAGCCGCGAAAATGGCAGCCGGTTTAGGTGCGCACGTCACCATTCTCGACATTAATATGGATCGTTTACGATATGTGAATGACATTATGCCAAGCCACGTTGTTACAGAATTCTCTAACGAATATAACATTAGAAAACACATTAAAACACACGATTTAATTATTGGCGGCGTATTAATACCCGGAGCCAAGGCCCCAAAACTCATCACCCGAGATATGCTAAAAGAAATGGATCACGGCACGGTAATCGTTGATGTAGCCGTCGATCAAGGTGGTTGTATTGAAACCACTAAAGCGACCACCCACCAAGATCCTGTTTATATTATTGATGAGGTGGTACATTATTGCGTGGCCAATATGCCGGGAGCCGTTCCGCATACTTCTACCGTTGCACTGACCAATGTAACTTTGCCTTATGTGATTAATTTGGCACAAAAAGGTTGGGAAAAAGCCTGTAAAGAAGATACTACGCTGTTTAAAGGACTTAACATTATAAAAGGAAAAGTCGTATATCAACCCATCGCTGAAGCTTTCGGCTGGGAAGAGGTTCATCAATAGGGCGTTTCCCTACGGGTCGGGCCTGCTTACCGGTAGGTAAGCTTTCGGCAGTCGCTTTTTTGTTTTTTAGAATTGATATGCCTACCAGGTTTTATAAACCTTGCAGGATGATGTTTACTTTTTTA